>ERZ1673738.1295-NODE-1295-length-38845-cov-7.920830_pt1 | contig 38845 bp, 28 predicted proteins | sample MGYA00580198_ERZ1673738 | MGnify/ENA primary metagenome ERZ1673738 (study PRJEB41218, sample SAMN15661784) | gut metagenome | host: Homo sapiens | place: Canada: London | collected 2015-08-20/2019-03-30 | study: EMG produced TPA metagenomics assembly of...
TAGTCTCTATGTCTATCTTTTTGAATTGAATTTGCGCAACTTATTATACGTCATCCTTCTGTGGTTTATGGAGTTAATTTTGTTTCGGCTTCATAACATTATTGCCAAGTCACGCAGCTTTTTTATCTTCCATCCGGGATACGAAGATGGTGCCTGCAAGGTCACCAAGGCAGTTGTTGGTAGTAGTACCCATATCAAAGATATGATAGAATGCTGCAATAATACCAACGATTTCAGTAGGTAAGCCAAAGGCCTCAACCATGATAAACAGTTTTACGATACCGCTGCCAGGAATACCGCCGCCACCGGTAGAGAGGATAGCAGACATACCTACGATTTTCAGCATTGTAGGAATATCAAGCGAATGTCCTACGACCTGAGAAATGAAGACGATTACGCAGCCATAAAGGATAACGCTGCCATCATAGTTCATCTGGGAACCTAACGGGATAGTGAAGCTGGAAATACGCTCCGGAACACCGAATTTTTCCTTAGCAACTTTAATGTTTACAGGAATGGAAGCTACGCTGGAACAGGTTGTTAAGGTATAAATCCAAAGCTCCATGGAATCTTTGATGAAGCGGAAGGGATTAATACCGTTAGAAATCCAGAGAATACCGCCGTAAACCAAAATAACGTGAATGATGCACGCAAGATAATAGGTACCAGCTAAATATGCCATGCTTGTAAAAAGGCTTGCACCATATTTAGCAAAGGAATCAGCCATAAGGAAGAAAATACCGATAGGAGAAGCCTTCATAACCATGGTGATAAGAGAGAATACCATATCACTTACAGCTGCAAAGCCTTTTTTTAACATTTCTTTGTTTTCTTCATTTGCAACTTTCATGATTGCAATACCGAAGAATACTGCAACAATAAGTGTTTGAAGGATGTTGCCTTTAGTGAAGGTAACGAAAATGTTAGTAGTAAACATATCAGTGAAAAATTTTGCCATGGTTATGCTAGTAGCTGCAGCAACTTTTTTCGATGCAAGACCGGTAAAGTTAGCAATTTCGCCGGGACGGATAATTTCCGTGACTGCAAGACCAATGACGGTTGCTACAAGTGTTGTCAGTACATAGTAAGCTATAATGTGACCGGCAATTCTTCCTAAAGAACTTAAATTCTTCTGAGAAGTGATACCGGTGATAATAGTAAAAAATACCATTGGAACTACAATCATCTTTACGCAGTTAAGCCAGATAGTACCAATGAAGGCTACTTGCTTCATTATGTCACCACAAATAAGTCCGGCTATGGAGCCGATAATCATGGCAACAAAAATCTGAGTCGTCAAACTAATTTTCTTTCCACCAATAGTCATGATGTTTCCTCCTTATAAGCTTTTATCAAGCTCCAAAATAATATTTGCAGCAGCTTTAGCATCTTCTGCCGTAATACCTTTGTAATATACTAAACGCACGCAGGTTTTGAGCACTGTTTTGATTAAAAGGCCCTTTTCTTCTGCCATTTCGCAGAATCTTGAGGGCGATACTGAAGCTCCTGCCAAATCCAAAACCAGAATGTTGGATTGCACTTCTTTTTGCAAGGAAATATGATGTAGTTTTCCTTGTAATAAAGAAGCTGTTAAACGTGCATTTTCAATATCCTCAATCATGCGACTGAGGTTATGCTTGAAGGCATAAATACCAGGTGCAGCAAAAACACCGCCTTGGCGCCATCCGCCACCTAAAATCTTACGAATTTCTCTACCTTCATCGACTTTGGCCTTAGTAGAGCACATAAGAGCACCAACAGGGGCGCCGATACCTTTAGAAATGCAAACCATTACAGAATCTACGTATTGGCAGATTTCTTTTGCATTTACGCCTAGGGATGCAGTAGCATGGAAAAGTCTTGCTCCATCCATATGAATTTTGGCTCCATATTTATCTGCCACAGCACGGAGCTTTGCCATTTCCTCTACGGGAATTACATAACCGCCTGAAAAATTATGAGTGTTTTCTATGCAGATTAGTTTTGCTCCTCTTTCCTTCAAAAGGTTATCAATGGCATCAATATCAGGAGTGTTATGAGCATTAAATGGATATTTTATGGGCTCCATACGACAAAACTGATCGGAGAAAAGGAACTTTTCGGTTAACAGCATATGTTGCTGTTCATGTACCAGTACCTTTTCGCCAGCTTTAGCCCATAAGAGAGCACCTACAGTATTAGCGAAAGTTCCTGTAGGACAAAGCAAGGCTGCTTTTTTACCAGTAGTTGCAGCTACTAAATCCTCTAATTCATTGATAGTCTTATCTTCACCACGATTATTTTTGTCAGTACGTCCATCATCTCCGAGCGGAGCTGTTAAAATTGCTTCTAGCATTGCTCGGTCGGGCATTGTAAGGGTATCACTTCTTAAATCAATCATGTATTCACTCTCCTTAAAAAATAAAAAAACTCTAGTTTTTACTCTAGAGGTTATAGTCTGGTAATAGCTATAATGCTCTGTCCTTTGGCCTGAGAGACTCAAGAATTACTTCTTTTCCACCTTCGGCGCCCATAAGGGACTCTCCAGAGTTGTGCACAGCTTTCTGCGTGAAATATTGAGAAATGTCGCTTTGCACTGCATATCAATCACTATATATAATATATCTTATAATCAGTGACTTGACCAATACTAAAAACTATGTTTTAATATACAAAAAAACTATATTATTTTTGCCGGAAATAGCTTGTTAACAGTGTTTTTCGATGGTATAGCAGAAGTAGAAATTAAGTTGTAATTATTTGTGTATTTATTATTCATGGTATTGGCGAGGCAATTATGGAAAGAGTTATGGAATATATTTTGGCTATTGCAAAATTCAAAAGCGTATCCAAGGCAGCAGAAAATTTATTTATCAGCCAGCCTGCCTTAAGTGCAATAGTAAAAAAAGAAGAAAAACGACTGGGTGTTGAACTTTTTGATAGGCAATACAAGCCTCTGCAGCTTACAAATGCAGGAACTATATATGTTAATGCAGCTAAGAAGATAAAAGACATTGAAGAAAAAATGCTTTACGACTTAAATTGTAAAGAGCAGAATAGTGTTAGAAAAATAACAATAGCAAGCTATGCTTTTCTGTTCACGCATTTTCTTGCGAACTTTGTTGAGGACTTTAAAGCGCAGCTTTCACGTGACATAGAGATAGAGTTCATTGAGAAGCGTACTGAGGAAGCTCTTCCAGGAATACAGAAAGGCATTTACGATTTTGCCATTACGACTCATCAGAGGCACGTAAAAGGCTGTTCTAGTGTACCTTTATTAAAGGAAAAGGTAATTATTGCCGTACCTAAAAGCTATGCGATTAATAGTTACATAAAAAAATACGCTTTAAGCTATCAGGATGTAGTTGCCGGAGCTGCAACCAGTGATAAGTATAGCAGCGTTTCCATCAGTTATTTTGCTGATTATCCTTTTATTTTACATGTGAAAACTAAAGAAATGTATCGTAGGGCTCGTAAAATATTCCGCAATAGCGGTATTAATCCTAAAGTTGTTTCATATATGGAGGATTTTCTGTTAATGTATTTCGTTGCGAATTCCGGTCAGGGGATTATTTTTATGCGAGAGGCTATGATACAATATATGGAGCCATCAGATAGGCTGATATTCTATAAAATAAATGATCCGGCAACGGTATATAATGTTAATGTGTATTATAGGAAAGAAAGTGAAAATAAAAAAGAAATAAGAGCATTTATAGATAGCTGTAATTCTTATTGGAATGCTAATTATAGTGAATAACACGGAGCTGTGGAAAATAAGTAACAACGCAGCGTTTTTAGATTGGCTAAATTTTTAGGATGCGTTTTAGCATCTTTCAAGCGAGGAGGGCTTAACTTGAATATAACAGTATATCTTGCCTCATCGACAGGCAATGATCCTAAATTTATGGCAGCAGTTAGAGAGCTGGGCACCTGGATTGGTGCGAGTAAAAATGTCAACTATATAGTAAGCTAAGAAGTAATCAGCAGAATACTGATAAATATGTTGTTAAAAATGTCAAGCATAGAGTTGATTTAGCATTAAAATAGTGATTTCTGGTTAACATATTATAAAAATACCTTTAAAACGCAATATTGATGCTTTTGTTAAGCGTATATGAACTACGTTTGACATATTTAACTCTATAGTTGACATAATAAGCTCTATAACTGACATAGTTAGTTACAGTTTAGCAGGCGGGTTTATCGTATAGAATGTTTATGGCAGCCTTACTTAATTGCGCTTTTCAAAAAGCGCTGCTTAGTTAAGATAAAAGAACACAAAAGCAAAGGACTAGAATTGGAGAAAATACTCGAATTCTTGTCCTTCTTTGGTTTATAGAGTTGATTTTGTTCGAGCTTCATAACATTGGTTACGTTAAGCAGCTTCTTCTTTGTTTTCCATACGAGAGAATAAATCTGCAAATACGTTATAGATATTGCATTTTGTTCGCTTTTATACATAAGGGATTTTTCTTATAATTTATATGTAGGTTATATTTTTACTTTGAACGATGCCGGGGCTGAAAGCTATATTCGCATCAAATCGTTGTTTTTGGGAGGTATAAAACATGCTTAAAGATGGGTTTATGGAATTTTTGTACGGTAATGTTTTTGCTGCAGATTCTGCTTACAGGCCGTTGGATATTCTTTTTACAGTAAGGCTGCCTTTAGCGTCTTTGAAGAAAACATTGAATGTCCTTTTCGAGAGAGCGATTCTGAAATACAACCTCATTTATTCGTTCGACTTGATGATGTTCACGCTTGATAAAGGCAAGCTTGTAGGACAATTCTACGTTGATGGCATTACCTGTGAAACCGATAAAGAAGAGCTGGATGTGAAAATCGAGAAGTGTTATGAAGAATATCTTGTGCCGTTCATGCAAGAGCATGAGGCGAAAGGTTATCTGGACAACTGCAAGATGCAAATAACGCTTCTTCCCCATGCTGCAAAACAGTAGTAAAGGATTTTTGTAAAGCGTAAAAGGTTAGCTATTATGTCGTGAACGAAAAAAGCAAGAAACCAGTTATATAACAGGATGACGGAGGTAATTGTTATGGACAAGAAAATTGAATTTGTTGACTTGCTGTGTGCAGCTTGCATTGATAGCGATAAGCCGGAACTGCCTTTGGTAGCCAAGCCGTCTTTAGATCTGATCACGGAAGTGCTTATGAAGAGCTGGAATGCAAAGCCTCGTTATGGTAATGCGTGTGGCATCTTCATCGATGTTATCGAAGCCGGTGCAGAAGAATCGCTGAACAGCTATTTTGCTTCCGGCAGTATTGATGAACCTTTGACTCAGAGATGGCTGTCTGAACGTTACGAGAACGCGATTAAGCCTTTTATTGAGGAACATAAAGCTCTTGGAGACCTGGAAAACTGGACGCTTAGACTGAGCATTGCGGAGCTTCCTTAAGCTTTTTATTTTGATGACAGGTTGCTCGAAGGGCGCAAGCAGGCTTTAAGTCAAATTAAAACAGGCTGCCACCTGAATTGTTTTGGTGACAGCCTGTATTTCAATAAATCGGCTGGGAGAACCGATGTTAAGAGGGAAATCAGGGTTTTACAGTTGTGCGGTAAGCCTGCTTGCCATCTTTGAATTCAATGATGGTTACGCTTTTTACTGCATCGTGCTTATCGTTTAAACCAAGAGAGCCGGTAACAGCGTTGAAGGCCTTAGTTTCAGCCAAGGCCTTAGCGACTTTAGCCGGTTCGTCAGAGCCTGCGCGTTTAATTGCATCAGCTAAAAGCTTGATACCGTCATAACCAAGCACTGCAGGAGCGTCAGGCTTTTTGTTGTATTCCTTCTCAAAAGCTGTAACGAAGGCTTTTGATTCAGCAGAGTCGGCATCAGCAGAGTAGTGGTTGGTGAAGTAGGTGTTGTTTAGAGCAGCAGCACCGGCGATTCCCGGCAGTTTGGGGCTGTCCCAGCCGTCACCGCCGACGATAGGCACATCAATGCCTAATTCACATGCCTGTTTAACGATTTTGCCAACCTCTTCATAATAGCCGGGAACATAAATTACTTCCGGATTAGCTGCTTTGATTTTGGTCAGTACAGCCTTGAAATCAGTATCCTTTTGCAGATAAGCTTCTTCGATAACAATGTTGCCACCGTTGGCGGTGAAGGATTTTTTGAAGAAATCTGCTAAGCTTTTGGAATAATCACTGCTGTTATCTATATAAAGCGCTGCTGTTTTTGCCTTCAGCTCGTTGCTGACGAAGTTAGCGCCAACAGTGTCTTGGAAGGGGTCGATGAAGCAGACGCGGAAGGTGTTCGGCTTGGTGCTGCCATCTTTGGCAGCGGTTACGGAAGGATTAGTTGCGCCAATTGCAAGATAAGGGATTTTAGCTGTTTCGCTGATATTGCAGGCAGCGATAGCACTTGAGCTTGTAAAAATACCTGCTACCATAGAAACCTTATCCTGATTAATGAGCTTGCTCATTGCGTTGGCAGCTTCGGCAGGTTCGCTTTTCGTATCTGCTTCTACGAGAGCAATTTTTTTGCCGTTGATACCGCCGTTAGCGTTAATTTCTTTGACTGCCATATTAAAGCCACGCATCATCGAAGTTCCGTAAGAATCGTTACAGCCCGTCATCTCGCCAATGGCGCCGATTTTAATGGTGTCGCCCGCAGCCTTGTCACTGCCACAGCCAGTCATGAGCAGGCTTGCAGCGCAGATAGCAGCTGCCATGGTTTTGAAAAAGTTTTTACATTTCTTTGAAATCAGCTCCTTTAACTTTTTTAGCTTGACTAATATTGAGAAGATATATTAGCAGGTGAATATAGACATGTCTGGAAAAAAGAAGAAGCCTGGCTTCGCATTTCTGCGAAGTCGGGCTTCTTTGCCATGTAATTGTCTATGTACTCAGCATGATACAGATAAGTGTAAATGTCAAGATAAAAATTAAGGTACAGATGTATAAATACAGCATACAGAAGTAAATGACATCAAAGTGTGTTCTGTTATAATGAATTTATGTAGTACTTGCTTGCGGCAAAAATCTTTAGATTTTATTCCTCTGGTGTACCCCAAATTTGGATATATTCGTCAACAGTAAAATTCTTTTCAGTCCAATCCTTTGCAAACGTCTCCGTTATAGGAAGGAAGTGCCTGATCTTGTCATAATCAATTTCATGCTGCAGGTGCTCGGGTAAAACACAATTAAAATAGTAGTAGGCATCTCCATAGCTGGTATCATGTTTGATTTGTTTGGGAGAATACAAGAAAAACTCACCATTTTTTTCTTATACAACTCTTCAATATAATCTCCCCAATACCATTTTTCTTTAAGGGTTAACATTTTTTGTGCAGTTTCAGTGTCGTAAAGTTTACCTTTAATAATAATTTTCATAGTTAATGTTCCTTTCAAATCAAAATAAAATTAATCGTGAAAAATGAATAATCTTAAATCATTATATCAGTCCTCCTGGCAGAAATAAGTAGCTGTATGTAGTTGTTACAAATATTTTAACTCAAAATAAGTTAGCAAAAGGTTAACAGAATGTGGGGTTTTGCTTGTTTTACAAAAAATATTCCGATTCGCGTTACTGCAGTATTACTTATTAGTAATATAAAGCAATCATTGTACGACTTATATCGTTATAGTCGTCAGGCAACTTGTCGATAATATTGCTTATAGTTTTACGGATGTTTTCCAGTTTAGTAACTGGTTCGGGAAAAAGCAGTTCTTGCCAGAAATCAAAATCATAATTTGAATTACGTGATGTTCCGAAAATTAATTTTTTAGGATGGTATTCATTTTCACTCAGAAACGAAAAAATCGTGTCTAGCATTACAAAGACTTCTTCCTGTAGCTCAGCTTTAGGAATGCTTGAAAAGAATGTTGTATCACCAGTAATTGACTTCATAAAATTATTGTTGCTTTGTGTTTGCATAGCAAAAAAACTCCTTTGGGTTTATAGTTTTGTTTTTCGGCGGTACCTCACTAACGTGGCTTTGCTGATTCCTGTCATTGCCTCCACCTCGCGATAAGTGTAACTGTCAAGTAAGGATATAGCCAGTTGAATTTTTTCGCAGAGAAGGGGGGGCCTTCCCTCCCGAAAACCAGCTTTGGTTCTGGCAACTTCTTTTCCTGCTTGGGTACGCTCAATGATCATGTTGCGTTCCAATTCGGCAACAGCAAGCAGCGTTGTTATGAAAAAATTACCCATGCTAGTGTTTTCTAAGAGTCCGATGTTGAGAACGTGGACCTTAACATCTTTTTTAAATAATGCTCGTATAAGCTCGATGCCTTCGCTTACATTTCTTGCCAGGCGGTCTAACTTGGTAACCATAAGTGTATCGCCTGGTTGCAGCGAGTCGAGCAATTTTTGCAGCTTTGGTCGGCTAGTAGTTTTACCGGTGTACTGCTCAGTAGTGATTGTAATTGCACCGTTAGCTGTGAGTGTTGTAGTTTGTTCTTCAATTGAATTACCGTGTAATTGTTTTTTGCTCGATACGCGCGCATAACCATAAATCGTAAAAATTCCTCCAATCCTACAATCGTTTTGAGTATAAGTTTTGAGCACGCTGCAATCGCATGAATGCGTCAGGCCAAGAGTGTCATCATAACTCAAAAGTTTTGAGTACAATACTACTTTTTATGAATTTTATAGTGGCAGGTGTCATGTATTAGAACGAGCTTACCAATGCATTCTTCTGCAAGTAAAGGTGTTTGAAAGTAACAGAGCTCACAATTGGGGCTCATAGTGTAAGTGTAATTATTCCTTTGAGGGCAATGAATCATAATTTCAGGATTAGGTGATTTGCAAAAATGGTCGTACGTGTTGTGATGGATACGAGATTTGAGTTTGATATCAATAAGTTGCTTTCCGCAGACAGGACATAAACCATGTTGGCGAAAATAAAGACGTTCACGGATAAAACGATTGCGTGCACAATGCTGGAAAGCAAGAAACTTTTCTTCATGTCCTTGTGCAATATGAAATTCTTTCATGGCTTTATAGGGAATTGTTGGTGTATGTGGCTTGGGTAAAAAAATCATGTTGTTATATTCCTTTGATACGTATTTTAATAGTAGACGTATTGACTTGGAGAGGTGTATCTGCTAGCCTTGGCAGGCAGTCAGCCATCATATGGGCTCGACTGCCAAAGGCTGAAAGAGCAGATGCACAGAGGCTCAATGTCAATATGTCGTAGGACTACTATTATTTTCTATCATTACTCTCATGCCAAATCTGTGCAGCAAATTTCTCATTTCGCAGATTACGTTCAAATAGGCATTCAGCGTTTTCAGGAAAGGCACAGCAATTCATCAAATCGCCACAAGCTTTAATACAATTTTGGTACCTTGGAGACACAAAACAAAGGTCGAATTCGATAATTTCATCATCCGCATGATAAATAATTTCGCATGCTTTGCAGATAGTCTCGATATTATAGGCAATGCCAGAAAAGGTTATTGACATCATTTTTTCGATTTCTTCGGACAATGTTGTGTCCTCTGGAAGACTCCAGATAACCTGCATGCTGAGAAAGCTAAGTTCTTTTTTTATGGTAGTTTGCTCTTGATTATACTCTTTGTTCATTTTAGAGATCTCCTTATAAATTTAATTACACTTTTTTTATACGCAAAAAAAGCTGCTGGCGAATTGTGAGCAGCAGCTTTTTGGGCGTAATTTACAATTTGTCATTATCTTTGATAGTTGTTTTCTTTTTTTATTTCTTTGTTTTGGGGTTCTTGTATTTTGGGATTCACAGTTTTCTGTTTTATAGGGAAGTAGGAAGCAGATTTTTCGTCCAGTTCTTTGACTATCTTCTTTAATCTCGTTATATCAGGATACTCTTTTCCAGTGATTTCCTTAATGAATTCTTTAGGCAGTTTTTGGTCTTGATTTAGCTTTGCAAGTTTGATCAGTTTGTTCAGTTCCTGTAGGATTTCTTTAATGTCTTTATTCTGATTATTCTTTGCTATCGCTTTGGTTCTTGCTTTTACTGCGGATTTTTTCAGCCTGTTTATAATATATTGATAGCGTTTTTTTGCAGCAGGAGTTTGGTTGATTTCTTTGATTTCATAAGCAAGTTTCTGCATGTATTTTGAGCTGGCTTGCATTATGAGTTCCAAACGTTTTTGGGTTTTATCGTCTAGCCTGTTGGCAGCAGCAAGAGTTGATTTTTTTGCTTTTGCCCGCTGATAATCAAGCTTGGCTTGCTGGTATTTTTTTGTTCTGCCACGATTGATGATGTTGTTGGTCATTATATTTTGTGTAGTTTTGTCTGCGTAAATTTTATTAAAAAGATTTACATAAGCAGAGTTGTTTGCACTTTTGTTTTGAACCATACATGCGATGCTTTCAATCGCTTCCCGGAACTCTTTACCGCTTATCAGCTCATCAACTTTTCCCAAAATCTTTTTGGCATTTTTCTGCGATAGCTTGAACTGATATTTGAGCTTTTTGACCTGAAGGCTGACTCGTTCCAGCAAAACTTCGGTAGCAGAAAAATCGGTGCTGATGAGCTTTTCGAACGTCGGCCAATTGGTCTCTGATGGTATGATAGGGACCGGCTGGGTACGGTCGATTATGTTGTCATCTTCGATAATCTTTTGGATTTTTTTCCATTGTTTTGTCGATATTGTTTTCACAGGAGCCCTGTCAAAAAACTCTGCGCGGTCTTCATCTCCGGCTTTCAGTGCTTCTGCTTTTTGCATCTCAAGGGTAGTTCCTGAGACACGTATCGGAAGATTGTTACGTTCATAACCGGCGTTTATTGCTTCTGCGATTTTAGCTCTGATTTTATCAATTTCCGGATTCTTTGCTCTTTTACGGCAAAGGTTCTTGCGGTCTTTTTTATAACCGCCTTGTTCCGGATTTGACGGATTATATCTTTTGAAATATTGTTTAGGCGGTTTTTCTTTAAGTGTTGCATCCTGGATCCTTTCACTGTTCATAAGGTGCAGATGCACATTTTGAACGTTGGCGGTTACCGCCTGCTTGCTGTGAATTGCCCAGATGCCTGCTTTGTTGTTGCCTATGATTTTATCTTTGATGTCTTGAGCGATTTTTATGTTTTCATCGTTGTCCAGCTCACAGGGGAGCATGATGATGAACTGCTTGAATGTCGTTCCGTTGTTCCTTTCAAACTTGTCTGCGGCTGTGAAAAAAGTCTTGCCGTCAGGTGCCCAGCTTGGTAAGTTGAAGCTTTCGCTGGCGACAAGTTCTTGCCTTAAAGTGTCAGATTGGTACTTTCCGTTACGAGTAATATAATCGCATTTGTCAGCTGCCTGACCTTTATATCCGTTGCTTAGTTTTACGAAATAAGTAGCCACTGGTTTCTCCTCCTTGCTTTGAAAATAGGTTGCCTGAAGGTCACCCTTTAGACTTCTTTAGTATAAAACTTCAAACTTTAACAAACCGTTAATTCTATGCAGCAGTTCTAATTTTTTCTTAAAAAATTTTCGCCGAAAAAGAGAAACGCGTAATCGGACAGTAAAGGCACTTTTTGGGTGATTTTTGCTGCAGGAAATCAGCCCATCAGAAAAGTGACTTTACGTTTAGTCTGCTTCACTCCGCGTGATTTTTTTGTTGCGAAAAATCACGTGGAGAAGCGAACCTGTTGAGTGTTTTCTCCGTATCCTGCCGAGCAGCCAAGAGACCTGATGGGCAGAAGAAACGTAGCGTTTCTGCTGTGCTTTTGAGCAAGCTAGGCGGGATACCGACAAGCAGCAGGATATACAGTTTTACGAGTGCGTAACTTTTTTCCGCGATTAAATCTTGCTGTTGTGTTATCATTAACATAGCAGCAAGATATTTTTTAGATTGAGCAGAAGATGGAGAAATTAAGAAGATGGAAAAATATATTAGCTATGAAAAGATGTCGAAAAAACAGCAAAAGCTAGTCAACGCCTCCCAACGAGGCAGTTGGGGAAATGTGAAGCCGATTACGAAGGTTAAGGCGTTGGCAAAAGTATATAATCGTAAAAAGTAGAACTCCCAAGGCTATGGCTATAGCTTCGGGGGTTCTGCTTTTTTGGGCGGATGGCGCCGGCTCGAAGGAGTTGCGCTTGCAGAATCTACGTATCCAATATAGAGAAATTTGACTTTGCACTAACAATGTAATATAATTGTAATGCAAGGAGGCGATGATATGGATACTAATATGACGTTTAGAATGGATTCCGATGTTAAGGCAAAAATGGCAGAGATTTGTGCTGGAATAGGGATGAGCCAATCTACTGCTTTTAATATTTTTGCGAATGCTTTTGTTCGTGCCAAGGGTATGCCGTTTCCTGTAACTTTAGAGAAGGGTGAGGAAAAAATCTCTCGTGCGCAGATGTTGTCTGATGCAGATAGCATATTAGATGATTTTGCTGCTGATTATAAGAGGATGGCAGAATGATTTGGGTTAGTGCAGATGATGTTATTGCACTTCATAGCAAAATCATAAAAAAAACCGGTGGTATTGATGGGGTAAGAGATAGGTCTGGTTTAGAAGCTGCTGTAGCAGCACCGCTTCAATCATTTGGTGGTGAAGATTTCTATCCAACAACTATTGATAAAATAGCTCGTTTAGGTTATGGTTTGGCGGCTAATCATGCTTTTATTGATGGAAATAAGAGAATTGGAGCATTAATGACTCAACTATTATTGCAATGGAATGGCTATCGTCTTGTATTAAACAGAGGCGAATTGGCTGATATGTTTATTGCCATTGCTGATGGTTCTGCTGGTGAAATTGAATTGTTGGATTGGATTAACAAGTGTATTCATAGATAAGCAAGATAAGTAAAAATAGAAGGCTGACGCTTCGCATTTACGCAAGGCGTCAGCCTTTTTGCTGTTCAATATGAGGGGAGCGGTTAAGCCTTAAGGCCGAGCTCGTAAGCCTCCTGCAGCTTGCTGCTGCCGCTGATTTCGCCTGCAGCATTAACTCCGCCGCAGAAAAGGCTGCCGGCTAATTTAGCCTTTTCGAAGCAGTCAATCCAGCCGGTTAAGCCTGCCAGTGCACGCTCAGGGGTATAGCTGCCGTTGTCCGCAGCAGTTGCCAGGAAGTATACCTCGCGGAATTTGTAATCCTTAGGAAACATGGAATTCATGCGGTCAATCAGCACCTTCATCTGACCGGCCATTTCGTAATAATAAATAGGTGTTGCCCAAACAACTACGTCGGCATTCAGCACAGCCTCGGTTATAGGCAGAGCATCGTCGTTAATAATGCAGTGCCCCTTGCTTTGACAGGCCAGGCAACCTATGCAGAAGGCAATGCTTTTGCCCTTGAGCGATATATATTCAACCTCATGGCCTGCGGCCTCGGCGCCTTTGACGAATTCCCTGGCTAAAGCCTCGGAATTGCTGTTTGCTCTTAAACTTGTGGAAATAACTACAACCTTTTTAGACATTTGTTATCCGTCCTTTCCTTTGACTAATTTCCTGTTGTCTCTAGTATAATACCTGGAGTACAGTCTAAGTCAAGGGGGAGGAGGTTAATTTGCGTTGAGGCTTTCTTCTTAAAGCCAGCTTTTACTGTTCCTACTAGCGTGGTATAATTAAGCTAAAGCTAATATGAGGAGCTGATATTATGGGCAAAAGAGCAATCTATTCCTGCATTACGCTGCAAAAAGAGTTGGAAAACACCATTAAGAAAATAGGCTTTGAGGGCAAGGTCACATATCTTAATGTTGCGCTTCATAGCAATCCGCAGAAGATGCATGAAACATTGCAAAGGATTATAGACGAAAATACAGAAGCAGAGGAAATAGTTATCTGCGTTTCCGGTTGCGGCAAGGCTACGTGTGATTTGAAGGCCACAACCTGTCCTATTGCTGTGCCGCGCACTATGGACTGCATTGATGTTCTTCTGACCGGTTCCGGCATAAAGCGTCCTGACGGAGCGATTTTCATAACTAAGAGCTGGATGAACTTTATGAAAAACTCTACAATTGATTATGCCAAGCTTGTGCAGGAGCGTGGTCAGGAAGAAGCGGAAACCTTTCTGAAGCAGCTGTATAAGGGATTCACGGATTTTTATATCATTGATACAGGGACGTATGATTTGCAGGAGGTTGAAGCTTATATTATGCCTTTGGTGAAGCTTTTGGGAGGAACGCTTACTCATCTGCCGGGGCCTTACAAGGTGCTGGAAAAACTTGTGTCTGGCAAATATGATGACAGCGTTATTGCGATACCTAAGGGTGGAACGCTGAGCATTCATGAGTTCGATGGCCTGCGTCCTTGTACGATTAAGAAGTAGGGCATGAAGCACGGAAGTGAAATAAAGGCTTAACGTAAAGTCTATGCTTTAGCTTTTAATTATTTCATGGTAAAATGTATATAGATATAATTAAACGGAGGTTAAGCCATGCGTTATCCCATAAGCATTCAAACATTTGCAACAATTAGAAACGGTAATTACGTATATGTAGATAAAACGGATTTAGTATATCGCTTGGCACAGGAGCACGTATGCTTTTTGTCGCGTCCGCGTCGCTTTGGCAAATCTCTGCTTATAAGTACGTTGGATGCTTATTTCTCCGGACACAGGGAGTTGTTCCGTGGCTTAAAAATGGAAGCGCTGGAGGATAAATGGGATGTTTATCCTGTTTTTAGAATTGATTTTGCCAAGGGACGTTTTGATCTTGCTGGTGAACTGGAGAAGGTTCTGGAAGAATATGTGAGCAGTTGGGAAACTATATATGGCAAAAGCGATATATATACAACTCTGAGCAGTCGTTTTCAATATGTTTTGGAGCAGGCAGCGGCGCGAACAGGGCATCAAGCAGTTATTTTGATAGATGAATATGACAAACCGCTTCTGGATGTACTGGAGGAAGACTTAGAAAATGTGAATCGCAGTATCCTGAAGGATTTTTATGGTACCTTTAAGGCTGCTGATGCCAGCCTGCGCTTTGTGCTTCTGACCGGCGTTACTAAGTTTAGTCAGATTACGGTTTTCTCCGGCTTTAACCAGCCGAACGACATCAGCATGGACAGCAGGTATGATGCTATTTGCGGTATTACGGAAGAGGAGCTGTATAGTGTTTTTGGTGAGGCAATAGTTGAAATGGCTAACAAGTTTGACTATACAGTTGACGAGATGAAGAGTTTGCTGAAAAAGCAGTATGACGGCTACCATTTTAGTGAAGCACTACTTGATATGTATAATCCGTTTAGCATTATCAATGCTTTTGATAAAATGAAATTAGACAATTATTGGTATAAGTCAGGAACGCCAACATATTTAGTGAAGCTTTTAGAGGGGCATCATGTGAATATGCAAAAGCTGACCAGCAGGCCATATGAGTCGCAGTATTTTGTCGATTACAGAGCGGATGCAGAAAATCCTTTGGCGATGCTTTATCAGAGCGGGTACCTGACAATTAAAGGTTACGACAGGCATTATGGTGAGTATACTTTGGATTATCCTAATGTTGAGGTCAGAAAAGGCTTTGTCGCCTTGATGGCTAACAGCTATTTAAAGAAGGATGAGAGTGAAGCGGCATATTGGATTGTAAATTTAGACCGAATGTTACGTTGTGGTGAATTAGACGAGGTTAGGGATGCTTTTACAGCTTTTCTTGCGTCGATTCCTTATGAGGCCAATAAGGACGAGCGTGCTAAGGATTTTGAAACTCATTTCCAATATACGTTTTATATTATCTTCCGCTTGTTATCCTGCTATACAACTTTGATTGAAAAGCAGAACAGCAAAGGGCGAGCTGATGTCATTATAGAAAGTGATAATGATATTTATATTTTTGAGTTCAAGCTTGATGGTAGTGCTGAAGAAGCATTGAAGCAGATTGAGGATAAGCAATATGCTTTACCTTATCTGAACGATAGCAGAATTTTACACAAAATTGGCGTTAATATATCCAGTGAATCAAGAACTGTAGATGGATGGCTAGAGGCTAAGTAAGGACAGTATTTGATTATTGTAAAAAATAAAGGATGAGCTTTAAGCCGTGGCTATTCCCGTTACTAACAGGAACTAGGGCTGATAAGCTCATCCTTTTTTGAAGTGAATCCGTATCACGGCAGGCGCCTAAAATGACGTCGACTCTATGGGTGTTCATCTTAAATCTGACACCTTGATAGAATTCTGTTAACAAGAAGTGCTTGCTTTGTGTTATAATAGTAGTGAGCAAAGGATATTTGAACGGGTTTAATGTGTTTCGATTTTGCATGAACCGAGTCCGCGGCACTAACATAAATTATGTTGGAACAATATATAGAATGAAAATGCTGATTGAACTTGCAGAAGTCAATCAGTTTTTTTGTGTTTAAATTTAAATGCTCATTGTATAATGATAATCTGTTTAAAATTTTTCGTGCCAACAAAAAAGGCAGCTATTACACAAGCATGAAGCTTGCTGATAGCTGCCTTTTGTTATGCCCACTTGACAAACTGCTTTGACAAATATATCATATAGACCTTCGCCTTACGTAATCTACGGTTTCCGATTTCTTCAGCCATACAGAAGACAGGTCTGAGCCTTCGGGAGCGACCCTGAGCTTCCTGCCCCTTTTGCCTGCCGCGGGAATGGTTACCCACAAATTTTACCCATCTTTCAGAAAAATGTTTTCTATCTCTGGTTTTCAAGACCAGTATAACTTTTGGTATTGAGCTACTTTTTCCTCAGAATTCTGTTATACACGGATTTCTTCGCTTCACTACCAACAGCTTGGTTCGGAGTTTCCGCTAAGTTCGCTGCAGCATCCCTGCTGCAGGTTTCACGGATTTTTCTAGCCTTTCGAGCTAGCGTCTATTGTCGCTGCCAGAATCCTTTGTGCTTTAATCGGCACCAAGATCCGCACATACCGTTCTGTGTTGCCTTTTGGGCTTCTCTGTCAGTCCTCGCGGAGCAACAGAAACCTCACTGCCGCAGTATCCCGCAGGCAGCCTGGTCACAGCTTCCGGTATTCTCGGAGGGGTTGACAACCCTTTAGTGCACCGAGTTATACGATATATTTGTCAAAACAGTTTTCAAGGAACATGTCGGTGTTCAACCGATGAACAAAGTATAACATATTATAATGAAGTAATCGTGGAAAAAAAGGTGCGCATTGAAGCAGTAGAGAGAAACAAAGGCTGATAGTATTAACGTAAAGTACTTGGTTTAGGTTTTCGTTATTTCATGGTAAAATATAGGTAGATAAGTGTTATTGCTTAGTAAAGCAGTATGTCATAGTTGCAAAATAAAAGGATGAGCTTCAAACCGTGGCTGCTCCCGTTACTAACAGAAACCAGGGCTGGGATTTTTTGTAAACAGTGCTATTGTTATTTGTTTGTGCTTAAGCTACAATATTAGTAGTAAGGAGGACGTTAGCATGTTAAATGAGGTTGTTTTTTTTGAAACACGTATCTTTAGAATGTTTTGCGAAAAATTACAAGTTTCACCTGTTGATGCCAATAAATTATTCGAGAAGTACGGAATATGGAAATATATTGAAGATACCTATGATATGTTGCATTTGAGTAGTGACGAATATGCTTTAAAAAATATTTTAGAGATATTAAGGGTAAATGGTGTGAACTATGAAGCTTAAAGATGGAATGATCTTGTATCATGGAAGCTACACTCCTGTACAAAATATCGATTTAACAAAGTGTGCAGCTGGTAAGGATTTTGGTAAGGGGTTTTATGTTACGGCTAATGAACTCCAGGCTAAGAATTTCATAAGGACATCATTGTTGAAGGCTAAAGGCTTAAAGCAAATAGACGATAAACAAAATTATGGATATGTAACCTGCTATAAATATCATGCTCCTACTGAATTTATGCCTATATATGAATTTAGTGATGCGGATAAAGAGTGGTTGTGGTTTATTTCATTAAACAGAAGACAGAGGCTTGCTAAAGCATTATCACCTCTGCTGCCAAAAACTCTGTTTGCAAGTGAAATTATTATTGGAAAAATTGCAAATGATACCACTAACCCGGTTATTACCGCATATCTGAATGAATTATATGGTTCATTTGAAGATGAAAGTGCCGCAAAGATGGCAATATCTTTGCTTTTACCGAACAGATTAAAGGATCAATATTGCTTTTTAAGTCAACGGGCTGTTAATTGTTTAGAAGTCGTGGAGGTGAAAAAATATGGGGATTGAGAAAAAAACGTTTTGTGCAGATTTAATCTTGGCCGATGCCATTATTGATATGGCTGATGAAGATGGCATTACTTGGCAAGAGGCTAGAAGCAAAATTATAAATTCTGCAGCTTATACAGCCTTATATGATTTCGAAAATGGATTGTGGGAAAACGGGCCGGATTACTTCAGAGATTATTACCAAAAAATAGCGTGAGCTAAAAAAAGTCGATTCGGTGGCTTTTTCAATTTTGACCAATTTATAAGTCATTAAACTGTCGCGTTAATTACTAAAGGGGTTTGCAGAGAGTGCGACTAATCCGGGCTGAGATATAGCTGTGCTTGCTTCTGATGGTAGTGTTATAGCAGAACTTTACACAAAATTGGCGTTAATATATCTAGTGAATCAAGAACTGCAGATGGATGGCTAGAAGCTAGGTAAGGACAGTATTTGATTATTGTAAAAAATAAAGGATGAGCTTTAAGCCGTGGCTGCTCCCGTTACTAACAGGAACCAGGGCTGGCAGGCTCATCCTTTTTAGGTGAACAAAGCTGTCGACGGAGGAGCGGTGCAGTTTTCTAGCTTGGTAACTGTCAAATGTAATAGCTAATATATTAGCTGAAACTTGCAAAAATAATGCTTTTAAGATAAAATATTAGCTATGGATATGTTTGATTTTTTGGAAGCTACCCCAGATGAGATTAACAAAGGAATTGCAGCTCGCGTTCGTACTGTACGTAAACGGCGCAAAATTTCACAGGTTAAATTAAGTGAGAAATCAGGAGTAAGCTTAGGATCTGTGAAGCGCTTTGAGAGTACAGGTGAAATTTCCTTATTATCTCTGACTAAAATTGCTATCGCATTGAATGTTGAACAAGAGCTGAAGCAGCTTTTCAGCAACGTGCCTTATTTGTCACTTGAGGAGATAGAAAATGAAAGGAATCAACAAGGTTAAGGTATCTTATAATGGCAAGGTGGTAGGCTCTATAATTAGGTATCAGCGTTATCTGACCGCTTTTGCTTATGATCAGGAATGGTTGAGTAATGGATTTTCTATAAGTCCTTTTTCGCTGCCTTTAAGAGAAGAGCCTTTTATTGCTAAGCAAGAGCCTTTTGATGGTTTGTTTGGCGTTTTTGCAGACAGCTTGCCTGATGGATGGGGCAGACTGCTGCTGGATCGTTTATTACTGAAAAACAAAATAAATCCCCATAGTGTAGGTAATCTTGAGCGTTTGGCGATTGTCGGCGCATCCGGTATGGGCGCTTTGTCTTATGAGCCTGAGTATAATATTTCTGAGAAAAGCGGTTTTGCTGATTTGGATAAGCTGGCTGAAGAGTGCAGTTTGATACTGTCTTCTGAGTATAATGATAATATTGATGAACTGTTTTCTTTAGGTGGCTCTTCAGGTGGTGCAAGACCTAAAATACTTACAGAGGTTGATGGAGAAGATTGGATTATAAAGTTTCCTGCTTCTATGGATAAACCGGATATAGGCTTGCAGGAGTACAAGTATTCTCTTTGTGCCAGAAAATGTGGGATAAGTATGTCAAAAACGCATTTGTTTCCTTCGGCGCGTTGTGAGGGTTACTTCGGTACAAAAAGATTTGATCGCGTGAAAACTTCTGAAGGTGAAAAAAGAATTCATATGGTTTCGGTAAGTGCTCTTCTGGAAACGTCACATAGGATTCCTAATCTTGATTATATTATCTTGGGAAAATTAACTTTGACGTTGACAAAGGACTATCATGAACTTGAAAAACTGTTTAGGTTAATGTGCTTTAATGTTTTTGCGCATAACCGCGACGATCATTCTAAAAACTTTTCGTTTATATATTCGGATGATGAGAAAAAATGGCTTTTATCGCCTGCCTATGACTTGACGTATAGTTATTCTATAGGCGGAGAGCATGCTACAACGGTTGCTGGTAATGGCAAAAATCCGGGCATGAAGGATATATTGGAAGTTGCGAAGAATCTTAGTATGAATCTCAAGCTGGCTGAAGATATAGCGCAGCAGGTTCAGGCTTGTGTCGAAGATGATTTAGGAGAAATTCTTTCTAAAAGATTTTAAGGTTTAATATTTAAATTTTAAGAAACAAAATTTACGTTGTAAACGTGGCGATTTTGAATTGCAAATATATTATACGAGATGGTTCATTATATAATGAACGCATAAAAATAAAGGATGAGCTTTAAGCCGTGGCTATTCCCGTTACTAACAGGAATCAGGGCTGGCAGGCTCATCCTTTTGTTATGCCCACTTGACAAACTGCTTTGACAAATATATCATATAGACCTTCGCCTTACGTAATCTACGGTTTCCGATTTCTTCAGCCATACAGAAGACAGGTCTGAGCCTTCGGGAGCGACCCTGAGCTTCCTGCCCCTTTTGCCTGCCGCGGGAATGGTTACCCACAAATTTTACCCATCTTTCAGAAAAATGTTTTCTATCTCTGGTTTTCAAGACCAGTATAACTTTTGGTATTGAGCTACTTTTTCCTCAGAATTCTGTTATACACGGATTTCTTCGCTTCACTACCAACAGCTTGGTTCGGAGTTTCCGCTAAGTTCGCTGCAGCATCCCTGCTGCAGGTTTCACGGATTTTTCTAGCCTTTCGAGCTAGCGTCTATTGTCGCTGCCAGAATCCTTTGTGCTTTAATCGGCACCAAGATCCGCACATACCGTTCTGTGTTGCCTTTTGGGCTTCTCTGTCAGTCCTCGCGGAGCAACAGAAACCTCACTGCCGCAGTATCCCGCAGGCAGCCTGGTCACAGCTTCCGGTATTCTCGGAGGGGTTGACAACCCTTTAGTGCACCGAGTTATACGATATATTTGTCAAAACAGTTTTCAAGGAGCGTGTCGGTGTTCAACCGATGAATAAAGTATAGCATATCTGCGCGAGTTAATCGTGGAAAAAAAGGTGCGCATTGATTTCTTGCTGCTTGGTATGAGGGGGATTGATTAAGTATTTTAGTTCGAATATGCTTCCTACAGTTTGTTGCTGTTGCTGATTTCACATGCAGTATTAACTCCGCTGCAAAAAAGCAGATGATACAACCCCAAATAAATCTCCGCTTTAGCTATCATAATTCCTACTATTGTAGTATAATTAAATTAACGAAAGAAACTTTTATACAAGGATGGTGAAGTAATGGAGACTTTCATGGGAATTCTTATTCCATTTATCGGAACAACACTCGGTTCGGCGTGCGTGTTCTTTATGAAAAAATCGTTGAGTGATATGGTGCAGCGCTCGCTTGCGGGCTTTGCTGCGGGTGTTATGGTTGCAGCGTCTATCTGGAGCCTGCTGATTCCTGCTATCGAGCAATCCGAAAGTATGGGAAGGCTGTCCTTTCTCCCTGCGTTTATCGGCTTTTGGATTGGTATATTATTTTTACTCATGCTTGACCACTTGATTCCCCATCTGCATGTGGGAAGTGAGCAGACTGAGGGCCCCAAGAGCAATTTGAGCCGTACTGCGATGATGGTTTTGGCAGTCACGCTGCATAACATACCTGAGGGAATGGCAGTCGGTGTTATGTATGCCGGCTTTCTGGCGGGGAATACGCCAATTACGGCAGCAGGGGCGCTTGCCTTGTCCATCGGTATTGCTATTCAAAACTTCCCTGAGGGCGCGATTATTTCTATGCCGCTTCGCGCAGAGGGAGAGAGTAAGAACAGAGCGTTTTTGGGCGGTGTGCTGTCCGGTGTGGTGGAACCAATCGGAGCAGTGCTGACGATACTTGCTGCCCAACTTGTAATACCGGTGCTGCCGTATCTTTTGAGCTTTGCTGCCGGTGCGATGCTTTATGTTGTTGTAGAGGAGCTGATTCCTGAAATGTCGCAGGGAGAGCATTCCAATATCGGCACGATTTTCTTTGCCGTAGGCTTCAGTGTGATGATGGTGTTGGATGTGGCGTTAGGGTAGAGAATAATTTCGGTATATCAGAATGCTGCCGCTGGCAAACAGTATAGCGGAGAGCCTGAAAGAGCCAAAGGATATTATGAAATGAGAGATTGCTGTGAAGAACAAAAACAGCATTAAGAAAATTGATGTTAAAATCAAGCTCCTTAATGCTGTATTTCACAGTAATCTCTTTTTAGTTTTTCTGTAAATAGGGCATGAACTGAAAATTTTTATCTAAATATTGACCGGCATAAGCTACGCCTTTACCCATGGTGAAGGCTGCCAGGATGGTGCCTATTCCCAGTCCGTCTATATGTCCCAGCAAGAACAGTGTCAGCATTGCCGTGATAGCAAGGCAGGTTACGTCAAAGGTGATTTTGATTTTAGCGTACTCGATTTTTATGATGGCGCTCAACTCACGCGGGAATAAATCCGTAGGGATAATGGGCAGGCCGCAGCGGTTGGACAAAGCAATACCGATGCAGATTAAAACATAGCTTACGATAAAATACAGCACACGCCAGGAAAAGGCCTGCGGTAACATGTTTATATACAGCTCGAACAAATCAAGGAATTGGCTGAACACAAAGCCTACAACAAAGCTGAACATATAGGACGCAATAAACTTTTTGCGCAGATACATCAGGCTGGCGATAAGCAGTCCTTGGAAAATGTAGGTCCATGTACCGAGTGTGAGCTTGGGAAAGGCTTCGCTGAAGGCAAATGGAACGCTGCTAATGGCGCTGATGCCGGAACCGGAGTAGAGCATGAGCACGACGCTGAAGCTGTTGATGATTACTGCAACCAATAGTGCGAGTTCACCGCACAAGGTAAGACGTGAATTTTTTTCGTTTAAAAGCATTTATTAACCCCTCTCGAAAACAATAAATTTATCAAAAATGCATTTCCTATTATATTACTAAATTTTGTGTTTGGCAAATTTGGGCAGGATTTTTTCTAAGATTATTATAAGCGATTCCCAAAACTGGTAAGTTATGTTTTTGCTGGTTGTAAAATAGTATTGACACATAAAATATAGCATGGTACAATGAAATAAATAAGATTTAATATCAAAAGACTTAGAGTAGAGAATGGTATCAGATAAATTAAGTACAAGTTTTAAAAATAAAATAGATACCAAAGACTTTAACACGCGAAATAGTATATGCTTACCTAAATAGAAGACCGTAAAGTCTGATTGCAGTTAAAGCTTAGTGATTACCTGACTATTGGCTTGGTTTCACAGTGGAATTAGTGCGCCTTGGTGCACCTGATACACGAGTGATACCAGGCTTTTTCTTTTGCGAAGCGTTAGCTGTTGCCAGGAAAAGGATATATATATGATTGAAGAAAGGAGTTTGACGTCGTATTTAATCATTTAGAAGACCACCAAGATAATTAAAGGGGGAAATATTATGTCAAAAAGTAATTCTTTTAAAAAATCAAGAAAATTAGCTTTGGGTATTGCTGTGGCAATGGGATGCAGCTTTGCAGCTGTGGCGTTTGCTGATGGTGCTATTGTTGCGCCAACTGGCGTTACTACAAATAGTACAGCAACGTCTGTTAGTGCAACGAATAATATGATTGCCGGTGGGCAATGGTTGCCTAATATCGGTGCAGCAGTTTCCGCAAGTGGTAATAATACTGTTTTGAACATGAACCTTGGGGGAAATCCACTGACAGTTAATGGTTATGGCTCTTCACATTCTACAGGTATTGCGGCAATCGATAAAGGTGTAGTTAATATTAACAACCCGGGAGCAATGTCTGTAGCAGCAGAAAGTACAGGCGGTGGGCAAACAGCGGCCTTATTTGTTAATAGCGGAGGCAAAATTTTTGTACATAACGCTAATACCAGTGGTAGCACAACCTTAGAAAAGCAAAAATTAACTCTGACTGGTTCGACGACAAACAGTACGAACGGCGCTGTTGTAAAGGCTATGAATGGTGTGAATGGTACCCGTTCTTATATTAAAATTGATGGATTGGTTGATATTAATGCTGATACAACTGATGGTGTAGGTATGTCCGAGGCAGTAAGCGCAGTTGCTTCTACTATTGATATCGGCGGTGGTAAAATTTTTGCAACTAAAAAGGGTGTAAATCCGGGATTGAACTATGGCTTTGCCGAAAATTGTGCTATCCGTGCCTATGGTGAATTTGTCAGCAACAATTATGGCATTGTTAATGTAAATGTTACTAAAGAAAGCGATGCCTTGGACGCTAAAGCTACCGGTGCAGGTAATCGTGAAGTGAAAATTTTAGGAGATTTCAATACTGTTGGCGGTATGGGTACCAAGGGAACGATTAATGTTGGCCTTAATACTGCTGCTTCCTATTGGAACGGTAACTACATTAAAGGTGCGGGCTGGGGCGAAACTCCCGGTGATTATGGCAGTGTAAACCTGTTTATGGGCAATGGTGCCAAGTGGATAGGTAATGCTTCTTTTGCTACTAATGTAAAAATGAGTGGAGCAAACACAGCTTGGCAAGGTTATTCTTTGAATAATGCTGTTAGTGCTGAGATTACTAATGGTGCAGCATGGTACAATTACAATACAGAAGATACTACCGCTTTACGTTCTTTGACTGGTAGCGATAGTTATGATAATACTGGCTTTGTATATATGACACCTTTCAAAAAGAAAGTTAATGATCAAGATGTAACCTATAATACTGGTAATGTAACTGTGGCTAATTATTCTGGTCATATGAAAGTTCTTTATGAGAATAACGGAACAGAAATTATTGGTGGCAATTTTACAATAGGGAGTGCATCGGAAAATTCAGCAATACGTTTAGTTATTGATAGTGATTCTATTGATATGACTAGTGAAGATGATATTACTACAGCTTTAAACAATCCTGCCAATAAATTATATTATCAGGGATATGTTGATGGTGAGAGAAATCTGGATGGCACAGTTATGATTGCAGAAGGATTGACTACTAACGGAGCTTCATTGAGCCTTGCTTCAACAACATTTAATAATTCTAATGGGCAAGCAAGTTTTAATTCTTTGGTTGAAGAAGATTCATTGAGGTTGAATTATTATGATGTTTTATGCGCTCGCATGATGGATACCTTTGATAGCGAAAAAAATACATTTTATGATAAAGGCATAAATGGAGCAACTCATAGTACGCATGATGGTAGCATTAAAACGGAGCAATATTATTTAGACAATGGTGTTTACAATGAAGAAAATGACACTTATGTTTTTGCAGATAAAAATGTACAATTAAACGTAAAAAATAATATTGTAAATTCTTCTTATGCAAGTGACAAAGATGTTTATGCAGGTATTTCTGCAGATCGCAATAGTACAACTAATATTGATTTAAATGGTAATAATTTAGATCTTAATGTTAGTTCGGATAAAGAAAAGTATGTTGTTAATGGCATTCTGGCTGTGGGAAGTCCTTATAACACTGATTGGGGAAATGTAGAAATAAAAAATGCAGGTGCAGTAAACATTAATGTTTCAAGCGAAACAGCTAATTATACATATGGCATTTCTGCATCTGGTAAAGTTTTGATTCACAATGGTGGTGATGGATTAGAAAATAAAGTTTTAAAAATTAGTGCTACTGATAAAAATGGTAATGGATGCACGGGTATTGACGTTAGTGGTGTTGTTGGTCAAACTCCGACAGTTGTCATTGATGGTCTTGTAGATATAAAAGGAATGAAAGAGGCTGTATATTTAAATGATGGCATATTTGAAGCAGCTGGTGGTAAATTCGAAGGAAGCAGTAATGCAATCAATATTAATGGTAATAAATCGAAAGTAAGCATAAATGTTTGCAAAGATGAAGCTGGTAATGTTATTGGCGGTAGCAATAATGTTGTGCAGATTGACGGACCAATTAAAAATGCAAGCGGTACACTGCTTAATTTAGGCTTAAATGGATCGGAATCTTACTTTAATGGCAATTTTACTGGTAGCGGTAAGTCTACAAGTGTTACCTCGAATGGAAATGTAACGACAGGTATTAATTTATTTATGGATAATGGTTCAAAATGGGCTGGTAATTTTGCTTCAACTATTCCATTAGCTTTAAGAATGCATAATGGTTCTATTTGGGAAGGAGGAAGTAGCAATACAAATATGTCTAAAGCAAGACCGTTGTCTCTTACTATTGATACTGGCTCATTGTGGAAAACAAACGGAAATTCTATTGGCGTAAAATATTTCACTGGTGGCAAGACTGAAGCTGAGCGCGGTTATGTGGATATGACTACTGTAAAAGAAACTGATTCCACTATCTATAAAGGTGAGATGGTCATTGATAATTATGCCGGCAACACCATGTTCTTATATGGCCGCGACAGCGAATACCCAACCCGTGTTCTCGGTGGCAACATTACCATTGGCAGTGCAGCCGAAGGCTCCGTCATTACCATGAGCACGGATAATGACGGCATTGATACCAGTAACGCAGGCGAAGTAAGCAAGGTGCTGAGAAAGCTGGCCAACAAGCTTACCTACACAGGCGCAATTGAAGGTGCGGAAAATAATCTTGATGGTTATGTACAGATTGCCGAAGGCCTGACAGCCAGCTCTGCAGCTCTTAAGCTTGGTGATATCAGCTTCTCTGCGGAAGATGGCAAGGGCAGCCTGAAGGAAGGCTCTATTATTACTCCGGAAAACAAAAAGAATCCTGAAGTAATCTACGGCGACAAAGAAACCGCTATGATGAAGGGCGCTAAGACTGCAATGGCTTCCACCGCTTTGCTGTGGCGTGCAGAAAACAATGACCTGATGAAACGCATGGGCGACCTGCGTCTGAGCGAAGATGAAAGCGGTATTTGGGCTAAGTATTATGGCGGCAAATATAGCATGGATGCGCAAAATACTGATCTGAATCTGAAATATAACGCTTATCAGGTTGGCTATGACAAGGAAGTAGGAAACGGTTGGAAAGCAGGCGTGGCTCTTTCCTACAATGATGGCAATTCTTCCTATGGCAACGGTCGTGCCGACATTAAGGGTACAAGCTTGGGACTGTATGGCACATGGCAGGGTGATAGCGGTCAATATCTTGATTTGATTGCTAAATACACTCGCCTGGAAAACGAATTCGATGTACGCAATGCTTATGGTCATAAGCTGAATGGCGATTATAAAACATGGGGTGCATCTTTGAGCGCAGAATATGGCAAGCGTTTTGAAGGCAAAAACGGTTTGTATGTTGATCCGAGCTTAGAGCTGACTGTAGGCCGTATTGCTGCGAAGGACTATGCTGCAACAAGCGACTATCTCAATGCCTGGGGCAAGAATAAGAATATGGATGTTGCACAGGATGCATTCACCAGCTGCATCGCTCGCTTGGGCGTACGTGTAGGCCAGACAACTGATAATGCAAGCTACTTTGTAAAACTGGCAGCAGCACATGAATTCAGCGGTGACTTTGACAGTGCGTTCCGTGCAGTAGGCGAACAGGGCGGTAAAACAAGCCTTGACTTTGGCGATACCTGGTATGAAGCACAGGTTGGCGTGACTGCGAAGCTTAGTGCTGCCAACACCTTCTATGCAACCTATGGCTGCAGCTTTGGCGGAGATGTAGAGCAAAAATATCGTCTTGATGCCGGCCTGCGCTGGAGCTTCTAAGATTTAAAGCCCCTTACTTTTAGTTTTGTATAAAGCTTGTAGAATCAGGCTTTAAATACTCCTTTTCAAAAAACTCATCAACTCCTCTCAAAAAATGTCGGATAGCAGGTTTTCCGTTACGGTTTATCTGCTATTTGACATTTTTGATATTTTAGGAAAAGATGATTTGCTGCAGAAGTTTGCTTAATTGTAAATTAGTAAATAAGTGATGATGTTCAAGAATATGCAGTTAACAGAAAAAGCTCATGGTGTTGTTTTACTGAGAGTTTTGTAAATAAATTAAAAAAAGTATCCAAAGAGCTTTCTTGACTAAAGAATATTTCGCATGTTATAATTAAATCGGCAAATGATACAAACAATCAATAAGCAAATAGAGATAAATGAAAAGCAAATAGATTACAAACTGATATCATTTATTGTTCCGCGTATAATAAAAAGTTAAAAACATATTAAACAAATAGGGAAGCATGGTGAGAATCCGGCACTGTACCGCAATTGTATTAGGGAGTGCCTTCATCATATAAACTGATTGCCGCAGCTTATACCTTTCGCACAGGGATGGAGACATGAAGATCTTGAGTCAAAGCGCTGTTTGTTTAAGATATCCATTGAACCTGCGATTTACAGGCGGATAAGAGCAATTGCTTTCGTGTGCCTAAAAGGGGGACGAGGATTCATTATGAAGTATGAGGATTTAAAGGCAAGATTTAATCATTTTTCAAAATGCGACGAAACATATGTAACAATACCGCGTGAGTATTTGCTGACGCTTATAGGTGAGCTTTTAAGGCTGCGCCGGCGCGATGGAGCCAGAGCGCATCAAGGTAAAATTAATGATGCCCGTGCTAACTGTTAAAAAAACAGATCTTTAAACACATGGTTTAATATAAAAAAATATATACATCATGTACTTCAGCACGCCAAATAGCTCTAGCTTACCTGCACAGGAGACCGTAAAGTCAGATTGCAGCTGAAGACATATAAAATTAATCTGATGACTTAATTTTATAATGGGATTAGTATGCCCATTTTAAAATTAAGTCTTTTTTTTTATAAGTTTATGATAAATTTCCGGGTTAAGGAGGAGATTTTAGTGAAAAATATTAATGGCCAAAATATTTTAGCTGCGGCAATTGCTGTATCTCTGGGATGCTCTCTTACAGAATTTCTGCCTGCTGCATACGCAGCCCCAACTGATACTGCGCAGACAGCAAGCAATGATGCTGATGACTCATTGATGGACTTCAGCCTTGATGCTATGACGGTAGAAGCTAAACGTCCTGATTGGGAAAGCAAGCTTTCTCCCGGTACGGTAAACATTGTGCGTCCTGATGAATTCAAGGGTGAACAGAAATCTTTGCCTGACTTGCTTTTGACCGTGCCCGGTGTGCACGTGCGTGAGGTAAACGGCAAAGGGCAATATACAACGGTGACTATGCGTGGCTCCACTGCTGCGCAGGTCGGCATTTTTATTGACGGTGTATTGGCTAACCTTGGCGGTGATACTGCGGTTGACCTTTCGACAATTCCTGTAAAAAACGTAGAACGTATTGAGGTTTACCGCGGTTATATTCCCAGCCGTTTTGGTGGTACTTTTATGGGCGGTGTTATCAACATTGTTACCAAAAAGCCGGAAACGACAGATGTATCCTTAGAGGTTGGCAAAAGCTCTTATGGTGGCAAAAGAGGCTCTATGGAAATAACAGCTCCTCTGGGGGATGGTTCGTTAATGGTTGGCACTAACTATGAATCCAGCGACGGAGATTTCAAGTATAAAAACTATGCTGCGGAAAGATATTTGCCATATGGTGAGCAGCAGATAGCAGGTCAGCAGAAAGTAATCGATAATTTTAATAATGAAACCATAGATTATATGACCAAAGGTGCTGTAATAAATCTGCAGCAGGAACAAATAGATTACTATAAAGCAAATAATGATGCTTGGTTGGGATTTGTAAGAAGCGACAGCCTGAAGGATGCTATTTATGACAACAGGTATGAATATGCGAAAAAAGATGTCGGCAATTCCAATCTGTATTTAATTGAACAACAGGTGGTAGACAGAGGTCTTAAGGATGAGTATCTTAAAAGAGGCTATGATGACAGTGACTGGCATGAGGCGCTGCAATATGACTGGATCGGCAGTTCCTTCGGCGAAGGTGTTCTTACACCTGAAATCAAGGAAGAAATTCTTAAAGAGTATGGCGATAAAGTAGTTCAGAATAATATAGATAAGTGGACGAACGATGCGGACCCTGATAAAAATAAAAATCAGGCCGGCAGAAAAGAATCACTGGAAAAATTAAAACAAAAACAAAAGGAAGCAGAGAATGCTACCAGATACAGAAAATACAATGACTATGAAAAGACCAGTACGATTGTAAAATGGCAAAATAAAAACTGGGTTATCAAAGGCACATATGATACTTTGGACAGACATATGCCGGACAGTGTATGGCTGGGTGATGTTAATGCAGCGGTTTATAATAATGGCGTTGATTTGAGCGACAGATATTATTATGACAGCCGCAGACAGAAACAGAACAGCGCCAGCCTGATGCTGCAGAACCGTCAGGAGGTTGGCAAGCTTGAATGGGGCTGGATGCTTGACTACATGTATCAGAATAAAAAATATCGGGCCGAGCATATCAATACAGCGTATCCGAACAGTGAATGGGATATGCAGAACCAGCCGTTGCGCGAATGGAGCCGTTATAAATCTAACAAATACACAGCTCAGATTGATGGCGGTTACAAGCTGAACGATAACAATATGCTGGACTTTTTGATTAACTATTCCAAAGAAGGCTTGGATATAGACGGTTCCAACATGGCTAAAATTTTAGGTGGACAGGCCAGCCAAAATTTCCTTTCTGCTCAAATCCGTAACCGTTATGAGCAGGAGCTGTTCAACGTACAACTGCAGGATTCTATTACCTTAGATAAAGAAGGTACCTGGATTTTTACGCCTAGTGTACGTTATAACCAATCAAAGATTACCGGCTTCAGTGATGGCAAGCGCTTTACCGATGGACAGGCAAGCTGGATTCATCCTAAGGATTCGCAGACCAAGGGTAAGGCAACCTGGCAGCTGGCTTTGAAGAAAGAAGTAAATGAAAACCTTACTCTGCGTATGACGGGCGGAACCTATTACCGTTTGCTGAACATGGCGGAAATTGCCGGTGACGGTGCCGGCATCCTGCCTGCTCCGCGGAATCATAATGGTGAAGGTGCAATGTTCCCTGTGCCGGAGGAAGGCAAGCAGTTTGATATCAGTGCGATTATGAATAACAAGCTGTTGGGAGCAGATAACTCTACTACATTGACTTATTATTGGCGCGATTCTACCAATATGCTGCAGTTGGAGCGTGCAGGCAAGGATTATTGGTCTTATTTTAATGATAATAAGGGTAAATCTCATGGCATTGAATTGCAGAGCAGCTTTAAATGGAATAAATTCGATCTTGATTTACAGGTAACTTACCTTAATACCAGCGCCTATAACAAGCATACGGCTACGCAGTTTGGTGAATACGCTCCGGTATGGCCTACTTACCAGCCGGAATGGGAGGGGAATATCCGCCTGACCTACAGACCTTCAGAGAAGTTCTCTGTCTTTGCCGAAGGACATTAAACAGATGAATACTTCACTTATTACAATAAAGCAACGAGTGGCAAGCTGTCACCGTATCTGTCCGGCAAACCGGTATGCTCGCTGTTTGTTATGAATAGCGGCCTGAAGTGGATGCCGAAGAAAAATTGGCAGCTGACATTTGGATGCAATGACATTCTCAATAAAGGTCCTAAATCTAAAATTCGCAGTGATGCAGCGTTCATGGTTCCCGGCTATATTAATCCGGAATTTCCGATACAGGGCCGCACCTATTATGTTACAGCGCGTTATCAGTTCTAAAGGGGGAATTATCAATGCGTAAGTTCAGTAAAAGTAAAAAGGCGGCGATTTTAGCCTCGATAATGGGTGGATGGATGATTGGCGGCAGCGCTTTCGCAGCCAATCTGTTGATAACTGTTCCTTCTAACTATGGTGCCAGCAATATGACTGCTATTACCGGCTCACGTGTTACCGATAAGGTTGACAGCAAAGCAAATGTAGCAGTAATTGAATCCTTGAATAAGGATCCCGGCACCTATAGCTTTGTGCTGGATGGCAAAAGCATGTTTTTGCTGCGTCAGTATAATTATAGTACAGTTGATTTGATTCCTTCTAAGGTAATCGGTGCCGATACAACCTGGAGTAAGGATGAGGTTTATCCATCCGGCATCATTACCAAAGGTGCCAACCCGCATTCCGCAGCCGGTCATAATGGATATATCTATGTCGGTGATTATGATTTAGGTACTATCGGCGTTGTAAAGTACGATAAGAATGTTTTGACCGAAGAGGTCAGCAAATCCCGTAATCTGATGGAGGATCTTAATAAGTACTGCGGCATGAGTTACAGTTCTCCGGGCTGGGTGCATGGCGAAGGCATGGTTGTCAAAAACGGACAGCTTTATGTAGTTGTCAGCATCAATCCTAAGGGTGGTTATGATCCTTATGATGACAGTATAATTATGCAATATCAGATAAAGGATGACGGTAGTCTGGAATATGTTAATTATACCTGCAGTGCACGTAATCCTGACTCGGTTAAACTGAACAATTATAATGATATACTGCTGCATACAGGTATCGGCGGTTACCAATATGTAGGACACGGCAATAGTGAATCTGCTATAACTTTGGCCACGATTAACAATAATGTTCTGAATCAGGAGTCTAAATCTGTAGTACTGCCGGAAAACGTCAAGAGTAATGGCCTTGATTTTCGTGATATGACTGTCTGGCCTAATGGTACAGCCTATATCCTGGCATATAATTTGGCAACCGGTGGCGGCGGCAGCAATCTGAAGGTTTATAAAACTACAGTGGCTAATCTGAGCTCGGATAACCCTGTAGATTGGGAAATTGTTGTTGAAGGCAGTACAGAGGGCGGCGGCAATACCGGTGTAGGCACCGGTTGGTTCAATAAGCTGTTTGCCGAATATTATACTAAGCGTGTCTGGGGAGAATTTGGCAATAATATCGTAGTTTATACTGATGGTGCTGTTAAGCCTACCTATACCTGGAGTGCCTATGAGCTGGCAGGCAACACATCCTACCATACATTTAACTCTGTTTCCTTGCTTTCCGGTGATACTGTTTTCGGCAACAAGGCTTTGCTGACAACCTCACGGGAAGAAGGGCTTACATCTCCTTCCGTGACTACAACCAAGATTGTCAACATCAATGCCAATAGTAAAACAGGCGATTATTTCCAACGCATCAGCGGCACAGATGCTGACAGTTCCGTTTACAGCGGTGTCAGCAGTGATAACAGTGTTTATACCTTTACTGCTGATAAAACTATCAGCCTGAAGCCTAATGCATGGAAAACACAGGCTGATTTAAGCAATAATATTCTGGCTGCTGTTTATGCGCATGACGGTAATGATGTTACTGTCAACGCCGGCAGCAATACTCTGCAGCTGCAGGTACAGAACAGTGTTGCTACACCTGTCGGTGTTTATGCCGGCAATGGTAAGAATATTACTATTAATGCAGGTAAGCTGAATATTATTACTATTGGCGCTGTGAATGGTAATTCCTTGAATAATGCTATCATGAATGATGCCGGCAAATCGGCTGCCAGCAAGATTACTGTTAACGGAGATGTTAATATTTCTATGAACGGCAGCTACGGCGGTAATGGCGTTGCTGTACAGAAAACAGACCGTTGGGGTGAAGCCAGCTATGCTTCCGATGTTGCCAACACAATTACGATTAACGGCAATCTGACTATAAAGGGCTCTGACAGCGAAACATGGGGTATTCCTATAAATGCAGATAATGTGTTGTCGCGCTTTAACAACGCCGGTATTCTTGCGCAGGTAGAAAACAGCCGTGTAGATGTCAGCGGTACTGCTGATATGGATGTGTATGGCAATGGTATTACAACGAATGCCAAGAACAGTACGGTATCTATTGGCGGTGGCGAGATTAATGTTCCTAAGGGTATGAATTATGGTTACTATACCTTGGGAGCATATCAGGGCACTATTAACGTTAATACAGGTAAAGATGGCACAGCGGCCGGCAATAACAGCGTTAAGCTTGGCGGCGATATCTTCGCGTTGAAAACAGGTACGGTAAATGTAGCTTTGACTACGGATGATTCTTATCTGCGCGGCATTGTAGATAATGGCGGTACGGTCAATATGTGGCTGCAAAACGGTGCAAGCTGGATAAACCAGGCCAACAATACCCGCTATTCACAGGATAATGAGGATGTCGGCAGCAATGGAGCCAGCCACATCAGTAAACTTACAGGCGGCAGTACCGGTGCTGCAGGCGTTATTTTCCAGAAGAGTGGCAGCAAGGATATAACCATAGACAAATACAGCGGTAATACTATGGTTATTTATGAGCATGATAACAGTAACCCGGAAAAAATTTTGGGTGGCAATTTTACGGTGAAGACTGCTGAAACCGGCTCTGCTGTAGCTTTGCGCACGGACAGCAGCGGCGTAAATACATCTTCTGAAGCAACTGTTAATAAGGTTCTCGATGCTTTGGCCAATAAGCTTTATTATACAGATTATGTCAATGGCAGCAGAAATCTGGACGGACAGGTACAGATTGCCGAAGGTCTGACAGCAGCTTCCGCAGCTAAATATGTAGGCAGTGTTAAATACAGCGATACTACAGGACAGGGAAGCTTGGGTGAAAAAATCAGTGTGCAGACTGAAACTCCCGAGGGCGATAACACTGATGCAGATAAAAACTTCCTTGTAGAAAAAGGCGATTGGCATGGCAATAACAGTGGTGATAATGTAAATCTGGCTCTGAAAGACAAAGCAATCTGGACTGGCAACAACAGCGGCAGCAATATGGTGGTTAATGCAACCGATTCTGCCTGGACCGGTGATAATAAGGGTGCGGGAACTAATGTAACGCTGAATGCATCCGCTTGGAATGGTAAAAATGATGGCAGTAAGGCTGTTGTTACCCTGAAAAATAAGGCAAGCTGGACCGGTGACAGCAGTGGCAGCGATTTGCAGCTCACACTTGATAATTCTGCTTATCAGGGAAATATCAGGGGTGACAGATCTTCTGTAACTATGAATAATGGCAGCAGCTGGAGCGGTAATGTCATTGGTAGCGGCAGTACGCTGAATATGCATGGTGACAGCCTTTGGCAACTAAAAGGAGATAATGTTCTTGACAGCTTTAATGCCGGCAGTGTCAGCAAAATGAGAAAGGCTGCCGCTGTGGCGGCCGGTGGCGGTACTACAGTTGATATGACGGATGCAACTGCAGGAAATCTCACTATTAATAAATATAATGGTAAGGCTACGTTTGTTTATCAGCATGATGCAAATGATGTTACCAAAATTAATGGTGGTGATATTACAATTGGTACAGCAACAACCGGTTCAGGGATTACCCTGCTGACAGATTCTAACGGTTTGGAAACTACCAATAAATATGCCATCAATGACGCCTTGAATGCTTTGGCTAATAAGCTGTATTATACCGGATACTTAAATGGTGAAAAAAATCTTGATGGTTATGTAAAAATTGCTGAGGGACTTACGTCTGCATCAGCAACTAAATTTGCCGGTAATATTGGTTATGATAGTAAAACCGGTCAGGGCAGCCTTGATAAAGCAACCGTTGATTATGGTACAAGCATTCCTAATGTACAGGCTAAGACAGATTTTAAATCAACTGTAACCGGTGATTATGTAACAGACAAGGAATATAGGGATGCGGGTGTACTCCCTGATACTGACAATATCTATAACTTTACGAAAGACGCAACAACGATTACTACCGACAGCAGTGCAATTACTACAGCTAAGGATACAACCTTGAAGCTGAACAACCACGATATGACTATTACTGCTAACAGCGGTGATGGTATCGCAACAAGCGGCGGTACGCTGACAGTTCAGGATGCAGGCAACCTGACAGTTAAAGGTGCAAAAGCAATCAATGCCAATAACAGCAAGGTAGAGATTACTGCAGTTAATGCAACGCTGAACGGTGATGTAACTACAAATAATGCTGTAAATATCAAAGCAACAAAAGCTGCGAAGGTGAACGGTGCAGTAAATGCTAACGGCGCAAACAGCAGCGTAAGTATTAACGGAACAGCAAGCGCAGCAATTAGCGGTGCAGTAAGTGCTGACGGCGCAAATGCGGCAGTAACGATTGATTCTGCAGATACCACCATTGGCAGCGATATTACTGCCAATGGCAAGGGTGCGAAGGTTACCGCCAAGAACCTCAGCAAGCTGGACGGCAATGTGGCAACAGATGCTGACGGCAGCGTAGAGCTGAACTTCAAGGAAGGTGCAAGCTGGAGCGGCGATAACAGCGGCAACACTGCCATGAGCCTGAGCAAGGGTACCTGGAACGGAGCCAACACCGGCAAGCTGAACGCGACACTGACAAATGGTACAACCTGGACCGGCGACAGCAGTGGTGCAGGCAGCACGATTAAGCTGGATGCTTCTAGCTGGAGCGGTATGAACAGCGGTGCAAATGCAAATGTAACTTTGACCAACGGCGCAAGCTGGAGCAAAGGCAATACTGCAGACGGCGTAACCGTGAAAGCAAATAAAGCAGCCTGGACAGGAGCTAACGGCGGCGCGAATGCGAACATTACGTTGGGCAACGCTTCTACTTGGACCGGTGCCAATAACGGCGCTAATGCAACGGTTAACTTGACCGATAGCAGCTGGAGCGGTGACAACAGCGGCGCAGGTCTGAGCCTTACTGCCGACAACAGCAAGTGGAACGGCAGTACAAGTACTGCAGGCAGTGCAACTTTGACAAACGGCAGTATCTGGAACGGCGCAAGCACTAGTGCAGACTTCAGCCTGACGCTGAACGGCAGCACCTGGAACAACAGCGGTGCCAGCAGCCTGAAGAGCTTCAATGCTATTAACGGCATAGTTGATATGACTAACGCTGCAGCTAGCGTAACCATCGGCAGCTACAGCGGTGACGCAACTGTCATCTACAAACATAACAGCAGCAATCCGGGTGAAGTCTACGGCGGTAACTTCACTGTCAAGAGCGCTAAGAACGGCAGCAAGATTACCATGCTGACGGATAACACCGGCGTAGATACGACGGATGAGGATAAGATTAACGAAGCACTGGATGCACTGGCAGGCAAGCTGTTCTACCTGGGAGCAATCGGCGGAGCAGAAAGCAATCTGAACGGTACCGTTAAGATAGCTGAAGGCCTGACAGCAACCTCTGTTGCCAAACAGACAGCAGGCATTGTCTACGACAAGACAACCGGTCAGGGCAGTGCGGACCACAAGACTGTAACGCCTGGTCCTGTATATCCGACAGAACAGGACAGAACAGCTTTTGTAACAAGCATTACTGGTGAGCATCTGACCGATAAGGAATACCGCAAGGCCGGCGTTCTCTCCAACACCGTCGATAATAATATCTATAACTTTACGAAAGACGCAACAACGATTACTACCGACAGCAGTGCAATTACTACAGCTAAGGATACAACCTTGAAGCTGAACAACCACGATCTGACGATTACTGCCAGCAGCGGTGACGGTATCGCAACAAGCGGTGGCAAGCTGACAGTTCAGAACGTAGGCAGCCTGACAGTAAGTGGTGCGAAAGCAATCAACGCTAACAACAGCAAGGTGGATATCACTGCAGTCAACGCAACGCTGAACGGTGACGTAAGCACGAATAATGTCGTAAATATTAAGGCAACGAAGGCTGCGAAGGTCAACGGTGCAGTGAGCGCCAGCGGCGCGAACAGCAGCGTAAGCATTAACGGAACAGCAAGCGCAGCAATTAGCGGTGCAGTAAGTGCAAATGGCGCAAATGCGGCAGTAACGATTGATTCTGCAGATACCACCATTGGCAGCGACATTACTGCTAATGGCAAGGGTGCGAAGGTTACAGCTAAGAACCTCAGCAAGCTTAACGGCAATGTGGCAACAGATGCCGACGGCAGCGTAGAGCTGAACTTCAAGGAAGGCGCAGCGTGGAGTGGCGACAATGCAGGTAACACTACCATGAGCCTGAGCAAGGGCAGCTGGAACGGAGCTAATACCGGCAAGCTGAACGCAACGTTGACTAACGGCACAAGCTGGACCGGTGACAGCAGTGGTGCAGGCAGCACGATTAAGCTGGATGCTTCTAGCTGGAGCGGTATGAACAGCGGTGCAAATGCAAATGTAACTTTGACCAACGGTGCAAGCTGGAGCAAAGGCAATACTGCAGACGGCGTAACTGTGAAAGCAGATAAAGCAACTTGGACAGGAGCTAACGGCGGTGCAAAAGCTAACATTACTTTGAGCAATAGCGCAAGCTGGAACGGCGCAAACACTGGCAGCAACGCAACAGTAAATCTGACCGACAGCAGCTGGAGCGGTGACAACAGCGGTGCAAATGTAACAATTACTGCAAATAACAGCAAGTGGAATGGCAATGCTAATGCCGCAGGCAGTGCAACTTTGACAAACGGCAGTATCTGGAACGGTGCAAGCACTAGTGCAGACTTCAGCCTGACGCTGAACGGCAGCACCTGGAACAACAGCGGTGCCAGCAGCCTGAAGAGCTTCACTGGTACGAACGGCATAGTTGATATGACTAACGCAGCAGCCAGCGTAACGATTGGCAGCTACAGCGGTGACGCAACAGTCATTTACAAACATAACAACAGTAATCCGGGCGAAGTATACGGCGGTAACTTTACTGTTACTAGCGCTAAGAGCGGCAGCAAGATTACCATGCTGACGGATAACACCGGCGTAGATACTACGGATGAGGATAAGATTAATGAAGCACTGGATGCACTGGCAGGCAAGCTGTTCTACCTGGGAGCAATCGGCGGAGCAGAAAGCAATCTGAACGGTACCGTTAAGATAGCCGAAGGCCTGACAGCAACTTCTGTTGCTAAACAGACCGCAGGTATTGTCTATGACAAGACGACCGGTCAGGGCAGTGCGGACCACAAGACTGTAACGCCGGGACCTGTATATCCGACCGAACAGGACAGAACAGCCTTTGTGACAAGCATTACCGGTGAGCACTTCGCTGATAAGGAATACCGTAAGGCCGGAGTGCTCTCCAACACAGTAGATAATAATATCTACAACTTCACGAAAGACGCAACAACGATTACGACCGCTGGCAGTGCAATTACTACAGCTAAGGATACAACCTTGAAGCTGAACAACCACGATATGA
>ERZ1673738.1296-NODE-1296-length-38771-cov-6.969496_pt1 | contig 38771 bp, 59 predicted proteins | sample MGYA00580198_ERZ1673738 | MGnify/ENA primary metagenome ERZ1673738 (study PRJEB41218, sample SAMN15661784) | gut metagenome | host: Homo sapiens | place: Canada: London | collected 2015-08-20/2019-03-30 | study: EMG produced TPA metagenomics assembly of...
TCCCACCATCTCCACCAAACGGAAAAGCCGCTCAAAAGAGCGGTTTTTTATTTTATTTTTCATTCATATAGTCCATAATTAAGCATTTATTAAATTCATATATTTGGTAAAACATTACATTCAATCAAAATTTGGTCATAAAGTGGTCAGACACTATTACATGTAATTTTAATTATTATATATATTATGATAAATAGAGTGATTTAAAGAAAAAGGTCGAAGATAATCCCCGACCCTTTTATTCAATCCACAATCCAAAAAACATCGCACACTTCATTGGTACAATCCCAGATATCATAAACAATTCCGTTTATAGAACAAGACAGGTGCCCATCTGTGCGCAAAAGCAATGTGTTATTGGGAAAATCTTCGGAAATTTGCCCTATTGTTTTTTTCATTCCATTTCTTCTGGTAAGCCGAAAAACACCAGAAAGCAAATTAGAATAACATGTTACACAAAGATCATCACATGAATAAATGTCTCCGTTATGTTCCAAAAGCTTTGCCACAAAATAATATGGAATATCTGTGGCAAGTGAAATTGCCCGTATAACACAATCGGGTTCTTTTCTGTTTTCAGGATTCACATTCAAATAACGGAACATTTTACATCACGATATCTTCATAATAAACAGCAAGTTTCTCGCCATATTTCACAGAAGCATCCTCATCGCACAGAAAATCTTTCGCAAGTCGGATATAGATATCAACGTTTCCTTTACCGAGCGTGTTTTTGTAATCAGTATACATCATTAAAACGGTTACATAAAACTCATCTTCGTTAAATTTGTTAAACTCTACTCTGATATCAGTCGCTCTTTTTATAATTTTTTCAATTTTAAACGCTTCTTTATCAGATTCGTCCAATTGGCGATAAAGTTTTTCTTTCCAATCCTCGAGCTCTCGCGCAGTCATATTACGGGAATCGTAATCTCTTCTTCCACCGCGATTTCCGCCTCTTCGATAATCACGTCCATATTTCATGTCAAACGGATATTCCATCTGTTCCACATAAAAAGGGCTATCCCCAAAATATCCACGATATTCCCTATTTCGTTCATCATAATTACGATCTCTTTCAACTCCATATCGTGGATCTTCGGGATAATCATATCTATCATCATATTCTCTGTTATAAACCGGGCGGTCATAGCCATCATCATATTCTGATGCCCTATCCCGTCTCGGACGTCGCCCCGTCACATAACCACCACGTGATCCATAAGGATTACGTCCATCTTCACGCATATACTCATCCATTCTTTTCATTATTTACGCTCCTTCCGTCACAGTAGTTGAGGGTAATTCAGATAATGTATCGGGAGGGCAACACTTTGGATTACTCAAAAGTCTAAACACCCCACCCGTTGTGTTCGTCTGTACCCTTGTTGAGTATTTTGTCCTTGTTTTAATTTCGCAAGCTGTAACCTGAGCACAATTACATTTTGTAAGAGGAAATGTTCTTCCGTTTGTTGAGATAAACACCAATGCTCCGACAGTAACTGCGGTTGGAATCGATTGAGCTACTACAATGCAATACTTTTCACAATTAACATACGAGCCATTTGGGATCGTAATTGTTAATACATTAGTAGCCGCATTAAAAGATACGGCTGTGCTAATAATGAGTTTATTGCAAAGTCTACAAATATTTTGGCAAGCCATTTTTGTCTCCTTTCTAAATTAAAAGGTGAGGAGTTTTATATTTCCCCACCCTCTATAATCACCCTTTCGGGGAATCACACCGCCAAGAGTGGAATTAAGTAAAATTAAACACTACACCCGCAACCGCAACCACAATTATTATATCCATTGAAGCCATATGCACTTTGATAAGGCGAGCAAGTGATATACGCCGGAACCGCAGTCGGACGAAGCGTGTCAATTAGCGTTCTTGTCTGTGCATTCTGAGAAAGCTGGGCCGTCAGTGCTGCATTCTGTGCCTGCAAGCTCGAAATCTTCTCATTTGTAAGGAAGCCAAGAATAGCATTAGTGCTTTCACGCTGACCATCTATAATATCGCGTGTGCTCATGTTAATAGACTGCTGAATATCGCAGGTATTTTTCGCCATATTATAGTTTACATTGTCAATCGATCTCTGCGTTTCACAGCAGCACTGCTGTAAACGATATCCAAGGTCATTGATTGCTGATCTTGTTTCATATCCGTTGGATGAAATAGCCGAGTTAATTCCGCTAAAACCTTGACACAAAGTCTGCTGAATGCCCGCCTGACCAAGTTTAAGATCGTTCTGATTACTCATGATTGCACTCGTGGAAAAACCACTGGCAACATCATTAGTCGTGGCAAGTCTACCAATATCATAACCCGCGGTCATATTGCCACCGCCATTCCCACCGAATCCGCCGTTTCCCCATCCGCCGAACCAGCCAAAAATGAGAAGAATGATAATCCACCATGCGGAATCTCCAAACATTCCATTGTCTCTGTTATTTCCGTTAGCGTCTCTTCCAACGGCATAACCTTCTGCAAAAGAACCTTCACTGTACATTTTAATTCCCCTTTATTTTTATATTTATATAAAATTTCCCCGCGCCGGCGAAGGGAAAATCATATATCATTCAAGAAAGCCCAAATCGACGGGCTAATGCCATAAGCTGTTCAGGGTCTCCTCCTTGCTTTTTGCACATTTCCAAAGCGTATTCTTTGGGGCTTCTGTTCCCGCATTCAGCCTGCATCTGTCCTATAAGTTGCTGCACCTGCGGATTTTTTTGCATAATTTGCTGTGCAAGTTGCATGGGGTTTCCCCCGCCATTCATAAAATCCATCATTTTATTTATGGGATTGTTTTTTCCCATTGCTTTAATCAACGGATTGTTCATCATTTGCCTCCTGTTGTTTCGAGCTTTTTTTGATAGCATTTTCTCGTTTTATTTCGCTGCGTTCGACGGGCTTGTCTTTCGGCAACGGCAATTCTGCGGGAGTTAGTATGTTTGAGCCACGAATCCCTGTTATTTCTTTGCTTTCTAAACTCAAATTGCGCACCTGAGCAAGAATCTTAGTTTCGACACTGCGTATTAATTCTGAAATTTCTTTCTGACTTTGCTCAAAATCTTCTTTGGTCACATATCCTGACAAGTCAACTTTGGGTTGTCCAATATCATCAATAGAAATCTCCTTGAGCTCAAAAGCGTGTATTTCTGCTCTGCCGGAAACATCAGTCGATTTTGTGTATAAATACGGATTATTAGCATCAACAAAAAGCATTTGCGCACCTGATGGCATATGATAAGAGCGAACTTCCTCAAATCCATTTACTTTTTCATATAAGTTTGATTGCTGAGAAAAAGTCATTGGCCTTTGCGGAATTTGCTGCGATACTTGTTGATTTCCATTCCAGCCTTGATTTGCTATAGGATAATAAGTTTGCTGATATGCTCCATATCCATATGAATACGGATTCTGCTGATACACAATAAATCACTCCTTTATATTTTTTAGAATTGTTCTTGCTAAAAGCTCAATATGATTTTCTAATTTGTTTTCATTGTCTATTTGAAAATAAGAAATTATCTCTTGAGCCCTATTTTCACAGCAGTTATAAAGCCTCATAATTTCTTGTGTAATTTTATCTCCCATGATTTTCACCTCTGATAAAATTTTACAACAAAAAAAGGCATCTACCGTCTCAGATAGATGCCTTTTTTGTGCCAATAATGTTTCAAAGATATGGCAATATTCTCACTATTTTATTGATTACAGCTTTCTTTATTGCATAATATCTTTTTCGTGAAAGATGAAGCGTAAACATGATCCCCTCATCATTTTTGCGATCTTCATTCAATAAATCAAAAACTTTTCTTTGTTCCTCAGTAAACCTCGCCAATTCTATAATTTTATCATATTCAGGCTGAATAAAATCAGAACATTTTATTTTCCTATTCATAAACTCCGTAGGCGGTGTTTAAGTTTTGTAATTGTCACTCCGCTAATAACAATCACACATGCGAATATCACGCATAATACTTTTAATTTCCTGTTATCATTTGATATCTTTTTTAAGATTTCGGTTTTAATCATTGAAGTCCTATTTTTATTAAAACAAATCCTACAATGCCGGCAATGATAAGTTTCAAAATTTCTGAAATAACTGATTCCCATCTTTTTGTAGGTTTTTCCATTATCTGATCGAGCTTCCCCTCTACTCGATTTAACGACGCATCAATAGTATCCAAACGATTCCCCGTTACGCCTTCATTAGTATACAATTTTGACACATCTCTCTTGACGGTTTCTATATCATCTTGCAATCTTTTCACTGCGTCGCACGGACATGGCTGCATGTTATTTTCATTCATTGTTTCCCCTTCCCGCAACAAGTGCCGCTGCCTGCGCATTCTCGGACAAATACTCCTTCATCTTCGCGACGGCTTCCTCGATCCATCCGGCGATGTCCTCCGCGGTGAAAAACACCTGAAAGATACCGGGCATCACCTCATAAAGCCGCTCCGCCACATATGCGAATTTCAGCTCGCCCGTACCGCCGCCGTATTTCTCCTCTGCTGCGATGACGAGCGAGAGCAGCATCTGCTTTGCCTTGTCGCGGTACTTGCCGCGCCATGCGAACCACAGCACAACGATGAGCGCGACAAACAGAACTGCCGTAATGATGTTTGAAAGATTGTTCATGATAAATTCCTTCATGTTCTTATCCTCACTTTCTGAATCTGTTTAATAGCCAATTCAAGCCGCCAAGAATGGCATTGATGAGCTTTGCAAAGAATCGTCCGAGCTTCGTGTCATACGGCTTTTTAACCGTCGTCAGCGCCTCTGTCAGACGCTCGATTTCCGCCTTTTGCCGTTCGATTGTTTCCTTTGCCGAGCTTAATTCTTTCGTTGCCGTCACAAGGGAATCCGAAAGCGCTTCCATCAGCCGTTGATTCTCTTCGCTGTTTGCGGTTTCCTCTTTAAGAAGATCGAGCTGCGCAAGAAGTCCCTCAATCTCCAAGGTCAGTTCCTCGACCTTTTCCGCAAGCGCCGCATTCGATGCTTCCAGCTCCGCGATGCGTGCTTTTCTCTGATTCTCGGATATCTCATCGACGACACCCCATGCCTCGCGGATCGTCGAGGTGTACGGGAGAATGGCTCGTCCCTCTTTTCCCCATGTCGTGCCCCAGCTGTTCTGGAACTTCCAGCCGCGCGCATTCCAGCCGTAGATCACCATACAGTGCCCGCTGCTTTCCTCGCCCTGCTCAACGAGAATGCCGTCCCCGTCCACATAATTCCCGCTATGCCACTGCATTGCAAAGATGACCGGCGAGCCTTTCGTCAGCGCCGTCTTCATCTCTGCTTCGCCGGCGCAGCGATAATATGAGGTAAACCGGTTCGGATAGCCTTTCGGGAAAAATTCATTTACATGCTTTTCAAACCGTTCGATGACCGCCGGCACCTCTTCATTTTCGGGGAACAGCGTTTTCACCACGTCACCATAATCACAGGTCACAGCGATTGCGTCTCTTGTGACCATACCCGTTCCCGTGTGTGCCGTATTGCGCCGGTTCCCGTATATGTATCCGACGGACATTTCCCTGTTGTCGTCGCCCTGCATGCGGCTGAAATATTCCACCGTCGTCGCAAGTGCATGTGCAACACACGAACATACCTGCCCTTGGTTTTTCACCTCCGGCATCGGCAACTCAAATTCCGCGGGAAACTCGACCGGCGCCGCAGCACAGGCAATCCGATAGTCCCGCACATCCGGCGGAGAAAAGATCGCGCCGAGGGATTTTTGTTCACTCATGCTTTTTTATTCTCCTTTTCATGATTTGTGATTTTGTTAATTTATGCGCATAATACACATTAAAATTCACATAATATATTGACAACAAGTTTTATTTCTGCTATAATAACAATGAAAGAAGGTGATTATATGGCGAAAGTATCGACCAATATCAGCATCGATGCGGATACAAAAGCCAAAGCGCAGGCTTTGCTTGCGGAGTTCGGCATGGATTTATCCACCGCAGTCAATGTTTTTCTAAAACAAATGATTCGTGAAAATGCAATTCCCTTTACCATCAATGCAGAGGTACCGAACGCAGAGACACGTGCGGCTATGGAAGCCGCAGAAAAGGGAGAAGATATGTATGGTCCGTTTGACAGCGTGGCTGATCTAATGGAGGCGCTCAATGCTTAAACCGGAATTTTCAGGGCAATTCAAAAGGGATTACAAGCTCGCTCTTAAAAGAGGATGCGATCCGAAAAAATTGGAAGAGGTAGTCTCTATCTTATGTAGCGAGCAGCCTCTGCCGGCAGCATATAAAGACCATGCCCTTACCGATTCAAGAAACTATCGAGGCATGAGAGAATGTCATATACAACCGGATTGGCTCCTTGTTTACAAAATTGCACAGGAAAAACTCATTTTGAAATTGATCCGCACCGGCACCCACAGCGATCTGTTTTAAGCGATACCCGAACGTTTATCCGTTCGGGTTTTTTCTTGCTTTTCAAACGCCGGTGTTTTCAAGCATCGTCAAAAGCTCGGTATACTGTGTCTCCGTGATTTTGTCCGCGGCGAAAAAGATATCGAGCTTTTCCTCCATGCCCTCGACATTACCGCGCTCAATCATCCGTTTCAGCGTTCTGTATAGCATTCACATCACCCCCAATTCCAGCAAAGTAAGCCGATATTCATGATCGACAAGAATAGAATCCATTTCATCCTGAATGGTTCGTTCCACCGTGACAGGTGCATCCGGCACGGCACCGGCGCTCATATGCGTGATGATACCGTTTTCCGCTGCAAGTGAAACAAACGGAAAGGTGTCAGGCAGCGCCATATCCTCGGGAATCACCGCCCAGCCCTCGGGAATCTCCGAAAAGGCGCCGGTCTGATTTCTGTGCGCACCATTTTCAAGCGCCGCAATCTCCACGATTCTCATATACTTCCCCCTTATTATCCGAGTGCGATATAGTAATAGGTGGCATTTGACGTGTTCATCTGTCTTTCCGCGCCGCTGGTGTTATACCAAGAAACGGTCTTCCCGCTCACCGTAACATAACCCATGTCGGCATATGCCATGCTGCCCGAGCCACGGCGCCCGTAATTGCCGCCGCCTGACCATATCAGCGTATCATTGGAAAAGGATGCCGTCGCAGCACTCCCAATAGATGTGCGCTGAACAATCAGCAGCTTCGGGACGAAATCGAATGTCAGCGATGTCCTGCTGCCTGTTCCGTAGGTCCCCGTTCCGACATAGCTGCCGGCGGCAAATTGAGCACCGGAGGCGCCGGCAAGCATGGCAACGACATCCACGCCCTGCACGGTCTCCGCATCAAGGGGGAGGTCGATGACCGTCCCCACCGCGTTTTTGTATTGTGGTCTGTAAGACATGACAATCTCCTTTCATTCCTCCTTTTGGCAGGAGGAAGCTTTCTTGTCCTTTTCTCACTGAGGAGAAAAGGACGAAAAGACTCATTGAGGCTTCCGCCTCAAACTCCCATCCATCTGCTGGGAAACACATACCCACGGCTCCCAACAGACGGAACCGCGCACCTACGTGCGCTCTCCGAGCATGAACTGGAAAGCAATCTATACCCTTTGAAAGCATAGTACTAAAATCAATCGTATCACAATGCAATGCTACCGCATTGCAGGGCAACTTCGCCGTGCGGAGAGTGTGTACGGCTGGAAAGCTCGCGCCCGCAGGCGCAAGGCCAACGGAGCGCACTCGATGCCCGTTCGGCGTGTTCCGCCGTGGATTGCACGAGTTTACGAGTGCAAACACGTGTCGGGAGCCGATGAAATACATTTTCGGCTCGCACAAACGGTCAAGCGGCACGCTTGCGGTTTCTTTTCGTTCTTTTCTTGTACGGACAAGAAAAGGACACGTTTCTTTCCTTTTCAAAGGAAAAATCACAGCAGCTTAAAGAACAGTCCCCCGCTTGCAAGGCTCGCGGAGGGAGCCGTCTGCCCCGATGCCCCCACCTCGATGACCTGCGCGCCGGCTGTCACAAGCCCTTTCGCATTCACCTGCACCGCACTGTATGTGCCTGCCGTGACACCGCTCGCTTTCAGCGTCGCCGTAATTGTGACATTTGCCGAGCCGTCAAAGGAAGCGGAGCCCGTCGCATCTCCCGCAAGGCTGATTGTGCGCGCCGTGGCAAGCTTTGTCGCCTTGCCTGCGGCCGTCGTTCCGTCCGTCAGCTTCGTGATGTTCGCGGCATTTGTGCCGGCCGTGCTTGCCGCACTGTCCGCTGTGGTTTTGACCTCCCCAATCGCGCCGACGACCGTTTTTGCCGTCGTCGTGAGCGTACTGTCCGTCTTAGTCTGATAATTTCCCTGTGCGGCTTGGAGAGCCGCAATCGCGTCCGCGTTCGCTTTTCCCTTGTCGCCCGCATAAGCGGTGCTCGCCGTCTCACCGAGCGCGAGGGACGCGGATATCTCCACATACGCCGTGCCCGACCAGCGATAGGTCTTGTTCGTGTCCTTGGCGATGTAGATTTTGCCTGTCTCGCCTGTCGTCGGAAAGCCGGCAAGGTTCGCATATTCGAGAACGTCGTCGACATAGGATGGCAGCTGCGAGGCCGGCACCTTTCCGTCCGTGCCGAGGCTTGCCACACCGGAAGCCACTCCTTTCTGCGTCAGCGGAATATATTTGCCTGCCGCATCGGTTTTCGCCGCATCAACGGCATTGTCGATTGCCGTCTGCTGTGCCGTGGAAACAGGCTTGTCCGCATCCGCGGTGTTGTCGACATTGGAAAGGCCGACGTTCGCCTTGGTTATGTTCACCTGTCCCGTGCGGTATGTACTTTCCGCCGAACCCTTGACACCGGTCACGACACCGCCGCCCGTGATTGCACTCATATCGCTTTTCAGCTCGTCGATTGCCGCCTTTACGTCCGTCGCATTCAGTCCGCTTGCGGTATTGTCATAGGTGACAATGTCCGCCTCGGTTTCGGGATGCAGAATGACGCTGTCGGTGTCGTTCACCTTCTGTATGATTTGATACTTGTTTGTTGTGGTCGCCATGTTTTACTCTCCTTTTTTTAAAAATATATAGTCTCCGGTTTCCATGTCGGAGGGGACTTCATTTACCGTCGTGATTTTCGTGCCCGCAAGCGATGAGAGCGGCACCCTGACATTTGTCTCACCGAGGGCGAGCACGTAATGCGTATCTTTCACAAGATACAGCGGCGCGCGCTCATAATCCTCCGCACGGGAGGACAATAGCGACAGCTCCGCCGCGCTCTTGTCTCCCACAAGCGTTATCCCGCCGATTTGCGGCAGGTTTTGAAGCTCGGGATAGCTTTGCGTGAGCGTAATTCCGGAAGAGGTTTTCGCCGTAATGCACAGCTGACCTATCCTCGCCGATATGACCGGCTGCGAAATCGCCACACGTATCGTGTTATTCACCTCTCACCACCTCGTTCGTCTTTTTCTCAATCAAGACGGAGCCGCCGTTTATCGGTGTGACATAGTTTCCGTCCGCAAGCTCCACCGTGATATCGAACAGCGCAATCCCCGTTGCAAATGCCCTTGTCGCCTCGCTTGACAGATACAGAAGCCACCGATTGCCCTCCGCGGGCGGGCTTAGCTCCTTTTGAACGCCGAGCGCGTTCGAGGTGAACCACACGGTTTTGATAAGGCTCCGGTCGATGTTCTCGACGTCGACGTTCAGCGTGAACTGATCGCCGACAATAAGCCGCAGCTGTTTGTTCTCGCAGGCCATACTTTCCTCCTATTCCGCTTTGTATTTGACATCCTCATAGTCGAAGATTTTCCATGTGCCGTGCCTGTCCCGTCCGATTTGGAACCGGTTGTGCAGCTTTATGCCCCACAACGCCCGCCATTCCGCGGGGATACCGGCTCCGGTGTCCTCATACGGCAGAATCACGGTGTCATAGAGGCGTTCCTGCTTTAAGCCGTACCATCGCTTTTCGGTCTTTGCCACAAGCGGACACCCCTTGGCATTCCGGTATTCCGCCGCGTTCGCTCGAAGCCCTCTGATGCCGATCGGCAGCTTGTACGCATGCTCCCCAACGAGGAGGACCATTCTGTTCGTTCCGAATCTTATCCGCATAAGCTGCAAAGCTCCATGTCGGGCGTATATTTGTTGCCCGCAAGCAGACCGTTTGCGAAATAGTTCTGATTCCCCGTGAAAATGGTATAGTGATTCACGGTTTCGCTCACATGCGTATGCTTCACAAGCGCCGCGCAGCCGTCACGCGTCAGGGCATGCTCGCCGAGCTGCCACTCGTCCATATTGACCATTCCCTGACTTTCGACGTTGTAGAGCCTATGCCGATGGACGGTTTTCAGAATCCGGCCGTCGGAAAATTCCCATATATCGTAGTAATTATACGTCTTATTGGCACCGGCGTCGGAATAGGTGATTCGGTCCGCTTCCAGCTCCATCGTGACGGGATTATATGAGAGTACCTCGTCGCCGACGGCAAGGCTGTCAATGCGGCGCTCCGTGCCGTCCGCCATTGTGATGAGCGTGTCACCGGCGAGACAATAGATTTCAATTCTCGTAATCGTTATATCCGCCGTCAAGGTCATGCCGGTTCCTACCGTATGAGAGGTTCCCTTTTCTGTATATGTAATGTCTTGCATCGATTCCCCTGAAACAGTAAACGATTTCACGTTTGAATAAGATGCGGCTAAGCTATTACAAGAAACAGATGCACTCGTACCGTCTGAATAGACAAAATGAATTGTCGGGACATCCTCCGGCGGATTCGCGTCCGCCCATACAAAACTGTCGCTAATATACACCGTATATCCACTCGCGGCTTTCGTAAAGGTGATCGGCGCGGACACCTCGCTATCCGCATAGCTGCCGTCCGTGACATATGCTTGTGCCGTAATGCTGTACGTTCCTGCGCTCGGAAAAGCATCGTCTTTCATCGTCACAGTGTAAAACTCCTCGTCAAGCGTCGCCGACCAATACAACGGATATCCCATTTCCACGCCGTTCACAAAGATTTTATATGCATAGGCACGCGTGTCATTCCGAAAGCTGAATGCACACTCTGTCGAAGTTGAAAGGTCTACCAAAACCGGCTTTGTCAGCTGCTCCTGCACATACGTCACCTCGTTTGAATAGTCGCTGTCGGTATAACCGTCCGCCGTTGCTTTTACCGCAAAGATGTGAGAACCGGCGGACAATCCGAGCGTTGTAAGGTCAAAACTGATTTCATTTGCAGTTGCTTTCAGCGTATACGCCGTGCCGCTTTTCTCATACAGCGCATAGTCCGTCGCGTTCGGTACGGCGTCACCGGTAATGATATTTGCCCGAACGGATGCGGATTCGACAATATAATACGTACCATCGCCTGCAGTGTCTCCGATTGCATAATCGGGGCTTGTCGCATTGGCTGTCACTGCCAAACCCAAAAAGTTTTTATCGCCGGTGTATGTATATGTGTCGTTAACATACTCGGAAGATATCGTCGCACCCGTTGACGTGACGGTAACGGACATACTTGAAAAATCATCGACATTCTCATATAGTGTTGTTGAACCGTCATTTGATTGAATCGTTACATAGCCTCCACCTATTGCCATATTCTCACCTCCTCATTTTATTGTCCCACCGCCGGCGTTTTCTCCGGAGCCGTGTGCTGGGATTGTCAGCACAATCACCGGCGCCGCAAGCTTCGGCTTGCTCTTTGTGAAGATGAGCACGTCCGACATGTCTGAATCCGCATAGCTTCCGTTCATCACGTAAGCCTGCGCCGTAATCTCATACTCTCCCTCACCCGTGAAAACGCTGTCGGCAATCGTCACAGTATATATTCCGTCCGTGAGTGTAGCCGTCCATTTCAGCGGATACGGCTGCTCTGCCCCATCGACGAATATCTTATACGCATATGCGCGCGGATCGTTCGGAAAGCTGAATATGCACTGGGTTTCGGTAGATAAGTCCGTCAAAACCGGCTTTGTCAGCTGCTCCTGCTCGGTGGAGAGCCAATGGAACACGAAAGAGCTCGCCGGCGTCCCTGTCGCTCTTACCGTTTCGCTTGAAAAAGCGTGCGTAAGGGTCACGTTGCTGTAATTGAGCCCCGTAATCGTATCTCTTGTTTTGGTGCCGGATATGGCAAGCCGCAGCGTCGAATTGCTGTTCACATAATAACCGAGCAAGGATATTGAAGTGCTCGATGTTCCCGTTTGAAGTTTAAATATCCTCACAAGGCTCGGCACGGAATAACCTGTCGTCGATTTCTGCATTGCTTCTTTCGCAAGCGCCGAGGTGGTGTAATAGGACGACGAGCAGTAAAACACCGGATTCGCCGTATCGCTGTTGACAAACTGCACCTGCATATAGCTGCTGTTCGTATAAGTCGTCACGGGGTCGGCATCGTCCCGAAACCACAGGATATAGTATCGGTCTTTCGGCGCATCGGCGTCATAATTGCTTCTCGAATGTAAAATCAAATATTTTTTGTAGTCCATATTCGGGGTATACAGAATTGTCGGCATTTCCACCGCGCCGCGGTCATAAAGACGAAGCAAATTTCGTGCCATATCCTCATCCCTCCTGCAAAATATACAGCTCGCCCTGTGTATACGTGCCGGTCGTCCCCGTATATTTGTAGATTTTCCCAATATCAGACGCTGCTACATTTGACAACACTGCCGTCATTTCTGCCTCGGTCGAAACTTCAAGCGGAAAACCTGTTGTAACTGGCGGCATTGTTAATGTTATTGGCTCAGAAATATATCCAACAGGAATTGTAACTATCGTTTCCGATTCTGTTGTTTCCTGGGTGATATCGCTTTCAACAACTGTCGGAATCACAAAACTTTTTGTTTCAACGGTCGGCAATATTCCATATGCAAATTGATAATATCCATCAGAATCCGGCGAATAATATAGTTTTGTTCCATCAATATTAACTGTCACAACATTTGCATTTTGCGAAACGTTGATAAATTCTGACAACATAGAATCGGTTGACTTATAAAAGCCATATACAACATTTATGTTATTGGATGGGATATCCGTATTGTTTGGGATTCTTGCATATGTACCATTATAATAATTACTCAGCTTAAATTTTGAAGTGGCGCTTGTATTGACGCTTAACGCAACCGTACATCTGCCGCTATATGGTTCTACTATTTCGCCGTTTACCTTTATACCGTTTACGTATGCCGTTTTTCCCGTCACAATATCATTTGCTGTCGCAGTCGCATCTGATGTGTCAACGCCTTCTATGAGTGTTCCCTCGACCCCAAGAATAGAAACGCCATTTTTTATATTTTCGGCCACAATGTTATCATCTATTTCAGAAGTCACCGGGTCAACAGTTACACTCGCAAGTTCATATCCCGTATCAGCAACAACAATTTGCTGGCTCGTTGATGGTGCAACTGTCTTTGTTTGGTCTGGCTTATCAGGTGCAAGGTTCCCCTCAACGCCCAATATCTCTATACCTTGGCGGATGTTATTTGGTGTAATGTTGCTATCAATATCTGCGGTAACGCCATTCACAGTCACTTTTGAAAGACCTTCATATTCACTATCAGGAGCAACAATTTGAATTTGGGTCGTTGGCGTTACAGATTTTTCTTGTAGCACTGCTGGCTTATCTCCGCCTCCGCCAAACAGTTTTCCGGCTACAAGCATGTCGAACATTTTCATCTATATACCTCAATTCTTAGGCTGCAAAACAAATTCGCCTGATTCATTGGCCATATAAACAGCACCGATATCTGTAATGTACAATATGCTTCCTGCTGCAAATTGAATAGACGTCAAATCATAAGATTTCGGGAATCCTTCAATTCCAAGAGCGTTTGTTGGCAAAATGTTAGGAGTGGTTGAAGCAATAAGCTCGCAATCTGTTATTCGTTTGCCATCCTTTTCATATTTGAAAGTATAATTCCGAACTACCATTTTGGTTTCTCCTTTTTATGACTCTTGGGTGATTATGTAGAGTTCGTTGTTCTTATATGTGCTTGTTGTTGTTCCAGTGTATTTATAAATTTTACCAACATCAGCGGAAGCCGCTTGCGATAGCACTGTGTCCATTCCATCTGCCGTTGATATTTCTATGGGTTTACCAGATGTACCTCCATTAAAAATAGCAGTTCCTTCTTTCAAAATTTTATCAGAAGTGACAAACTTTTTTCCTTGCGCGACATCCTCCGGTGTTGCAGTGACTGCACTTACATCCGCCCATGCGCCAAAAACTCGCCGTATTGCTTCATTTAATTGTGCTACGGTATAAGATAATTTTCCCAACTCAAATCACCTCGCCAATAAATTGATTAATTTGTGCTGTTGTATAGTTTGCAAGAATCTTCTTGGGTTCAGTTGTCATAATTGCTTCATCGGTGTTATCGTATACAATTTCATCTAAACTATCATATAGTTCCGCGCCATCGATTTCACTCAAATTCTTCAAAATAAGTTCTCCGCTCAAAGCACCGTTGAACTTTATTGTGTTTTTTAGTACAAGCGCTTTCAAAAGTGTTCCGAATCCATCTGTATAGTAAATGCAATCAAGAGCCTGCAATTCAGGATTTCCTCTATATGACAAATAATTTGTGTTTCGATATTGCAAATATAACGCCGTGTTCTCCGCCAATATTGCGCAAACTGAATAATCTGTCACAATAGGATTTTTCATTGTATCAATTCCGCCAGAAGAATCCGAAGATACAAGCTTTGTATAAACACTTGAATTTTCTTTAACCGGATATCCAGTAGCGATAATCGTCGTTTCTCCTGAACCAACAAGAGTAAAATCCGCGGATTGAGCATACACATTGGCAGAAATTTCAGAACCATTGACATTAACAATCACATTCTTGGCTGCTTCAAATTCTATATGATAGTCTGTTGTGTCGGTTGTTGTTATAGTCTCTCTATATACTTCTTTTGCTTCTGTTTCCGTTTCATAATAACTATATTTATACGCTTCCGTCTTATATATTGGAGATAATTTATTTGTTTCTTCGGTGCCTCTAACAATATCCCTGCGAGTTAAATGAAAATCTAAGGGAGTCAGCGCGAAAAAAATGATATGTTTTATTGTTATTTTCCCATTAGAATCAGTATATAACGCGCATCCACACGCATGAGCGATCATTTGTAAACAATTTTTGTGTGTATCAATCGGTATAGGTGCCGATGAATTGTAGCTTGACAAATAATCATCCAAAACATATTCCGAAGATGATAAACCGGCGTCAGCCAATACCTGAATTGCTAATGCTTCGTATGTATAGCTCGAACTTGTAAATGCCCCTTTGTAAAAAGTGCCTGTCAAAGTTGCAAGCTTCTTGTTTGCTTTAAATAATGCAATTCCTTTGCTATATGTTGGCTTACCGGAAAGTACATAACTGTCACTTGACAACCATACGGTGTTATTTCCTAATTGATAACCATATTCCAACAGTATTTCGGCATTTGCATCTATGCCTTCCCATTCGCTGGATGGCGCAACTGGATTGTAGGTGCCCTCTGTGTCTAAAACAGAAAATTCCAATGTTTCAGTTGGCAATCGGCGGGATATAGGGTCTATGTCTGTCGTCTGCGTCATATTGCTTATTGAATCTGATTCAAAAACAATATTTCCGCTTGACTGAATAATCGTTATTCTTACCTCAGATTGAGAGCGAAATGCACTCTCCATTGAATCCTTATATTCCGCCGTTACAGTTTTCATTCTTCTTCCTCTACTATGCCGCAGTCTATTACATTTACAGAACAATTAAGCAAATATCTTGGTTGCCCAAATTCTTCCGATGTTGTATCACTATCTATTGCAAAAGGCGTACATGAAACATTTCCAATATAGCAAGAATGTGTCATCCATTTGCCCAAATTGAAATTAAAGTACTTGCAATAAAATGAAAAACTCCCATTGCTTTTTACATTGTTTTCGATCCAGTTATTGATTTCCCACCACTTTTCGCAATCCATCGCCTTCCACGACATGTTCTGTTTATCCCGTCGTCTGCCAACTATTTGCCCAACCACCTCGCCATTTGCGCTCTCTTGTGTTGTAACAGTGCGTGCGCTCTCAAATGCACCGCTCGCTGGATATGGAACAGAAAGTGTAAAATTGTTCTTGGTAGTGCCCCAATACATAAAATTATTATTCATGAATAATTTAGTAGGCATTGGCGTATTCTCCATTCATTGTTCTGCCTCTATTCCTTTGGTATCGGGTATTCGCACTCCCAATCACATCATCGCCAATAATTACCGTGTTATCTTTGTCAGCAATACGTTCGCTAACCGCAATCAATCTTTCAATAGCACTAATGACACCTATATTAGCTTGGGCAACACCATTTGCGATTCCTTTGTCAATTTGATCTGTGTTTGCAACAGCAGTTCGACCCCCGATTGTACCAACAAGTTCCGGTCCTGCTTCGTTTGCAATAAACAAATCTCCCACCGTAGGAAAACCGCCACTTGCAAAGCCTTTCTTTTTCAAGAGTTCCTCGATAAACGCATATGCTTGTTCTTCTGTAATTTCAGCGACATCAGCGTATTCATTTAATAAATAATCAACAAATTTTGATACATTAAGAGCAGCGCTATATGAATCATTAAAATTTTTTTCAAAATCCGTATTTCTATCAGCATTCCAAATCCACTTTTGGAACCAACCAAATTCGCTATATTTTTTCATTTCTTCAAGCATATCAGAGGCGTCCCATGACTTTCCAGTGGCTTCGTATGATTTGCTTGCGAGATTGCGCACATATTCTTCTAATGACGTTGACAGTATTTCTGCCAGCTTGTCATCAATTTTCGTTATAACATCGGATAATTTAAGATCAGTTGTCGATAAAACACCTTCATAAGCTTCTTTTGAAATACCGCCCATCTTATAAAGTTCATCCGCGGCCTCTTTTACTGTATTATAATAATCCTCATATTCTGCTTTTGCCGTTTCAGCCTGTTTTTTCAAAGATTCAATATTGGCCTTTACTTCTTCTTCTGTACCGCCTAAATTGATTCCACCTGAAAAAACAACGTCAAGCTCACGATCAAGCATTTCATCATAGAATTGTTGCGCTTCTTGAAAGACTTGTTTAGCAGATTCGCCCACAATTTCACCGGAAGTCACTCTGTTTATTTTTTCCTGTATTGCATCAATGTCAGAAGCCACTTTATCCGACGCTCCTGCTACTTCTTTCATCCATTCAGTTATTTGTTGGGCTTTTTCCCCACTTACAAGCGATAAAGATTGTGATAAGGTATCTAAAACGACATCAGAACGAGATTCGGCAAGTTTCTTTGACGCTTCTGCGAGTTCCTCAAAAGCATCTGCAATATTTGTAATATCGTCGCTGCTCAATTCATCTCTATATTCAAGCCTTAATAATGCTTTATCCACTTCATTTTTTGCAGATTCAACGCTTTTTTCCAGCGTTTTAAGATTATCAACAGCAGCAGAAACGTCGCCATTTACTAATGAAGAATAAAATCCATCTAACGCATCTTTGGCATTGTCAATCGAAATTTTTTGCTTCCCGAAAAAGTCAGCTATGGTTTTATCTCTTGCGATTTTGTCAGCTTCCTTTGCCCATGAAACAGCCGCTGTCACAAGCGATCCCAAACCTCCAATAACAGCCCCGATAGGACCTCCTATCAACGCTCCTCCGCCCGCGCCTGCCGCAACACCTCCAACAAGAGAAAGCAACCCAGTTGCAACACTGCCGTTGCCTGTTCCAGCAACAACATTAGCAAATTCTTCTCCTGCTTTTTTTGACGTTACAAAACTGGCACCCAAAAGCACAAGAGCAGAAATTCCCTTACCTATAGCCGAAGTCATCTTTGTTACTTTGGAAATGTCGTTTCCCTTAATTGTCGAAATGAGGCTTAAAAAGTCTTTCCCCATTTTTACACCGTTTATAGATTTTTTAATTGTCGAAAAAGATGTTGCAATAGCAGCAATCCCAGCAACTGAACCAGCAATGTCCCAGCCGCTGATTTTAGTTTTTTCAAACATTTTATTGGCGTCTTGACCTTCGGTTGAAGTGCTTAAAATATTAAGTTCATCAATTCCTATTCCGCTATATGCTTTTTTCAGGCTTTTTGCAAAATCATAAGCATTATCAACAGCTTTGTTATATTCTTTTTCCCCATTTAAAAGCGCGAATAATTGTGTCAGCCCATCTGTAATATAAGTGAAAAAACCAAGGACTTGATTGACAAGAGGTGCAAGAGAGGTTACTAATTCAGCCGCAGAAGCGCCTATTTGATTTGATAGAGTATTAGACTTAGTAATGATATTTGAAATAGTTTCGTTGAACTTTGAATCAAACAGCGCCACATTTTTGATTCCTTCACTAAGGCCATTAGAAATTAAATTTATCGCTGTTGATATTGCTCTATATTTTAAAACATGTCCGATGCTACTCCAAATGTTATTGAATTTTTGCGCGCTTTTTGCGGCCGCTGCTGTTTTTTCGTCTATTTTTTCGATATATCCATTCACGACTTTATATGTAGTCGTAGAACCACCAAATTCTTTATATTGGTATGTTTGTGTTTCCTTGCCCGTTTTGAGGTCGGTTGACGTTGATATCAGTTTAGCCTTGCTATATGCAGACCCTAAATGTTCATCCCATTTTTCAAATTCATTAGAAGCTTTTTCAGAAGATTGAATAATTTTATCTATTTCTGCCTGTATCTGCTCGGTTGTTTGACCGGTTTTATGCATTGCGGCTTCTGCTTCTGTCCAAGTGAAAATTTCATCATCATCAGGAGGAGTGATCCCGATGGCGACTTTGGGCTGGTCTTCCAGCTTCCACTCAGGACTATATAAAAAATTGTGCTTTGCTTTTTCGCGAGCTTCTTCTGTTGCAAACGGTATGTTTTCCTTTTCAGGATATAAGAGATCTTTATAAATATCTGTCTGCTGTTTTTCTTTACTTTTTTGATGTGATTGAGGTATTGTCAATCCCGACAAATTGATCGAACCAAATTTTTCAGCTGCCGATGCTAATTCTTTAAGTTTAGCAACATCAAGATTTCCGAGGCTTTTTTCAAATTTTGCCATCGAATTTCCCATTTTTGTCAAAAGCGGCTGTATTTTTTCGACCGAATCATAAAATGAATCTATTTGTTCTTTGCTGTCTTCCGCGGAGACATCAATATCTATTCGTAATGTATCAATATTATTTTCCGCGCCACTCGTCACTTCATCGGCCATAGAATCACCCCCTCGGCTTTAAACTCTTGAAGAATCGATACACCGCTTTGCGTTGGGCTTCGACTTCCTCATCTGTCAATTCTCCATTTGATTTATATTTCATTGGATTATCAGCATATTTGGGCATTCGGCTTGTGATTTTCTTGTCCGCAAGTCCGGCAATAAGCACCGTACTATTTAATGCAGACTTAAAATACAAGCCTTGTAACCATAAATCTTGTGTTTTTATTTGGCTTTTGGATTTAAAAGCTTGCTCATAATTATCAAGAAGATGAGGATCCCAATACCAATACTCCTCTGGTGTCATGCCTAAAGTTAACGCATAATCGAGGAGTTCTGTTTCCAAATAGTATTTCACGCCATAAGGAAACAGAGTAGCCAACGATTTTTTCTCTGATTTATATGTTATTTCATCACGAACGAGACTTTCGCTTTTCTTTCTCGCTCGCCTAAAGTAAAACCCTCAAGTATAAATCCCCAAATCGCATCATAAAATTCGTCCACTTCATTTTCTTCGACATAATTCAAAATATCAGAAGCTTTCTCTTTTGGAGATTCCATGCCCGCTTTTTCTAAAAGCATATGAAGCGACCAACCGACAACATCTTTTGTTGTTTCTTTTAACAAAATTATCTTTTTTAGATATTTCGATTTTGCAAGCGATACAATACTATTTTCGCTATCTTCAATTTTAGAAACCGAAAGCAAAACCTCAAGCTGTTCGGGATACGCCTCAAAAATGTCCGCCACAATTGCACGGTCAATCGCTACATCAAAGGTCTTTTCACCTAATTCAACATGCTTTTTCAAGATTTTCATATCTTTTCTCCTTTTTGACGTGTCATAGTACTTTATATAATTTTAGCCTTGTGTAACTTCTTGATATGTAGGTTTAGAATCCCAAATCGGCTCTCCCGTAGGAGTAATATATAGATTCTGCTCAGCCAAAGAGTTGGCGCTCAATGCACTAACGCCAAGAGGTGATGGTGTAGTTGTCATATATGCCGCTTCATCAATTCCAGGAATATCAACCGCAAACCATGTTCTTTTGCCTTCCTTGATAGCAGTGCTATAATTAGAGTACATGGTTTGCCATACATCTTTAAGCTCTTGGGTCATATTACCCGTAATAGTAAGTGCGCCACCAAGGTCTTTTAGCAAAGTAACATAAGATGTATATACAAGATTATCAAATGTAGTTGCATCCGCCGTTTGAGGCTCTGAATCCAAATCCGGAAATTCTTTCAAATCTGGTATATGAATATAATTTGTTGTAGGTCTTGTCCCGGCAACAGCCTCAATCGCGTAAGAAATTTTTAAGCCAATAGTTGTAATCGCAAGTCCCATTTCGTGTCTCCTTTTAAAGTTTTGTGATAGTGTGAGGTGAGTTTTTGGCTAAGAGGCTCACCATGTGTTTTACAAAATAGATGCTTAATGCTTGGCGACATTAAAACAACTTTTTATATTGTTAGAGATTGGCGTCTCTGACAGTTCCATGCTAAAAAATAGATATTGCTTATTTGTTTTTGATAAGTATTTCAAATCTTACAGGCGACATATATATTTTTTCTCCGCTGTCAAAAGGCATCGCAAGTGTTCTCCCAACACGACGAACATATAAAACATCGGGAATCGCATTTACGATTACTTCTTTTTGAAAAAGCACGCGGATCATATCAGATAATTTGTCTGCTGCATCTTGGGCGGAATATTCAACCGCGCCAATCTTCATCTGTGGAGTGAATGCTGTGATTTCAACAGCCAAGTTTGAAACTTGTTCCCCTTGAAAAGTGTTATATCGCTCTTCTTCTGAATCATCCACCACATAAATCACTATCTTAGGTGCATTTGTTTGGTTCGATTTATACGCTTTGCAAACATTAATTTTTTTAGTAATATCTGCATTAGAATCCATTGCGTTTTGGATATATTGTTTTAGAATCTCTATGAAATCGTTCATTTTGAGCCTTCTTTCAGCGCTTCTGATATAGCTTTTCTCGCAATGTTCGGAGCCAACATTCGGAGTGATCTTGCTGTGTTCCACATCTGAGCGCCAGCTCGGCTCCCAATGTGAAATCTTTTATTATGAAACCACCCTTTAAGTCCCGTCTTTATGCTTGTTCTCTTGTTTTTTGATGGATAATAATATTTCCATGAACCTGTCAACGGAACTCCACTTTTGGGGAGATTCCCGCGATAAGTGCCTTGGGCATATTCACCCGTTCCATATTCGAGATAAGCTATTTGGTCCCCATGAGCGACAACAGATGCTTTTCCTCCTGACGCAGGAACCGAAAAAACTGATATATTATTTTCTGAATATAAGCCATCCGCAATTTTCACTCCGCGTTCTGCAATTTGTTGCGCTATATCATTTCGGGTTGATTCCGATGTTATTTTTGCGGCAACCTTTTTCTTGTTTTCTAATGAAGCAAAGAAATCTTGATTATACTTAACGCCCATTTTCTAAAACTCCGCTTTTTTCAGAACAATTCTAATGACAAGATTTTGTTCTCTAACAGAATCAACAATCGCATTTGCTCCATCACCGTTCACATAATCTTCATCAGAAATATTTGGGGTATTATCGTCTACATATAACAAATCGCCCTCATGAAATACGCCTTGAAATGCTTTTTGATTGGCAAGCAAAATCCATCTTTTATCTATCTTTTCACCAAACAAAACAGTGTTTGTATAACCACTTGCTGGCTGTAAATTTAAATATCCAAATCTAAGACGATATAATTTGGGAGAATCATAAACTTTAATATCAGAATCATCTTTATTGATTCTCATGCAATGCCATATATTCTTGCCCATCCTCATTGCGGGACGCCTACCTTCCCGACAATGCGGTTCAATAAGCCGTTGCTGATTTGCGTGCTATCCCACGACATCGATAACCCATTTTCGCTATATCCTACAAAACTGGATGCGCCATCTCGTTCAAGAATTTCAACCATACAGTCGTATATCCACTGATAAGCTCGTGGCCGGCTCTTGGGGACATCAATAATCGTTGTATCAAAAGGAAAAGCGAGGTCAAGATATGTATTAAGTGCTTTATTGTACATAGCTGAAACCTCTGTATCTTGCAAGTAGGGATAAGCTTTCCAAAAAGCTTCTATGACATTTTGCTCACAACTTAACACAATCTTTTCCTCACTTCCTTTTGAATCATTATTTAGAAGAAGTACGCTTTTTAGATGTTACATTTTGTTCTGTATTAACATTTTTTTGCTCTTCTTTGATAGAGACTACATCATTGTGTTTTTCCGCATCTCTCGTCTTTACCGAGACATCATCAAGGAACTGCGAAAAAAATTTATAATCTTTCTCATTCAATTCTGCATAAAAATTGCTGTCAGGAGTAAAAAGTGTACCATTGTACCGTATGTAGCACTTAGTTCTGCCTTTTAGCGCATACACCTTTTCCATAATTAAGCTCCAACCGTGGCAATATAAAGAGAATTGATATCAGTCGGACACGGCAATGCAATAGCAGATGCTTTTGTCCAAACACCCGCAGGATCATTTTCGTACCACTGCGTAATCGCTACATATCCGGTCACGTTTTGGGCGATTCCATAATCTTCTTCTGGTGAGGAAGTAACAAATGTCCTTCCCAATGCACCTTCAGTCGTAACAAACGAAATAACATCCTGTTTGAAGAAATAGTTGGTTTCCTTGGTTTGTGCTGATGTTTTATATTGACCATCGATAACAATAAATTCAATTCCAAGTGCAGCTTTCAAATAAGCTTTTGTCCACTCCTCGGTGACGAACTGAATGGGCTGTTGCGATGCCGCCACAGCTTTAATAGCATTGTTAGCCATGATATATCCCATAATCGGTTCGCTAATATATGCTTTCTTGATTTTGTTTTTCGAGGTTCTTTTGATTGAAATAAGGTCTCCAACGACATCTGTTGTGGGGTCGCTCCAACCAGTAAAAGCAATTTTGTGTTCTGTCGGAAGGTGATAGTCAATTTCGGCTTTGGCGTTATTTTCATCTATCGTGATTTTTCCGGTGCAAAGCAATTCACAAGCCATCACTTCCATTCTTGTTAGAACACGGGAAATAAGGTTTGCAATATCATCATAAATTGCTGTGAGAATATCCTTTTCCGCATTTGACATCCCATAATCCAGCATTTTTTTGCGAATTTTTTCGCTCTGATTGAGTTTTTCCTTAATAAGAAGTAATTCAAAATTTACTTCCTGATAATTCGGTCGATCTCCTATTCTCGCTTCGGAATCGAGTGCATGGACGAATGCCATAACCGGGATATCGCTTCCATCCATCAAATTAGCAATCGCAAGTCTCATGTTGTTGGTTTTTGCCAGCGGAAAGACTTTCAATCCTTCAAAATTTTCCGTGGCGCGCATATAGTTAAAATCATTTGAAATTTCAACCAGCTGTTCGCCTTTCAAAAGTCCAAGCATATCAGCCATTTTTAAATCTCCTTTCGTTAGGTTGTTACTTTCGCCCATTCGGGTCGAACCGCATCAGATTCAATCACTGGGAAAAGCCCTTGCGCTCTAAATTTTGTTTCGTTTGCCTCTGACACTGTGGCCGGAAGCTTGTCCGCTATATAATATCCGCCAATCATAACCGACCCGATTTTAGCACCTGACGTGATATCCACATCTTCATAGACAAGTCCATAAATCCCGGTTGTGGCGTCAGCAACCACGGAACCACTTACTGCAACAGTATGGGTATTCCCATTCACATCTACTTCCTCAGCTGTTGTAACAACATTTGTTGAATCAAGCGTCGCCGTTTTCAAAACACGGTTTTCTTCACTGCCAAGCCAATTTGTGTGGCTAATTTTGATTTCTGCCATTTTTTTCTCCTTTTCTTATTTCTTTGAAAGTTCGGGATGCCTTAGTTTGTATTGTTCTTCTTGATATTGCGCGAAGGCGCTCTTTCGAGCATGTTCTTCTGAGGCCTTAGGCAAAAAAGCTCCATCTTTTATGGCTTCATTTCGAGATGTCTCGATAGCCTTTTGTTTAGCGTTATCAGCAAATGCTATAATTTTCATAGCCAAATCAAGAGAAATATCAGATTTATCTTCTTTTGAAGCAGTAAAGCCTGAAATAAGAAATCCGACAACATCCTTATAATCTGTTTCTTCATATCCATTCTTGGAAAACGCTTTTTCAAGTTCGGATCGAACCCATTTTTGGCGATATTCGGATAATTCTCTTTCTTTTTCTGCCAAAGCCAATTTTATCTGTTCCTCTACGGGCAGTTTTTCTCTTTCAGCCTTTGCTTGTTCTTCCTCTTTTTCTTTATATCCTTTATTTTCAGCTTCGTATTTGTCGCTTTTTTCTTTTGCAGCATCGCGTTCTTTCAGCGTAGCTTCATAAAGCGCCTTGTAATCTGTTTTAGGTTCTTGGCCATCATGGTTAGCAGCGTCTTCTGCAACACTTTTCCCCCCTGTGACCGTACTATTTTCGTGTTCTAACACATCAATAAACATTCTTATTTCCTTTCATAACGCAAGATACACCGGCAATTACAATCTTCTTCGGGTATCCCGAATTGCCCTGGTGCTTTTGTCTTTCCGTTTATCGTTTCAAAATATTCATCTATGGGTTTGACTGTATCATTCAACAAATAATGCGTATGCCTCTCTTTACCATCCAAAGTGGTATCCCAACGTTTATAGAGGCTTGCGCCTTTTTCTTCTATTTGCCGCGCGCTCTCCATTTGGCCAAGCACATAAAGACGGTGCCCCTCAGTTCTAATAATGGCATCTATGTCTTTCTCGGAAGAACCATATGGCTGACCAATATATTCTTCTAATCGATCTATAACATCTTTGCCATCTGTTTTTTGATAAAGCGCGGAAGAAATAGTGATTGCGTCCGGTTCTTCAAACTCGCTTTCTCCGATCATAAGTGAGACAGATTGGGCGCCATTAAAATACATGAAAATCAGATAGCCAATGATCTCATCGACAATTCCTGAATCGATGTTTTTCCCTTCATACTGTTTGTACATAGCATTAAGTTCATCAAACTCAGACAACAAATAATTTGAATATATTTCTGTCTCGTCTCTTACCCTATGCATTTTTTACCGTCCTTGCCATCAGATATCAACATCATCGCTACTCTCTATCTGATTATCATTAGATTCCAAATTTGCATTTTCCTTTTCTTCTTCTTTGGCCTTTTCTATATTCCTGCCCCAATCAGCTGCCACCGTCTTAATATCTCCCCACAGCGGGATGGCAGACAGAATGTGTTCAAGAGGAACATCGCAATCGAAAAGATTTTGTAAGGCCTGCGAATAGGAAAACACATCATCAGTAATCTTGATGTTATATTTGATATCAATTTGATTTGCGTGGATGTTTTTAAGCTTGTTATCAGGATTCAATTTGCAAATGGCCAACATCTTTTTCAGGAGTTCTCTGTCAGAAGATTCAAGAGCGCGAATGTCCCTTTTTATAACGGTCATTGCATTCGTCCATCCGCCGCCCACGTATGCCGCCTGATTGTTTCCATTACCGGAGACACTTCCTGTTAGAGGTATCCCGACAATGTCGTAACATCGTGTCATTATCTCGTGAATTAAAACATTAACATCTGAATAATTCATCCCAACATCGAATGTGTCTACACTCGGGACAGACATACCATTTGTGGGTGGAATACAGATAGCCCCATTTTCATACATGCTATCCACATCTACGCCTTCAGCTTTACATCCCAAAAAGACTACAATCTTGTTGGCGACATCGACAACGTTATCAACACAGTTAGAAGTAAGCGTATTTATTCCATCAAGCATGCTTTCTGTGATTTCCACAATTCCGATTCTTCTATCATTTATGCTGTGCTCCACCATCGGAATTTCGCGATAACTGGGAGAAGTGGGGATAATATCTCCGACAATATTCATGTCCGAATCCAGTTGCACAATGAAATCCCTTGTATAGACCGTATATAAACTGTTGGAAATTCCATAATTGTCTTGAAATTGAGAAATATTAAAGCAAAATAAATCTCCTAAACCCTTAGCGCCTATTTGACTTGTATAAACAACTGCGTTTTTTGTGCCATCTAAACTTTCATAAACAAATGGGCTATCGTTATCGGCATCATATCCTTCGCCTGCCGTTTTTAGCCGTGTAAAATTTCCATCAGAGTAAAAAATATCGCTCCTTGGCATGATGAAACTCGTGCCGATTCCAGAAGTATAAAGATTATGTTTTACGCTCAAATCTTTACTGTAAAAAGATGCATCAGTAAGAAAACGGTCAAAATAAATCATCTCTCCGCTTTCTTCATCGCTTTTCGGCGCAAACTCTCTTTTGTCGCCAAGCATAAAACCTTCTTTGAAAGAAACCATGAAAAAAGCGTTATTTTGCTTAATTCGGTTGTTTCTTTCGGATGATTTTGTGGAACTGCGCATTTTATCATCTATAGGTTGAAAAAGTCCGTCGACGTATTTTTGATAATATTCAATTTTTTGGGCGTTCCTTTCGTGCACAGTTAACACATGGGGCATCCATTTCTTGATTGCTTCAACAGTGATTTCTTCTGCCGAAAGAGGAATCATGATTTTTTTGATTCCCGCATATTCCCAATTAGGCATTGCTCTCCTCTCCAAAAACAAAAAAGACACCAAACCAAGAATAGTAAAACTACACTTGATTTGATGTCTTCGCATCCATTCAACAGCTTTAAAGCTGCGCGTTTATACGCTAATAAAATTCGGCATGGTTCGCTTCTTTGATAAGCGCGCCGATCATAGTTATTTAATTAATTCAACAATATTTTCTATGCGCCGGATGGCTTTTATCTCCTAATCATTCAACGGTCAACTCTATTATGGCGGGGGCAGTAGGATTCGAACCCACGACAAACGGTTTTGGAGACCGCTGCTCTACCAGTTGAACTATACCCCCATATTTTGTGCAGAACAAAAGCTTATAAAGCTCAAAAAGATTGAATTTTTTTCAAACTATCAGTCAAATCGCACACCGGCAGGATGACGCCCCTGCATCTCCAAATAAAGGCGACGGCCGCCCGTTCCGTCCTCGGCTTAATCAAATTGTTTTGTTGCTCCATTCATCTCGATATTTATTACATATTATTTTTTAGCAGTATATCAAAGCGATTGAAGCATTATCCATGTTTCAATTGCCTTCCATGTTTCAATTTTAGTGCGGATTCATCAATAAATTTCGTGCACAAAACTTATTGCAAACTCATAAACTCCCTCCGCTCCCGCGGATTCATATTTATTATAAAGCACTATATCCGCATGTACTTTTGGTCGGATTCTTGCGTTTTACGTGAGCATCCAACTCGCCACGGGGGCATTTCGTGGTCCGCATCACATCCTTAATGTAAGAGGCGTGAAATGTTAAAGCAAGTTGCGATCTTGCCCCATGTCGTTAAAATCCCCTCGACATGTTATTGACGGAGAACGCTGGTACTGCTCCAGCGCGGATTATAATTCCGGCACATCTTTGCCTCTCCATATAAATCATGAATCTAATAACAGCAACGGTTCATATGCCACTTACATGCAAGCCCTCAAAACATGATAATTTTATAATATGGTTGAGTGAGTATTGTGTGTGCCCTCACTCACGGCACAATGCTCTTTGATTTCTCCGCTTGCGGATTTGGCGCAGTAGCCGATCTGCGCAATATATCAAGGAGGAGGTTACATGACATAAAAATTACAATTTGGCAATAGAAAGTTCGGGAGGGTTATTGCTTGAATTTTTTTGCACAGAATATGAAATTTTTCTTTTGCAATTCCGGCAGGTAATTTTTTGGTTGGATTTCGGCAAATCAAAATCAATCCCATATCCATCTTTAACTTGGAATCGCAAAACTCCATTATGGCAGATAGGGCAAATATATGTCACCATGTGTGCACATCACCTCTTGTGAAATTCAAACAATTATTTGTTTATATTATATCACAAAACATCGGATTTGTCAATAGAATGTTTAAAACATTCCGTTTTTTCTCGGTTTTCTAATATTTATCATTTGTATTTCTGCGATGTTATTTCCGCCGACAATAAAGGCTTCACTATACATTGCAAGAGTGTCAGGAGCATCGTCAAATTTTACTTTGACTTTGCCGTTATAAGTAGTTACTCCTTTCATGAATTGCCCCATTGAGGAGGATTCCGCATATAACGTGCGGTCGGGAAAAACCATATAATTCCGAATTGTAGCACAATTATTGAGAATTTTTTCTTCTTTTCGCTTATATGTATATAATTCTTCAATATTGCAATACATAACACCGACTTTCGCAAGCTCTTCCGTCAATCGTTTTTGGATTCCTGTGTCTGTGTTAATTTCAACTTGGATTCGCGTGATATGATGCCGGATTATTTTATCAATGATAATTGGAATCACATTATCCATTATAGCCAACTCATATACGCAATCTTTCAAATAGTGTTTATTATCTATTTTCAAGAATATAGGCATAGACACATAGTTTTTGCCTTTCCGAGCAGGATCTATGACCGCCCAACAGCATTCATTCTTATCTTCATGAGGAATGCTTTCATACGTATTCAAATAATCCCATGAAAATAACAGCCCTTCCAACGGCACAGGCTCTTGCTGGTCCATAGCCATAAAGGTATTGTAATCTTTATCCCGATCTGCCCTTGCTTCTTCTGTGCTATATTTGTGCGGGAAAGTACATTCATCTGTTTTAGGGTCTAATTTAGGGACGGAGACAAACACCGTTTTTGTTGCCTCGTTTGTCTTGGTATATTGATTTATGGGAGATTGAGATGCACCATCGCCTCCATATGTTCGCTTAATATAAGAAAGAAAATCGTCCACATTGTATGTTGTGCCACTGAAAAATTCAAAGTTTTTGCCGTCGTCATATTTTCTTTTTTTCCATTGATCATTATAAGAAGCCTTATCTTTATCATGGGCGTCAGAATTAAGCTTGTCTTTTGATTTTGTTATATCATCATAAAATCTATACATGGCTCTCACGCCATCGCAAGAAGATTCTTTATTTATGAGCAAAAGCGACGACCCTCGCTTGGAACCGTGAATTAAAAGATTTCCAGATTGTTGATTGCTTCCCAATTGGCAAACGTCAAACATAGCGGAAGGGTTACCATCAAATCTCGAAAAATATGGGAACACCTTCGCGTATCTCTTGGAACACATATATTTAACAAGTTTTTGTGTCATTTCGCCAACCAAACGCGGATTACCCACCACTTTCAATATATCAGCATTTATATCATATCCGAATATAAACGCTTGAACAACAATATCGGAGTATGTTTTTCCATATCCAGTTGGGCATTGTTTCATAATCCGTTGCCACTTTTTATCAAGTATTGCTTGATTTACATAATACCAATAACCATGAAAACAATTCAGGTTATACTTCCACACCTTGTCTTTCTCAGGTGTGTCCCATTCCATATATAACGCGAAATGTTCCAAAGACCGAAAAGACACCATCGCATAAAAATCGTCATAAAGGCTCATATATCTTGCAGTCAACTCGTCTATCTTTTTCTTTTTCTCAATGTCAATCTGCCTCATATTGTTTTTTCGCGTCTTTCTACGCATTTGCTCTATCATTCCAAACTTTGCGTCAAAACAAGGGAATATAGATAACACAATGTCTTTCACATGGCGCCGGATTTCTTTTTCCGCATCCTCGGTCTCCTCATAAACAAGATTCTTGTGTATCTCGATATAATACATGCTTTTTAACGCTTCTAATATTGTTAAAACATATTCATCTGTTTCGAGATATCCCCATTTCTTCATTATTTGAGAAAGCTTCTTTTTCCCTTCTTCTATCGGCTTTGCCATGCTATTGTTCACTCTATCACCCCTTTTTTGTATTATACCACAAAAAATCCTTTTTGTCAAATTTTAACCGCTTCAAACACACTCTATTTGTATTCATATGTAATCCGCCCGTTCAGCCAGTTTGGCAAAAAATCCCCCGGGGTACCCTTTTGGCAAACAAATGTTGTCATCCGTCTTGTACAATCGCTGTTAGCCTCGTTTTTTGTTCTTTTTCGATTCATCCAATTATCTATAAGAGAAATTAGGTATAATTCGCATTAGGTTTTGGGCGTTAGAACCTGTTTTCCCGCATTTTCGTCCGTTTTGGCGCCGTGCTTTTATATTAAGTACTGTATATATAAATAATTGCGTTTTTTATTAAGTACATATTTTTATATTACCTTACAGCTAAGAAACAATATTATTTATATTAAGGAGAAATAATATATAGTATAGAAATAATTATGCCCAACAAATACATATAACATTATAATATCGGCAATAAATATATAATATCAGCCGGCGCAAGCTTTGTAAATGCTCGCAGTGTTCCCATGCTCCGGCCTTCCCACTCGCCGCAAATAATAATATAAAAATATAATATATACAACACTATAAATTTATAGTTTTTTATTTAATCATATAAAACAAAATTATATATTGGTATATTATCGCGCGAAAAAGAAAACAATCGCCAACAAATGTATATATTAATTATTATATATTATTATATATTATCGAAATAATAATAAAACATTTATTTTTATACAAAATATACAAAATATCGGTATAGAAGACATTTTTATATCATATTATAACTATGACGATCGTATTGGCTGGGACACGTTCTTAATAACTTCAAGAACATTATATGGCGAAGATGTTTTAAAAAATTCGGGTATCCTCAAGCTATCGGATACTGCTGCTTTGAACAGAAACAATAGAAATGCCATCTATCCTAAAGATAAAGTAAAAACCATGATACAGCTTGCGCAAGACACCCATATGACCATAAAAGAGATTGCGAAAAAACAAGCGTTAATTATCAAACGGATTGTATATTATGCACAAATAACATCAAATATTTTTTCACAAATCAAATTGTTTTTTGTTGTGAAATTGTTGACAAATTATTGATATTGTGGTAAAATAATAATGACAGAAAGAAATATTATCCGGCAAAACATTATGAAAGGCGGGGCAGAAAATGGAGGAAATAAACGGAATGACGAATCAGCAACTAAATACGCTTTTAGAGCAAATAGCAAAGCTAATCGAAAACAAAGCAAAAACGCCGCAAGAAGCGGCGCAGATCGTCAGAGACGCAAAGACAAAATAAAAAACCGCTAACCGTGCATAGATTGCAAGCTTTGAACGGTTAGCGGAGCAGAAGAGCGGGGGCGGATGTCCTGCCCTGCCTTCGTTCTTCATCTTATCACAACGGCGGGAAAAAGTCAATAATAATTTTTATGATTAGATGGAGGATTTAGCCATGGCAACCATAACAACAATCACAAGAAACACAGAAAAAAACGGGATTGAAATTTATTTTTCTTCTATTCCAGACGAATCGACGCGCGAAGCGTTGAAGGCGTGCGGTTTCCGTTGGTCTCGCTTCAGCGGATGCTGGTATAACAAAGATACAGAAGAAAACATGACAAACGCACAAAACATAACCGGAGCCACGTTCTCAGAAAATACACCCATAATCCCCACAACCAAAAACCAAATCGCAACCACAAAACAAAAAGAAACAATAGCGCCACTTTTTGAGCGTTGCAAAATTGACAAGCTCCCCAAATATGGAACAGACAACAACATGAAAACACAAGCACGCGAAGAATCACGGGAAAACGGCACTGGATATGACAAAGAAGTGGCGAAGATAATCAGCGCACACCTGCGCAAACAATTCCCAGAATGTAAATTTTCAGTCACAAGCGGCAAAGCAACATATCTCAATGTATGCAACATCAATATAAAATCAAGCCCATACGAAAAAGACAGCGAAGAATTAAAGGCCATCAAAACATATTGCGAGATGTTTCATGATGCTTTTGATGCAGATAATGGCGATTACTATGCCGATTATGGTGCCCATCATGATTTGTACGGGAGTGTGTCCATTAGCTGGGATTACACACAAACCGCGCCAACACCCGAAAGCAAAGCGGCGCGCGAGCAGTTTCAAAAAGACAAAATAGCGCACGATGAGGCTGAGAAAGAAGCGGCGCACCTGGCGCTTGCCGCAGAGATGCAACGCCAAGAGCAAGAAAGAAAAGAAACTGAGCAAAGGGAGAAAGAAGCGCGCGCCTTGACAGAAAACATTGAATCATTTGCTGTTGTGGAAGAATACAAAGAAGATGAAAAATATTTTTGCTATGGCAACGAAATTGGGAAAGCTTCTAACATTGCAGAAATAAAAGAAGCAATCAAAGCAGGTGAGCCTCCGCGCGTCTTGTGTCATGTCGTGCGTTCTGTTACACTTCCAGCTACTCAGATGATCAACTTCAAAAATTTATTGATGCATAATTTTTCATTCTTGACTGGTCAAGGGGGCACCGCAACAGACGATCCACGTATTAACTCGTTAGAAGATTACAAACGTATGACGAAATCAGAACGCAACGGTACGCAATGGTATTCAATTTGTACCGCCGTGAAGCTCGCCGAAACAGGTGAAACCGCATTTTTAATCAATCCGGAGGGATATTCTTATGCTCGTTATTGCTACATGATCGATGATGCGCCAGTTGAACCGTGCCATTATTCGCCAATCCCATATGAAATACAAAAAATTGCCGAAGAAACCGAAGACAAAAGCACCCAAATTATTACAAATTTGAATCTTGATGTCGAAGAGTGGAAAACATCCGGCCAATATGCACAAGAGATGAGCGAAATTGTCGCCAATATAAATAAAAGTATTATCCAGCAAATAAAAATTGAACCATTAAAAATTTGGCTTTATAATGCACTTGAAAAGCGCGATTCCGTTCAAGAGCAATGTAAGCGAATTATTACGGGAAAAGCTTTAACTATTGCGAAAATTAATGAATGTATAGGCGGCGTCTCCATAATATACGGGATCGTCGAAGATGTCAAAAGTATTAAATCGGCACAATGTAGTGACGCTATTAAAATCAATATAACGCCGGCAAACAAGCGCAAGCAGTCGGAATACATATTCACCCCTTCATCATGCTTTTGCATCATTAGCGGCGTTATAAACATCCCATCGTCCATCCTTTGGGAAGATCTTGGCGACGGTCGAAAAATGGCGCGGTATCTTTCATGCGACGCCCAGCAAATTCAAGCCATAAAAAATTACGCAATTTCTATTGGGTCTCCTGTTATCGTAGACCGTTCGGAAGGATAACCCATTTCTCTGCATCAAGCTGTATCGTCAAATACTCGATGAAAATTCTCCCAATGATGCAAATTTTTGGTGACTTTGATTCAATTAAGAAACGAAAGGATTATGATATGTCCAAGCATATTCACAACGAAAAATTCGCCGAAGTGTTACAACTGGCACAAGATACACACTTAACCACAAAAGAAATTTCAGAAAAAACAGGAGTGGGCTATGAACTAACTCGACAATGGTTGAAAAAAGCGGGATTGCCTACAAAACGCCCGTGGGGCTATGAAAAGAGAGAAGCAATACGCAATTGCGAAAAGTCGTGGGGATGGCAAACAAGAATTGCCAAGGAACTGGGAATTTCTCAGCAATTAGTAAGCAAATATTATTTTCAAATTTTATCTGAAAATTCTTCTAATGATGCAAAAAAGGACAAGGTTTAACCTTGCCCTTTTAATTGTTTTACTGCATTCTTTTTTTCTTCCAATGTAGGCGGTTTTGCGCTTTGGAGCACCTTCAACCAATATTCTGGGGTCAATTTTTCTTGTGATATTGTGTTGATCGCTTCTTCAAGATTTGATTTTTTGATGATTGAATGCCCAAAATCCTGCGATGTCAATCTGAACTCTGTTGATCTTTCTTTGACGACACCACCTTGTGCACCGTTTAACTGCATATCTGATAAATAGCTATCAATTTCATGTATAATAAGCCGCTGCTCTTCCGTGCCAGACGACATAAGCTCATTATAGCAATCCGCCGATATTTGAGCATATGCACAAAAATCTTGTTTGCTTGGAATATAATCGGCTGTCTCGTTGAGCCAACACACCAAATCTATAAATTCATTATAGATTCCAAATAAATGATCTGATTCTATATGTATGGCTTCATTGTTAGGGATTACTTTGTACTTTCTCATGACGCCATTTAGTTTATTTTTTATGCGACCGCCCCATGATGGCTGTTTCTTCCACTGAGATTTGAATTTCATTTCCTTGCGCAGCTCTTCACAAAAAGATTCAAGTTCATTTTTTATAATCTCATATTTAGTCCTTGTTATAAACTCACCATTTGCGTTTTCAGAGGCGTATAAGATGTTATTATCCATCATTATCATCCTCGCTTTCGTGATTTGTTTTACATGATTTTGAAATTCGCTCTAATGCTTCCCAAGGCGTTTCGCATTTATCCAATGCCTCTTTCATTATTTCTTTGATTTCGACCTGATTAAAATCAACATCATAATAGCTTGCGGCTCGAAATAATAAGCGTTCATATTCTTCATTCTCGCCATTATAACCATCTCTCTGTAATGCAGATAATGATTTTTCTTTATCAAAAAACACGCTTTCTCCGATGTGAAATTGATAGAATTTTATACATACAGGTGGATTCCAAAACAATGGCGAACCGCTATACGCCTCATATGTTATAACCTCTCTACTATTATCATAAGACATATCAGGGCGCTTTTCCGTTATGGTTCTTTTCACTTCTCTTATGCGATACATTTTTCCTTCGTAGTAAACACGGTCGCCTATATTGAGAGGGTTTGACGTTATTTCAGCGCAATAATCTCTATTAACATCGTTATAAATATCTTTCATTTTGAATTTCCTTTCTTTCTTTATTACAGGGAATTGCTCTTTGTGAATCTTTCTTTTGCCTTTTCCGCCAATTCTGAGCGTTTTTCGTCTGATATTTTCTTGGGAGCGCGAACCTTAATCCACTTTTTAGGGCAAATGTATGTCTTAAAGTTTTCAAAACGTCGGACGCAAGTAATTTCTTTGCTTTTTTGGCATAGTTTGTCAAGATTGTGTATTAGCGCCCTATTAGGGGTTTCAATAGACGCAGTCCCGTCTTCCTCGTTAAAATTGATTTGTGTCTCTAACTCAGTCTTTGTCAATTTCATTTTTTAATCTCCCTCATCCGCAAGTCCCTTAATAGCTTCTAAAAGGCTGTTCAAACGATTTAGACGGCAAATAGTTGTAATTTTAACATCATCCTCGTTGCACCCATTCTTTACGCACATTTTCTTTAAACTTACTGCATCCTCTATCCTTGACAGCTGGGAATACGGTGAATTAGGACAAAACGCACCGCAATGATCTCGGTCAATTATATCACCATCGTTCTTTGCAACAACCACATTAGCATATTTACATCTCATGCAATCTCTATTTCCCACATATTTAAATGACTTATATTCATCTTTTTTCATCGTTTATTCTCTCGTTATCATATCATTCCATGCTTTTGCCGCTTCTGCTTTTGCGAGCAAATGAATTGGATACCTTTCTATCACAGTAGTATTGTGTGGAGTTTCAAGAAAAATCGGATCAGTGGAACGCCCGCATTTTTTGCAATATATCGAAATACACTCTTTTAACACAGTGTTTTCCTTTTCTGGTTTTACTTTTGTCTTAAAATGAATATCATCGCTTCCGCAACGACATTTGTATAATACCATTATAATACCTCCTCATCATAATAAATATTACGATATTTATATTTAAGTGCTTCTAATGCTTCTTCATTTGCATTACATTGTTCACAGTCAGGGCGGCATTTCCCTCCTTCAAGTTCTCTTGTGAACCACTTTATTGCTGATAACAATTTTGTTTTCGCGTACTCGTTTTCTGCTTGGCTGAAAAAATATTCCGATTTTTTATTGTTTTTCATCATTTTGTATTTCCTTTCCCTGATTGCCCCAGCGTTTGCAAAGCATCACTCATCAACCAATCACATATACATAGCCCACAAGGTATATCACAATCATCTCTTTTGCTTGTATATCCCTTTGGGCAAAAATGACACCCATTCCCATTCAGCATCAACACAATATCATCTGCTGCCTCAGCGTTCTTTATAGCTTCCATAACAGTCTCAGGCTTATCTTGAACCGTGTTTCTTTCAAAATACTCAAACAAGTTTTTCCCCGCTCTCGCCGGAAGATCGACAAGCTCGGGATGCTCCGCCTCCATCAGCATAGCGCCGAGCACATTGAATGCCGCGGCTGCAAGGTGGTCCTCGTCGTCGCATCCGCATTGGTACTTCGCAAGATGCCGGCATGCGGAATCGATAAAGGACGATACCGGTATGCCTTTCTGATAATTGAATCGTCCGTACTTTTTCGCACCGTTCTCATAATGGCGGGAAAGCCGCAGAATCGCACGCCACGGCAGGGAGACCATGTCCCCTTTGCCCTCGCTCATGTCCCGCACCGCGCCGGTTTCAAATTCTGTACGGGAGCCGCTGTCTTGAATCATGATTTTGTCCCTCCTATCATTTTCACAAGATGTGTGGTAATTGAGAGAGAGATTCTACATAACACCATGACTGAGGGGGACGTGTGAGCATCATCTCGCCGTCAATATCGCAACCATACACTGTTTCATAATCGCAGGAATAAAAATGCTCGCAAGAATGACATTTCTTCGTAAATTCTTCTTTGTCCCACTCTGGGCAAATGCGATAAAACTCCCGCAGCTCCCGCGGCTCGTCGAAGATGATAAGATCGGAGATGTGCCAGCCATAAAGTATTCCCTTGGGACTATAAGTTTTCAATTCGTCAAAAATCAAACATCCTTTTTGGGCAAAAATATCAGAATTTTCTCCACATTTATCTATAATAATTTCATCACACACAAATTCACCGATAACTTTACCGTTGAATACGTCCCATATCCTTTCGGCATCGTTGCGATTATATCCGCTGAGATGTGTAAATTCTGTCTCCCAATTTCCCCTAAACACATCTCCCCATACAAGATAAGGTTTTTTATTTGTGCAGTATATGTAACATTTAAACGGCGGTTCCAGCTTCGGTCTTGTTTTTCTAATCTCAATGGTCTTTTTGCCACTTGCTATAAGCTCACACCATCTCGGCTGTATGCTGAGTAATACAGAGTTCATTCTCCGTCGCCTCCATCCATCTTAGTGCCACAGCATGGACAATATTTATAATTATAAACATCAAATACTAATGTGCAAAAATCTGACTTACAAACTGAACAAACAATTCCATCACCATCAGAAACTTCTGTCCAAATACCATGCTTCACCTCAGCTACATCGGCGGCAGGTAGTTTTTCAACCATATTAGCGGCAGAGAAAAATACCTGTTTGGGTGTTCCTAACGCCATTTCAGCTTTTGTGTTAAATATATTAATCAGACTTTCAGCATTTATGTATCTTGGCATTGTTTTTCTCCTCTCTTATAACGGCAAATTTTCCGGATTATTTTTTTCAAATTTTCCTAACAGTTCGGGCGTATCGTAGATATTTCCGACAACCTCCAGCTCTTTACCATATATATGGTCAAAATCAGTACACCAAGAATCAAACTGCACCATATACATAGATTCCCCCTCACTATATTCTATCTTTCCAATAGCTTCTCCGTCTTTATATGACACAATGTCCCCCTCGAAAAGATTCGTGCCATTTCTGTCTTGCTGTCCAATATACTGCCCAATCGTATCCGTATAAACAACATGTTTTTCAACAGGATGAGCAGAATACATTACAGAAAAATCTCCTGCTCCTTGAAACACACCGCCATATACCCATTTGCTTGGTGCAGGATCGCCGCGCATGTTAAGAATCTTTTCGCCTTTTCTTCGCGTTTGTCCTCGAAATAGTAATTCTCTCATGATTTTGTCCTCCTATACACTGAGACGGTTTTCCCCGTCTTGCCGGATTTGCGCTTGCCGGACACCGTGACCTTTCCAAGCTGCATAAGCTCCGTCAGCCTCGGCGCTACGCTGTTCCGGTCGGGATAATGTAGATACCCGCGCTCCATCATGAGGTCGATCACCTCGTCCACGGTATAGCTGCCCTCGCCCATCACTTCCAGCACCTGCGCACGCCGCATCGCCTTTTGCGGCTTAATGGCCTCGTGCGCCTCCCTGCGCGTTTCGTGAGTTATGCTATTTGTCATGTGTCAGCTCCTTTCAATCACCAACGATTTTTTCAAATATCTTTTCGTTGTACTCCGGTAAAGACTTAATGTAATCGATCATCTCTTGCGGCATCTTGCTCCAAGCGGTTTTGTTATCTACTTCCATCAACATAGGAAAACACAGCGACCACCATTCCTTGTCCCCTTTTAGTTCATAGAAATTATCAAAATTAGGAACATATCTAAATGATTGAATATGTGCATAAACCTCATCAAATCTTGCTTTCGTCGTCTTTTTATTGAACATAACATATTTAGCGCCGTCTTTTTTATAGCAAAACAAACCATGCGTAATTGCCTCGCAATATCGAATCCCATAGGAATTGCTCACGCCGTCGGAATAGCTCACGCCGTAGGAACCATTCACGCCTTTGGAATTGCTCACGCCGTAGGAACCATTCACGCCGTTGGAATAGTTCACGCCTTTGGAATTGTTCACGCCTTTGGAAT
>ERZ1673738.1307-NODE-1307-length-38345-cov-14.037268_pt1 | contig 38345 bp, 26 predicted proteins | sample MGYA00580198_ERZ1673738 | MGnify/ENA primary metagenome ERZ1673738 (study PRJEB41218, sample SAMN15661784) | gut metagenome | host: Homo sapiens | place: Canada: London | collected 2015-08-20/2019-03-30 | study: EMG produced TPA metagenomics assembly of...
CTTCTGCCCTTTACCTTTCCCTTCGGCCGGTGACCGTTGGTTCAGGGCGTATTGGATAATTTCAACTTGGTTGTAAAATATTGTAAAAGTTGTATCGGTTGTTTTCTTAGCATGTCCTTACATTGTCAAAGAAATGAGAGAAAAGACTTCATTTGTCGAACCTTTAAACGAAAAGAAAAATCATGGATGAAAAGAAAAGACAGGTATGGCGCTTCGTCATTCAGACCGCCATCTCGATCCTCACGGCCATCGCCACGGCCCTCGGCGTGACGAGTTGTATGGCAGCCGTGTAGCCTCCATACGAACGGTTTTAAGCAATTATAGGTAAATAAATGTTTGTGCCCTCTCTAAGATGTGAATCTTGGAGAGGGTTTCTTTCCCCGGTTGATAGCACCAAGAGCGGGTGGATTGCACAAAGAGCGGTGGATGGCACCAAGGGCCGGAGGACAGAACGAAGAATGGGTGGACAGAACGATGAACAGGAAGGACAGGGAAAGAGAGAGGAAAACGGCGGGGTAGGGTACAAAAAAAAGGTGGCTGAAGCCACCTTGGAAAGTGTAGGAACTGTTACTTCTTGCTGGAGCGGACCGCCTTCACCGCCTTGGCACAGTCTTCGGGACTGACCGCGCGGCACTGCTTGATCCAGGCCGTAGCCACGCCGATGATGCTGCAAGAGTGGTCCGCGTTGATGCGCATGGCATCACGCGTTTCGTCGCCTGGCACGAGCCATTTAGACCCGTCCTCGTCCTCGAAATAGACCTTGACGGTAGGCAGGCCGTCGTAAATGGCCAGTACGAACTCTCCCGACTTTGCTGTGTCCTGTTTGCGCATTCTCAACTCGTCACCCTTGTGCATGCGGTAGTCGGCCAAACTGTCGTCCGCCAGGCGAACGATGAAGTTGCAGTCGGGTGCAATCGCCCTGGGTACTCGGTACATCTCTTGACTGATGCAACCATGATCATCGGTTATACCATCGTAAATGGGGATCAGGACCATGTCGTCGTTATCCACTTCCTCAGCGTTACAGCCTTGCTGGCGCATGAGGTTTACAAACTCGCTTTCTGTCATAGTTTTTTCTTCGCTTTTCATGATAGAATACTTAATTTGTTATACATACTTATAAGACGGTGCGAAGGTAGGAAAATTTTTCGACATGACCTAATAATAACCGTGAAAAAATGCTTTCTTGCGCACGGGCTAAGAAACCGTGGAGATTGAGAAAAAATAAAGGGCCCGAACTGTCACAGCCCAGACCCTTCCGTTTACAATCTTAGTTACTAAATATAATTTACCTTAAAACCCTTTTGTGTGATATTCCATTAGAAGAAGAGGTAGCGGTTGTCAACCACTCCTGCGCCGAAGACGAGGTCTTGCATGAAGTTGCCCATGTACTGCATAGCACGCTGGCGGCACATTTGAATCTGCTGCTCCTCGTTGTACTTGGCCGGACGCATTTGCTTCTTCACAACCAGGAAGACATAGACGCCGGCGTTGCCCTTGACAGGGGCGGAGCAGAACTTGCCCTGAGCCGTGGCAGCCACGGCACCCGAGAGGGCGGGCTCAGCAGCTCCCGTGGCCTGGATGAAGGCAGGGGCTGCAAACGTGATCTGATTGACCGTGCTGACCTTGGCACCCTTGGCCTGGGCAGCAGCGATGCTGTTGACGCCCTTGAGCTTGGCCATGATCATCTCGGCCTTCTTGTCGCGGATCACCTCGCGCTTGAGAATCTCCTTCACCTGGGCGTCGTCCCAAGGACGGTAGCCCTGCGGATGGATCTTGGTCATGCAGAGCACCAGCAGGTGGTCGTTCTCCTTGCCAGCCTCGAAGAGCTGGGAAACCTGTCCCTCCTTGGCCTCGAAGATCCACTTGATGGCGTCGCGGATGCCGGAACCACCGACGTTGCCCACCGTATGGCTGGAGGTGGCGAAGTCGTTGAGATCCTGGACCGTGTAGCCAAACTTCGTGGCGTGCTTCTGCAGGTCGGCCAGGCTGGCCTGGCTCTGCGTGACAAACTGGCTGAAACGGTTGTAAGCCTTGGAGTAGGTATTGTCGGAGAAACGGATTTCCTTCTTGATGACGGCAGCGACGGCCTTGCTCTTCATCGCCTTGCGGTTGAGCACCTGGATGACGACGTTGCCCTGGGTGAGCTCGATGTTCTGGGTGGAACCGACGGCACCGTTGAGCAACGCCTCGATGTAGGCACGGTTGTCCTGGCTCATCGTGCTGGCCTGCTCATACATCGCACCCGTGAACCACGTCGTGGTACTGTCCTGGCCGTAGCGCTTGGCGATGGCCTGGAAGTCGCCACCAGCGGCGAGGGCCTTCTGGATGCTGTCGGCAGAAGCGCGAGCGGCCTCCAGCGTCTTGCCACCCACCTGGATCTGACGGAACTCCACGGAGTCGGGGAGCTCGGTGCGAGAGAGAATGCGGACGATATTGTAGGTGTTGTCCTTCGTGTTCTCCACGACGCCGGTCGTACCGACGGCCATGGAATCGATCTTGGAGGCGATGTCGGGGTACTGCTGGAAAGCCTTGCCGCTGACGGGGAGACCGATGTACTGGATCATGCTACCGCTCTTGCTCACCACCTGGGTGGGATCGGCGGCCGCGGCGAGCTGCTTCTGATAGCCGGCCATGTCCTTCTGGAGCTGGGCACGGTCGGTGGCGCTGGCCTTCACCTGGACGTCAACCATCTTGACGTCGCGCGTCTCCTGCTGCTGGCGGAAGGCGGGCTTCAGCTCCTCATACTTGGCCTTGAGCTCCTCGTCCGTCACCTTGATGTCGGCGTCCTTGATCGTGTTGTAGGCGATGGAAGCCAGCTGGATCTGGGCCTCCTCGTTCTCCTCGTTGAAGGCCATCTTGGCCTCTACCTTGTTGGAGAGGACGCAGTTGGCCAGGAGCGACTGATACTTCTGGGCCAGGAGCTGCGTGCGGAGGTTCTTCTCGACGAAGAGCCAGTAGTTGTAGGCGGGGCGCATCTGGTCGAGCTGCTGGCTGTTGTTGCTGGCCTCGGCCTTGCGGTAGGCGTCGATAAACTGCTTGAGGATCGATACGTCAAAGCGGCCGGTCTGCTGGTTGACGAACGGGGTCTGCGTGAGCAGCTGGTTCGTGCCATCGTTGAGGACGTTCTGGAGTTCGTCCTCGGTGACGGTCAGACCGAGCTTCTTGCAGTCTTCCTTCATCACGCGCTCGGAGACGAGCTGCTGCCATACCTGGTCCTTCAGCTGGTTGAGCTGGTCCTCGCTGAGGTTGTCGGTGCGCATGGTCAGTTTCATCGCATCCTGATACTCATCCAGGAGTTTTTGGAAGTCCTGCACGTAGATTTTCTCGCCAAGGACCTCACCTATCTGCTGGCTGTTCTGACCTTTGATGCCATTGCAGGAACGGAAAGCCTCCTCGGCAATGAACGCAAATAGACCCAAGCCGATGATGATGATCAGCAAGATGCCTTTGCTTCTGATTTTTCCTAAAGCTGTCATTTTTTACTTTATTTTTTATTATTTCTTTTCTCTTTCTCTCTCCACCCCGCCTGCTTTCGGCTCCTTGCCCGCCCGCTTTTCGGATCCCTGGAGGACCGTCCGGAGGGGCTATGCGGCGCATAGCAGGATGGAAAATGCGTACAAAATTAATAAAAAGTTGGCAAATGGCGGAATAAATTGCCGACAATTTGCGTTTGCCGCCTCGTTTCTTTGCTTTTTGACCGCCAAGAGTGGCCATAATGCGGGTTCTGACAGGGCGTTCTTTCTATTTTTCTTGTCACGATTTGCTTGCCACGACACGAATGTTCTTGCCGCGACGCGCGTTTTCTTGCCACGGTAGATCCCCACGTGTGGTGCGAAGCCTACTCCTCGGCCACATGGAGGCGCACGACCTCGATCTTGGTCATGGTCTTCTTGACGATCTTGAAGTGGTACTTGCCCACCTTCACCACCTCGTTGAGTTTGGGGAAACTCTGGTAGGCGTGGAGGATCAGTCCGCTGATGGTCTTGTACTCGCCACTGTCGGGCAGTCCGAGGTTGAAGAGTTCGTTGGCCTTGTCGATCTCCAGGCGTCCCGAGAGGATGTAGTCGCCGTCGGCGGTCTGCTGCGCGATATAGTTGGTGTTGTCGTGCTCGTCCTCGATGTCGCCGAAGATCTCCTCGACGATGTCCTCCAGCGAGACGATGCCCGAGGTGCCGCCAAACTCATCGACGACGACGCCGATCGACTTCTTCTGACCGAGGAAGATCTGCATGAGTTTCTGTGCCGCCATGGTCTCGGGGACGAAGGGCATCTGGCGGATATGGTCGTGCCATTTCTCGCGGGCGCGGAAGAGTTCGAGGGTGTGGATGTAGCCGACGATGTGGTCGATGTCCTCCTTGTAGATGAGAATCTTGGAGTTGCCACTCTCGACAAACTTCTGCTGCAGTTCGTCGGCCGTGCAGTCGTAGGGGACGGCATTGATCTCCGTGCGCGGCACCATGCAGTCGCGGACCTTGAGGTCGGGGAAGTCGAGGGCATTCTGGAAGATCTTCATCTCGTCATCGACCTCGCCCCCTTGCGGCGTGTTGTCGATGGAGGACTGGACGAGGTCGTCGAGGTCCACCTTGGTAAACGTGCCGTCGTTGTTGCCCTCCTCCATCTTGACGCCCAGGAGGCGCAGGAAAAGGCGCGAGAGCAGGGTGGAGAAGCGGCTGATGGGCCACAGGACGATATAGAAGAGGTAGGCCACGGGAGCCAGGAGGCTCATGAGGCGGTTGGGGTTGCTCTTGAAGAGCGTCTTGGGGAGAAACTCGCCCGTGAAGAGGATGACGAGGGTGGAGCAGATGGAGTCGAGCATGACGAGTGTGGCGTCGTTGCTGATGCCGGCCATCTGCCACAGGCCGTCGAAGATGCGGGCGAAGAGGATGCCATAGACCACCAGCACGATGTTGTTGCCCACGAGCATGGTGGAGACAAAACTGTTGGGGTTGGCGTAGAAGACTTTCAGGCAGTGCTGCGAGAGTCCGCTCTGGCCCTTGCCGACCTTCATCAGAAGGCGGTTGCTGGCCACGAAGGCGATCTCCATGCCCGAGAAAAAGGCCGAGAGCACCATGGTGGCCAGGATGGCTATTATATTATAGGTATAGGTGTCCAATATGGTTCAAATATGATTCTCGATTCAGGGCTGCCGACGATCGGCAACCGTTGGTCTCCCGTCGGCGACGGGCTGGGCGGCGGCAGGTGGTCCCGGCGGGATCGGCGTCCCCTCCCTGCGGCCTGCCGAGGGAGCCATGTCGGCCTTGTCGAAGAGGCCCCAGCCCTTGGCGTCGCCGATCTCATACTCCGTCATGGTCTCGTCGCTGCGGAAGTAGCTGCCCTGGAGTTCGCGGTCGGGCGTCTTGATGTGGGAGAAGACGTGGGAGTAGAGCTGGTGCTCGGCCTCGTCCCAGTAGAGCTGCTGGCTCGCATACTCCACGCCCTGGGCCGTACGGATGCGCACGCGGCCGCGGAGCACCCAGCGGCGCAACTTGTCGTAATAGACGGCGCTGTCGCAGGAGATGTAGCCCAGCACGCGCTTCTGCTCGTCAAACTGCGTCAGCAGGATGCCCTTGTCGAAGGTCCAGCGCGAGGGGTTGCGATTCTCGTTGATCTCCCAGCGCTCGGCGACGATGCGATACTTGATGACGCCGGAGTCGGAGATGAGCGTGTTGACGCCGTAGGTCGTCATGATGGGCACGGAGTCGCGGTCGTGGATGGCGGGGGCGGTGTGCTCCTTGGGCTGGTTGCAGCCCGCGGCCAGGACCCCTGCCAGCACGAAAGAGAGCATGGAGGGCAACAAGCCCCTCATGCCCTGGTGGTCGCTTCTCGTGTGATGACTTAGAAAACTCATGCGGTCGTGGCAGCCTTTACGGTCAACATAGGTCCCTCGCAGGGCCTATTCGACCTTGAACTTGGCGAACATGCGCTCATTGAAGGTGAAACCGATGTTGATGCGGAACGTGTTCTCCGTGAGCATCGAGGAAGCCTCGCGGCGCACCCACTGGGCGGAGATGTTGAGCATCGAGCGGTTGTTGTAGCTGTTGACGATGGGGATGCCCAGGCCCAGCGAGGCCGAGATCTCCTTGGGGCCGTCCTGGCCGTTGATGGTGAAGTAGGGCGTGGCGTAGCCGATACCCGCACGGTAGTGGAGGCGGCTGAGGAAACCACGGTGGCGCTCGCCGCGGCAGTAGTCGGCGCCGAGGACGACTTTGTGGCGGTCCTTGAGCAGTCCGCTCTGGAGCGCGTAGCCGCCCTGGTCGGAATACTGCGGGTAGTCGAGGCTGCCCCATTTCTGCAACTGGTAGTCGGCGCCGACCATCAGTTGGCCGTTGTGGTTATAGACCGCTCCCACGCCGAAGGTATGGGGCAGGTCGAGGGCGTTGGAGATACGGAAGCGGGTCGTGTCGGCCACGGCCAACTGGGAGTTGTTCTTGATGACGGAGAGCTCGGGGTCGGCGTTGAGACTGTGGCCCAGACTGTAGGTCAGACCCAGTGTGACCTGGTCCTTGGCGCTGAGGGGCTGCGTGTATTGCAGTCCGAAGTTGAGCTTGTAGCTGCGCACCTCGGCGGTGTAGGTGCGTTGCAGCGTATTGACGTAGGCGTCGCTATACGTATTGGTCACGTACTTCGTGTAGCCACCCCAGAGATAGGAGGCGTTGACACCGACGGAGAGATTGCGCAGCGGTTCCGCACCCACGCCGAGATAGACCTGGTGGAGGCCCTGCGAACCGCTATACTTGTTGTTGTAGGTGGCCGTGGGCGACTCGGGTGAGAGACTGCCGTTGATGTGGGCGGAGTTGGAGTAGTCGTAGCCCACGTTGGTGTAGGGCAGCAGACCGAAGCTCACGCCCACATGGCGAAACAGGCGAAGGCCCGCCACCACATACTCCAGGTCGGCATTGCGCGCGCTGATGGATCGGCCGCCCTCCTTGAACTGCGTCATCTGCAGGCTCACGCCCGCGTCGAAGATGAACGACAGGGAGTCGAGGGCCGAGTAGGAGGCCGGGTTGAGGGCGTTGACTTGGTTGTTGAGCCGGAGGCCATAGGCCAGTCCGTTCATGCCGCGGCTGAAACTGCCCGACTGTTCGGAGAGTTCGCCCAGGCCATACTGGCTGTAGGGGGAGTTGGTGCCGCTCTGCGCATGGAGTCCGAGGGAGGAGAGGAGCAGGAGCGATGCTGTTATCGTTTTCTTCATTGATTATCTACTGGGTTGGGGTCTGGGCAGGGCCTTGCCGGCACCAGGACCGTGATTAGCGATAGCGAGACCGTCGCTGGCGGCCTCCGGGGCGGAGGAAAGTCCGCCGAGGGGGTCAGAGGCGGTTGTTCTCGGGGAAGACCACAGATGGCTTGAAGGTCTTGGCCTCCTCGAAGTCCATCAGGGCGTAGCTCACGATGATGATGGTGTCGCCGACGACCACCCTGCGCGCTGCCGCACCATTGAGGCAGATGCAGCCGCTGCCACGCTCGCCCTTGATGACGTAGGTCTCGAAGCGCTCTCCATTGTCGTTATCCATGATCTGCACTTTCTCACCGGCGATGAGATTGGCCGCGTCCATCAAGTCCTCGTCGATGGTGATGCTGCCGATGTAGTTGAGGTTGGCCTGGGTCACCTTGACGCGGTGCAGTTTGCTTTTCAGTACTTCTATATACATATAAAAAAGAAAGTGTAGGGTGTGTTATTCCTTATACTTGATATGATCGATCAGACGGATCGGGGTCTTGCCGCAATAGACGGTGATGCAGCCCACCACATAGTCGCTGTCCTGCCAGTCCTGGACGTCGAGGAGCGTGTTGCCATCTACAATCTGGAAGTACTCCACCTCCAGGCCGTCGATGGCGTTGATCGTGCTGACCACGTGGTCGTGGGTCTCGGCGACGGTGTGGGTCTTGGCGTAATCGATGCTCTCCATCAGCGCACGGGCGATGTGGGGGGCGATGGCGCGCTCCTCGGGGGTGAGGAGCTTGTTGCGGCTGCTCAAGGCCACGCCGTCGGCCTCGCGCACCACGGGGCAGGGGACGATCTCCACGTGGCTGCCGATGTAGGCGACCAGGCGGCGGATGACGGCGATCTGCTGCCAGTCCTTCTCGCCAAAGTAGGCGCGGGTGGGCTGGACGATGTAGAACAGGCGGCTCACCACCTGGCAGACGCCATTGAAATGGCCGGGACGGTGGGCGCCCTCCATGACCGTCGTCTGGGGCGGAAACTCAAAGTGGCGGGTATCGGGAGTGGGGTAGATGTCGCTCACGGTAGGCGCGAAGACGAAGTCGGCGCCACAAGCCTCGCAAAGGGCGCAGTCGGCCTTCAATGTGCGGGGATAGCGTTCGAGGTCGGCGGGGTCGTTGAACTGTGTGGGGTTGAGGAATACGGAGACCACCGTCACGTCGTTTTCCTTTGCGCTACGCTTGATGAGCGAGGCGTGGCCCTCGTGGAGGGCACCCATCGTGGGGACGAATCCCACCGACTGTCCTTGCTTGCGCGCAGCGAAGAGCGCGTTCTGCAAGTCTGCGTTTTTTTCAAATACTTTCATTATCTGCAAAATATTTCGGGTGCAAAGTAACAACATTTTTACGAAATAGGCAAAAAGTAATCTGAAAAATATAATAAAATGCCGATGCCATTAGACAAAATATCTGAAAAGCTGCTACGAATTCGGGAATAAAATCGTAACTTTGCACCTGGGAAATCGTGTTTGTCGCGACTTTTGTCAAGAAATAATCACGATAAAACAAGTTAGAATGGCAAAGAAAGTATTGTTTATCAACCAGGAAACCACCCCTTACGTCACCCAATCGCAGATGGCAGAGATGGGAGGTTTGATGTCGGCCAAAATGCAAGAAGCCGGATTCGAGATAAGAACCTTCATGCCGAAGTGGAGCACGATCAACGAAAGGCGTGGCCAGTTGCATGAGGTGATCCGACTCTCGGGTATGAATCTGATCATCGACGACACGGATCATCCGCTCATCATCAAGGTGGCTTCCATACCGCAGTCGCGCATCCAGGTCTATTTTATTGATAATGAGGATTACTACCAGAATCGTCCGGCCATGACCAAGGACGAGCTGGGCAACGACTATCCCGACAATGGCGAGCGGGCCATCTTCTTCGCGCGCGGCGTGCTGGAGACGGTCAAAAAGCTCCGCTGGACACCCGATATCATCCACTGCCAAGGCTGGATGAGCTCGGTGATACCGTTCTATGTGAAGACGGCCTACCACGACGAACCGCAGTTTATCAACGCCAAGGTGGTGACGTCGCTCTTCGGCGAACAGCCCGCGGGCGACCTGGGGGAGAAGTTCAGACGTTCCCTGCCGTTCAGGGAGGCCAAGGCCGAACTGATCGAGAAGTATGGCGACACGTTCGACGCCGTGGAACTGGGCAAACTGGCCATCGACTATAGCGATGGTGTTGTACAGATGGACGACCAGGTCAACGCCGAACTCGTCCGTTATGCGCAGAGCGAGAACAAGCCGCTGATCGTCCATCCGCAGGCAGAGGCAGAGGTCAAGGGACTCTATGCTGACTTCTATGGCAAATTGTTGGGGGAATAGGCGGAGACAGCGTCTCTGACGTACCCTCGGGCAGGGGACCGTGCGCCTTGTGGATAAGCAATGGGCGTGGCCTCCTGTTGTAATAGATTTTATGACCATCACAAGCAAATGATAAAATTCCATCAGTTGGTCTGGGGCCTTGCCCTCGCTGCCACGGCGCTCTCGCTGGCCGCCTGCGACGACACGACCGACAATATCGGCGGTTCGCTGATAGACAATCCCGACAAGTTGACTGTCAAGGCTGACACCTTCCAGCTCAGCACGCGCACCATCATGGCCGACTCGGTCATCGCACGCAACATTACGGGCTATCTCGGCCGCGTGAAGGATCCGGAGACGGGCAACTACGTGACGGGCGACTTCATGGCGCAGCTGCATCCGCTGAGCAACTATCAGATCGCGGCTGCCGACAGCATCCTCAGCCGCAACGACCAGGGGGAGATCATCGCCGACTCGTGCGAGATCCTGCTGGTCTATAACGACTTCTATGGCGACTCGCTGGCACAGATGAAACTCTCGGCCTACGAGATGGGGCGGCCGCTGGAGGAGGGATCGGTGATCTACTCCAACTTCAATCCGGCGCTCCACGGCTACCTGCGCCAAGGGGGCATCAAGCAGGAGCGTACCTATACGCTGGCGGACCAGACGCGCGGCGCCAAGTACACCAACAAGGCGATCGCCATCCGACTGGACGACGCCTATACGGACAAGGACGGCGTCAGCTACAACAACTATGGCACGTACCTGATGCGGAAGTACTATGCCTCGCCCGAGGCGTTCCGCAACAGCTACCGCTTCCTCCACGAGATCAGCCCGGGCTTCTTCTTCAAGGTGACCAACGGCATCGGTTCGATGGCGTATGTGACCAACGCCCAGCTCAATATCTACTTCCGGTCGCAGATCAACGGCAAGGACTCCGTCACCTCGACCTCATTGGCCAGTACGGAGGAGGTGCTGCAGACGACTACGTTCAGCAACGACAACAACCTGCTGGCAAGTCTCGCGGCACAGACGGGATGCAGTTATCTGAAAAGCCCGGCGGGCCTCTTCACCGAGGTCACGCTGCCGGTGGATGAGATCATGAGGGGACACGAGAACGACACGCTCAACACGGCGAAGGTGACTTTCCCGCGCATCAACAACACAATCAGTTCCGACTTCCTCCTCAGTGCGCCGACAACGGTGCTGATCCTTCCGCTCGACGAGCTCCATACGTTCTTCGCCGAGAATCGCATTCCCGACTACAAGACGAGTTTCACCGCGGCCTATAGCGCGACGGTGAACGGCTATACGTTCAACAACATCTCGGGCTTGGTCAACTACATGATCAAGAAGCGCCGAGCCGGACAGGTCGATGCCAACTGGAACAAGGCGGTGCTCGTGCCGATCAGTCTGGCGACTACGACCATCACGGGTAGCTCTGGCACGAAGATAACACGCGTGACGAAGTGCTCCCACGACATGTCGCTCTCCAGCACACGACTCGTGGGTGGCCCCAACAACGCCAACCAGCCCATCCTCCTCTCTGTCATACATAGTACTTTCAATGGCAGATAACTTCTTGGAGCGCCACCGTGCCGACTACGAGCAGCGTAAGGCACGGTGGCTGAAAAAGAAAAGCCGCTGCCAAATCAAGGTCAAAAGACCCGGTACTGACGCACATGCTGACAAAAACCTGAGTGAAGGTCAAACTTAGAAGGGTTTGGCATGTCTTTTGCTCTATACTTTTGCAATTGAACAAGTTGTATTGAACAAGTAAAGAAATTGTATTCTAAAAGAAAATCACGAAAGTCAAGATGATAAGTCAATTCTCTAAAGAACTCTCGGAGGTGCTCGCCTTCAGCCGCGAGGAAGCCGACAGACTGTCCTGTCCCTCGGTGGCTCCGGAGCATCTGTTGCTGGCTGTTTTCAGGCTCTCTGATCCGAAGATACAAAGGGTCATCTCGACGCTCAGCCTCGACGTGCCCACGGTCAAGAAGGAGCTGGAGCAGTATGCCTCTTCGAACAAGGAGGAGAGCAAGCGGATCTACGAGGAGATCAACGTCACGGACCGTGCTGCCAACGTGCTGCATCTCGCAGTACTGGAGGCGCGCATCCAGCATCGCAAGATCGTCGATGTGGAGGACTTGATCCTGGCCATTCTCCACGACCAGACAGACACGGGCGCGAAGATGACGCTGCAGGCTCACCACCTCGACTACATTGAGGCCAACGCGCTGCTGCGCCAGTTGGCCAACGACGTGCAGGGAGGGCTCGACTTGTCCGACGATGACGACGACGATATGCTCTTCGGCGACGACGAGGAGGAGGATCGCGAGGAGGCGCGCAGCCAGGGTGGTGGCGCGCAGCAGACGCGCACCAAGGAGACCAAGAGTGCGACGCCGGCCCTCGACAACTTCGGCACGGACCTCACGGCGGCAGCCCTGGAGGGGAAACTTGACCCCGTGGTGGGCCGCGAGCGCGAGATCATCCGCGTCAGCGAGATCCTGGGGCGCCGCAAGAAGAACAATCCTGTGCTCATCGGCGAACCCGGTGTGGGCAAGAGTGCCATCGTAGAAGGACTGGCGCAGATGATCGTCCAGCACCGCACGTCGCCCACGCTTTTCAACAAGCGGATCGTGTCGCTCGACATGACGAGTATCGTGGCGGGAACGAAATACAGGGGTCAGTTTGAGGAGCGTATCCGCACGATCCTCAAGGAGATAGAGCGCCACCCGGAGGTGATCGTCTTCATCGACGAGATCCACACCATCATCGGTGCGGGCTCGGCGGCTGGCACGATGGATGCTGCCAATATCCTCAAGCCAGCCTTGGCGCGGGGCATGATGCAATGTATCGGTGCCACGACGCTCGACGAATATCGCAAGTCGATCGAGAAGGACGGTGCCCTGGAGCGTAGATTCCAGAAGGTGATCGTCGAACCGACCACGACGGAGGAGACGCTGCAGATCCTGAAGAACATCAAGGACCGCTACGAGCACCATCATCAGGTGACGTATTCTGACGAGGTGCTCCAGTTGATCGTGAAACTCACGGACCGCTACGTCTCGGACCGCTTCTTCCCCGACAAGGCCATCGACGTGCTCGACGAGGTGGGATCGCATATCCACCTGCAGCATGCGGAGGTGCCGAAGGAGATCGTGGATCTGCAAAATGAGATCGAGGAGATCAAGCAGAAGAAGCAGAATGCGGTCAAGAACCAAAACTTTGAGATGGCGGCGGGCTTCCGCGACCAGCAGGTGGAGCGCGAGAAGCAGCTCGAAGAGGCCCAGCACCGCTGGGAGGAAGGTGAGGTCGGCGAGCAGGTGGCCATCACGGAGGACCAGGTGGCCGATGTGGTGTCGATGATGACGGGTGTGCCCGTGCAGCGCATGCAGCAGTCGGAGGGCCTTCGTCTGCGCAATATGGCGACGGAACTGAAGCAGGTGGTGGTGGCCCAGGACAAGGCCATCGAGAAAATGGTGAAGGCCATCCAGCGCAACCGCGTGGGACTGAAGGAGCAGAACCATCCCATCGGCGCATTCATGTTCCTGGGTCCGACGGGTGTGGGCAAGACCTACCTGGCCAAGAAACTGGCGGAGTATATGTTTGGTTCGGCCGATGCGCTGATCCGCGTCGATATGAGTGAATATACGGAGAGCTTCAACACGTCGCGCCTGGTGGGTGCGCCTCCGGGATACGTTGGCTACGACGAGGGAGGCCAGCTCACGGAGCGGGTGCGCCGCCATCCTTACTCCATCGTCTTGCTCGACGAGATCGAGAAGGCGCATGGCAATGTCTTCAACCTCCTCTTGCAGGTGCTCGACGAGGGACGACTCACGGACGGCAACGGACGACTGATCGACTTCCGCAATACGGTCATCATCATGACGTCGAACGCGGGTACGCGCCAGCTCAAGGAGTTTGGCCGTGGCATCGGATTCACGGCGGGTGGTGCCGAGGGCTTCGCGCGCAACGAGAAGGACAAGGAGTATGCTCGGTCCATCATACAGAAGAGTCTGAGCAAGCAGTTCTCGCCGGAGTTCCTCAACCGTCTGGACGAGATCATCACCTTCGACCAGCTGGACCTCAACGCCATCAAGCAGATTGTCGATATCGAACTCAAGGGCTTGTACAAGCGGGTCGGCGAACTGGGCTACGCGCTCCAGCTCTCTGACGCTGCCAAGGAGTTTGTGGCCAAGAAGGGCTACGACGTCCAGTTTGGTGCGCGTCCGCTGAAGCGTGCCATCCAAAACTACGTCGAGGATGGACTCAGCGAGCGCATCCTGAGTGGCGAAATGAAGGAGGGCGACTCCATCCTGGTCAACCTGACTGAGGACGGCTCCAACCTGTCGTTTGACACGCAGGTGCCCGACCACGAATTGTTCTGACGCGCGAGCACGCCAAGCAAGAAAGACTAAGTCTGCAAGGGCAGACAGAAATTATAAGGGGGAAGAAAGCCATCAAACTTTCTTCCCCCTTATCGTATTTGGGTCAAATCAAAATCGGAATCTTAGTACTTCAATCCAATGTTATAGAGGATGAAACTATAGATGTCGGCCTGCTCCTCCAGCTGCTTGCTGACGGGCTTGCCGCCACCGTGGCCCGCCTTGCTGTCGATGCGGATGAGGGTGGGCTTGTCGCTGGCATTGTCGGCTTGGAGCGTGGCAGCAAACTTAAAGCTGTGGGCGGGAACAACGCGGTCGTCGTGGTCTGCCGTTGTGATGAGGGTGGCAGGATACTTCACGCCCTTCTTGATGTTGTGCAGGGGAGAGTAGCCGCGCAGATACTCAAACATCTCCTTGGAGTCGGCATTCGTACCATAGTCGGGAGCCCAGTTCCAGCCGATCGTGAACTTATGGTAGCGGAGCATGTCCATCACGCCCACAGAGGGAATGCAGACGCCAAAGAGGTCGGGACGCTGCGTCATGCAAGCGCCGACGAGCAGTCCGCCATTGCTGCCACCGACGATGGCGAGGTAGGGCGAACTGGTGTATTTCTCCTTGATCAGATACTCAGCAGCAGCGATGAAGTCGTCGAAGACGTTCTGCTTCTGCATCTTCGTACCCGCCTCGTGCCAAGCCTCGCCATACTCGCCGCCGCCACGGAGAGAAGCCTGGGCATAGATGCCGCCGCGCTCCAGGAACGGGATGCGGGAAGCGGAGAACGAGGGATTCATCGAGATATTGAAACCGCCGTAGGCATAGAGATAGACCGGGTTCTTGCCGTTGAGTTTCAGGCCCTTCTTGTAGGTGATGAAGAGCGGTACGCGCGTACCGTCCTTGCTGGTGTAGAACACCTGCTTGGTCTCGTAGTCGCTGAGCTTGAAGTTGACCTTGGGCACGGCATAGGGCTGCAGCGAGTTGGCGGCGCGGTCATACTGATATACCGTCCAGGGCTGCGTGAAGGAGGCAAAGCTGACGAAGCACTCCTTACTGTCCTTGTTGCCGCTGACGCTGGCGCTGCCAATGCCCGGAAGGCTTACCTCCTGCTGCATCTTGCCGTTGAGGTCATAGACATAGATGTGGCTGCAGGCGTCCTGCTGGTAGCTCACATAGAGTTCGCCGCCGATGATGTTGGCGCCATCGATCACGTTTTTGCCCTCGGGGATGACGGTCTGCCAGTTTTCCATCGCGGGCTTGTGGATATCCATCACCATGATCTTATACATCGGCGCACCGTCGTTGGTCAGCAGATAGACCTTGTCGCCGATGGTGGCGATGGGAGAGTAGGCGTAGTCCATGTTGGGGACCACCTTCGTAAACTGCGAGTTGCTGTTTTTCAAGTCGCGGATATAGAAGATGTTGCCCGTGCCGCCGCCCGACTCATAGAGGAACTGCACCGTCTCCTCGTGATTGACCGACGTACTGAAGAAGTGCATCGGCTCGGTGGGATTCTGGAAGAAGAGCTGGTCCTGCTCCTGCTTCGTGCCGAGGCGGTGGAAGTAGATCTTGTGGGTGGAGTTCTTGCTCGTATAGGCGTTGCCCTCGGGTTTGTCATAGGCGCTATAGAAGAAGCCGTCTCCGAGCCAGGAGGCCCCCGAGAACTTAGCCCACTCGATGTGGTCGGGCAATACCTCGAGCGTCTTCGTGTCCATCACATAAAACTCCGACCAGTCGCTGCCCGAACGCGAGATGGCGTAGGCCAAGTATTTGCCGTCGTGGGAGAAACTGATGTTGCCCAGGGCCACCGTGCCGTCCGTAGAGAGCTGGTTGGGGTCGAGGAAGACGCGAGCGTTCTTCTCCTGGCCCAGGCCGTCCATCTCGTAGAGCACACTTTGGTTCTGAAGACCGTTGTTCTTGTAGAAATACCACTTGCCCGTGGCCTTGACATAGAAGGGCGCTCCCACCTTGCCGTAGTCGGAGACTTCGCGCAGGCGCTTCAGGAGTTTGCCGCGGAAGGGAATCTTGGCCAGGTAGTCCTGTGTCACTTGGTTCTCGGCCTCCACCCATTGCATGGTGGCCTCCGAGTGGTCGTCCTCCAAGGGGCGGTAGGGGTCGGCTACTTTCACACCGAAATACTCATCCACGGTGTTGTCCGTCGGAGGGGTGGGGTAGGTCAGGCCCTGTCCGGCAGCTTGGTTGGCAGCCATGGCAAACATGGCCAACGCTAATGCTTTTTTCATAATCGGTAGTTTACTTTTATAATTTTCGTCTTTAGGTTTTTACCTTTACTTTGTCTCATTCCTTTGACAAGGGAAAATGGGGTAATGCTTCTCCTTGCCACGAAAGAGGTTTTGCCTTCTCACGAAAGGTTTTTTCCTTCTCGCGAAAAGTGCTTCTCCTTGTCACGAAAGAGGCGCTGCCTTGTCTTGAAAAGTGCGGTTCACCTTGTCTTGATTAGGTTCTGCAAAGGTATGAAATAAAGTCGAACGGCCCAAACATTCCTCCCTTCTTTTCTGTATGGCAGAATGGTTATAATCAGGAAAAGATTCTTCGGAGCAAAAAAATGTCGGAATAGCAGCCTTTTCGACTTACTATTCCGACACGATATCAAGCGGCAGGGCGGAGGATAGCTCCCTTCCTCAAGGGATGGTCCTGCGCCTCCAGATGCGGCTTAGCTTACCTTGTTGAGCTTCTTGATGATAGAGAAGATGAACAGGGCAGACACCAGGCAGATGCCAGCGAGGACACCCCAAATGGTGACGAGGTTGAAGTTGAGACCCCACATGATACCAGGCACCATCACCAGCTGGTTGCCGATGGCGGTAGCACCAAACCACAGACCCATCATCAGACCGGCATACTTGGGAGGAGCCACCTTCGACACGAAGGAGATACCGATCGGAGAGAGCAGGAGCTCAGCGAAGGTGAGGATGAGGTAGGTGGAGATCAAGAGGTTGGCGCTGACACGCGGACCCTCCGTAGCGGCATTGCCCTGGACGAGCGGCAACTCAAGACCCATAGAGCCAACAGCCATCCAAACGAAGCCGAGGGCAGCGACGAGCATACCGAGACCGATCTTCTCAGGAGAGGTCGGCTCCTTGCCGATCTTGTTGAGCCAAGAGAAGAGCGCCACGCTCACCGGAGTGAGGGCTACGACGTAGCACGGGTTGAACTGCTGGAAGATCGGAGCCTTCACGTCGATGGCACCATCCAGGCTGTTGTACTTGTAGAACAAGAAAGCGATGGCAGCAGCGATCACGGCCAGGGCGATCAACTTGCCCTTGGCGGTCTTGCTCTGTGCAAGAGAGAAGCAGGCATAGACGACGAAGATGCAGGCCACGAGGTTGGTCACGTCGAAGAGCATAGACTGAACGCCCTCGGCGCTGGTCTGTGTGAAGTCGCGTGCAAACAGCGTGAGCGTATTACCGTTCTGGTGGAAGGCCATCCAGAAGAAGATCACGACGGCGAACACCAGGCAGAGGCAGACGATGCGCTCCTTGGTCTCGGCCTTGGAAAGCTCGGGAGCATTGGAGGCAGCAGCGTTGGCAGCCTTTTGGTTGCCCTCGCTGGCGAGGACGTGCTTGTAGGTGGAGCTGAAGGCGTAGTAGATAGCGATACTGACGATCAGCGATACGCAAGCCACGGCAAAGGCGAAGTGGTAGGAATCGGCCTCGCTGACGCCGAGAGAGGCCTGAGCCCACTCCATGATCTTGATGGCAGCGGTCGGGGCGAACATGGCACCGATGTTGATGGCCATATAGAACAACGAGAAACCGGAGTCGCGCTGAGAGGAATAGTCAGGACCGTCATAGAGACGACCCACCATCACCTGGAGGTTACCCTTGAAGAGACCCGTACCCAAGGCAATGAGGATGAGCGACAGACCCATTGCGGCAATGGCAACCGTGTCCTTACCCAGCGGCAGAGAGAGCACCAGGTAGCCGAGGAACATGATAAAGATACCCGTGGTGACCATACGGCCAAAGCCAAACTTGTCGGCAGCGATACCACCAATGATGGGCAGGAAATAGACCATCATGAGGAAGGTGGAGTAGATCGTACTTGCCGTACCAGTGGCGAAACCGAAGTTTGCCTGCAAATAGAGCAAGAACACAGCCAGCATCGTGTAGTAGCCGAAGCGCTCGCCTGTGTTTGCCAAAGCTAAGGCCCAGAGTCCTTTAGGTTGATTTGAAAACATAGATGATTTTGAAATTTTAGTTCCTTCCTTGCGGTCGGAAGAGTTAGTAATTGAGTTATTATTTCTTTCTGTTTTATTCTGTTATTTTGTGATGATGTTATTTCTTGATGATGTCAAACAAGTAGGAAGCCTTGACGACGATGTTGCCGAAGTTGGACTTGCCAAAGAAGTCGCTCTTCGAACTCCCGTAGATGTTGCCGAGACCGTAGTAGTAGCGCGCCTCCAACTGGAAGTGGCCCAGGCGTGGATGGCTCCATTCCGTACCCAGTCCGGCAGCGATGCCGTAGTCGAACTTCGTCTCTACGGGCATGTCCTCCTGCTTCACGATGGTGTTGGCGCGTCCTGTGCCGTCGGTGGCGAGGTTGGGCGCCGTATAGTTGCGCTGGGTCGATTCGCTCAGGTAGAGTCCGATCTGCGGACCCGCCTTGAAGAAGAAGCTCCAGCCCTTGTTCTCCTGCCCCCATGCCAGGTGGGCGAAGACCGGGATCTGCACGTAGTTGATCGTGCGCTCGTAAGCCTCCGCGTTGCCATTGGCGTTGACGACGGGCTGGTCGGCGGGGGTGAGGATGTCCTGCTTCCATCCGAGCGAGGCATAGTTGACCTCCGCGGCAATGGAGCAGATCGTGGAAAAATATTTCTCGCTGGTATAGCGGACCGACAATCCTCCGGTGAATCCCGCGTGCATCTTCTGCGGCACACTCGGGTCGAACCCGACGTTGGAAAATACGCAACCCGCATTGACTCCGAGCGATAACACGTTGCGGTGCTCTCCCACCTGCGCCTGGAGCGCCTGCGAGCACACCACCGCCATCAGAAGGAGAATCGGTCTGAGAAACCGCTTCTGCCTGGCGTATCGCTTGGAAGACCAAGGTTGCGCGTACCGAAAGATTGACATTTCTGCTTTGACTATCATCTGTGGTAGCATATACTAATAGGTAAGGCTCTCCATGGTTTGGTCGGGCTTGAAGTGGATCAGCTGAAACTGCCTGTTCTGCTGTCCTCCGCCCTGTATGGGCAGGAAGCGGAGCCGCGTCTGCAGCGCCTTATATTTCGTCGGCTGCTTCTCCAGTCCCTTGAATGCGGCGCCATACTGGCGGAGTCCCCGCACGAAATACTCGCCGTGGTCGTAGCCCGTCAAGGCCAGGCGCGGGATGTAGTTTTTGTCCATCGCTGCGCCATACGTCTCCTGGTAGAGTTTCTCCAGGGCAGAAGTCTTGTCCGACTGCTTGTTATAAAAGAACGTAGAGGGGATATACGTATTGTACTTGAAGAACCAGTTGAGGTCATAGTCCTGGTAGATGAACCAGTCGTTGTAGCCATACATCGAGATGGCGAGCCCCGGGCGCGTTGCCGTGAGTGAGTCCAACTTATGGAAGACATGCGTCAGCTGCGGACTCTTCTCGGTGTTGAGGACCACGGCGTTGGGCTGCTTGGAAGAAAAATGCTTGGCAAAGTCGGCCATCGACGAGTTGATGCTGGTCAGTTCGTAGGGAATCTTGGCCGCGTCGAGCTGCTGTCTCAGCATGCGGGTGAATTTTCCCACGCGCGACGTCGGGTCGTTGCAATCGATGAAGATCGGACGGTGGCTGTTCTGATAGCGCTCCAGGAAGCAGCTGACCGCCATCGCGTTGAGCAACGAGTCGGTCTGATAGACCTGGAAGACCTGGGGATTGCTCTCCACCTCCCGGCTCTCGATGGAGAAGGGAATGACGAGCGCTATCTGGTTGCGACGGCAGAAGTCGGCCAGCGGCTTCACCTGCGGGGTGTATAGCGGGCCAAAGATGATGTCGAGGGAAGCGGCGTTGGCGTCGAGGAGCGTCGTGCGGATATCGGCGTCCTTGGCTACGTTCCAGGCGTGGACGTCGGTGTTGATGCCTTCGGCCTTCATCTGATTGAAGGCGAGGAGCAAACCACGGTAGTACTCCACCATCCTGCGGCCATCGCCATCGTCGTTGTGCAACGGCAGCATCACGCCCACGCGGATCGTGCCATCCTTCTTCTTCGTGGCGGGAGCCGCTGGACGCTGGGCCGAGACCGGTCGCTGGGCGGCGACCGACCCCTTGGCAGCTTGTGGAGCAGCTTGCGAGGAAGCCGTGCCGCGGCGCTTGTCTCCTTTCTTACCGAAGGGGACGGCTATCCACGCACCTTTCTGCAGCTCATAGCCCTCCTTTTTCATTTCAGGATTGGCGTCTATGATCTGCTGAATCGTCACATTATATTCTTTGGCGATGCCGAAAAGGGTCTCTCCCCGCTTCACCTTGTGCAGGTCCTGCCACTGTGGGGCCTGACCGCTCGCATGAAGGCAAAGCAGCGAGGCGAAGACCGCGATCCACATCCTCAAGCAATGTCTCATTTTTCCAATTTTATTTTAACCACTTGCAAAGATAGCAAAAAATAGTTGGTTTTGGCATGGGAGTGGAAAGAATTTCGTAAATTTGCACAAAATATCAACGATGAGGCATATTTTCAAGCATATCTTGGCCGCTTTTGTGCTCTTTTGGGGCACACAGGCGACATTTGGACAAGCGCTCTCGCCACTGGCCACGTACATGGACGACAACGGCGAGGAGCAGACGATGGAACCTGGCGGAAGCTACACGGGAAGCGCACCGATAGAGGTCAGTTTCGACGCGGGCGTCACCGAGGTGGGCGACTATACGCCCCATTTCGAATGGCGCTTTTACGAAGGATCCGATGTGCAGAACCCCTACCTGATTCGCTACGACGAAACCACCAGCTACACCTTCACCAAGGCCGGTATGCAGCACGTCGCGCTCACGGTCTCGTTTGTCAACGGTTCGGACACGATCCGCTTCACCACCGACGATTTCCCGCCCTTTGAGTTTTCCATCAGCGAAAGCAAACTCGAGTTTCCCAATGCCTTCTCGCCCAATGGCGATGGCGTCAACGATGTGTTCAAGGCCAAGAGCACCTATCAGAGTATCGTGGAGTTTCAGGCCACGATCTTCAACCGCTGGGGACAGAAGATTTTTTCTTGGGACAACCCTGCGGAGGGATGGGACGGCACGTTCCATGGCAAACCCGTCAAGGATGGTGTCTATTTCCTCAACGTGGATGCCAAGGGAGCGGACGGACGCCATTTCCGTATTCGCAAGGCAGTCAACCTGTTGCGCACCTACAACGAGGCTGCGGGAACTGGAACGGTGACGGAATAGACCTTCCGCCCCCACGCAAACCAATAGATTGTATTTCCACCGATGGACAAGGATAAAATAGAAGTGCTGGGCGCGCGCGTCCACAATCTGAAGAATATTGATGTCGTCATTCCCCGCAACTCGCTCACGGTCTTCACCGGCCTGAGCGGGTCGGGCAAGTCGTCGCTGGCTTTCGACACCATCTATGCCGAGGGCCAGCGCCGCTATATCGAGACTTTCTCGGCCTATGCCCGCAATTTCCTGGGCAATATGGAGCGCCCCGACGTGGACAAAATCACGGGTCTCTCTCCCGTCATCGCCATTGAGCAGAAGACGACCAACAAGAATCCGCGATCCACGGTCGGAACGACCACGGAGATCTACGACTACCTCCGCCTGCTCTTCGCCCGCGCCGCCACGGCCTACTCCTATCAGAGTGGGGAGATGATGGTGAAATATACCGAGGAAAAGGTGGTCTCGATGATCCTCAAGGACTATCTCGGCAAGAAGATTTTCATCCTTGCTCCGCTCGTCCGCAACCGCAAGGGCCACTACCGCGAACTCTTCGAGAGCATGCGGCGCAAGGGCTACCTTTATATAAGGATAGACGGGGAGATTCAGGAACTGACCCAGGGCATGAAAACCGACCGCTACAAGAACCACAATATCGAGGTGGTGGTCGATAAGATGAAACTCGCCGCGCGCCTGGGCGAGACGGAGGACAACCTCTCGCAGCGACTGCAAAAGACCGTGGCTACGGCGATGCGGCAGGGCGACGGACTGGTGATGATCATCGATGCCGACACGGGCGAGGCGAAGTTTTTCTCCAAGCGCCTCATGGACCCCGTGACGGGACTGTCGTATAAGGATCCTGCGCCCAATATCTTTTCCTTCAACTCGCCCGAGGGGGCTTGTCCTCATTGCAAGGGCCTTGGCATGGTCAGCGAGATCGACCTGAAGAAGGTGATTCCCGACGACAGAAAGTCGATACGCGAGGGGGCGATCGCGCCATTGGGAAAATACAAGAGTCAGATGATATTTTGGCAGATAGAAGCGATTCTGTCCAAATATGACCTGGACTTGAAGTCTCCCGTGAAGGACATTCCCCAGGAGGCTATGGACGAGATCCTCTATGGGGCGCTCGAGAAGGTGCGCATCGCCAAGGAACTGGTCCACACGACGACGGACTATTTTGTGGCTTTCGACGGCGTAGTGAAGTATCTGCGGGCCGTCATGGAGGGCGACGAGAGTGCCGCGGGAAAGAAATGGAGCGGGCAGTTTATCGCCGACGTGACCTGCGGCGAGTGCAAGGGTCAGCGACTGAACCGCGAGGCTTTGTCCTACAAGATTTGGGGCAAGAATATCTCCGAACTCTCCGAGATGGACTTGGGCGAACTCTATGAGTGGATGGGGGAAGTGGGAAGCCACCTCGGCGAGACCCAGCGGCAGATTGCCACGGAGATCATCAAGGAGATTCGCAAGCGCATCCGCTTTCTGCTGGATGTCGGACTCGACTATCTGTCGCTCAACCGCCAGTCGGCCTCGCTCTCGGGTGGCGAGAGCCAGCGCATCCGACTGGCCACGCAGATCGGTTCGCAACTGGTCAATGTGCTCTACATTCTCGACGAGCCGAGCATCGGACTCCACCAGCGCGACAACGTCCGACTGATCAACTCGCTCAAGGCGCTGCGCGACTTGGGCAATACGGTCATCGTGGTGGAGCACGACGAGGACATGATGCGGGCCGCCGACTGGATCGTCGATATCGGACCGCGGGCGGGCCGAAAGGGTGGAGAAGTGGTCTTCCAGGGCACGCCGCAGCAGATGCTCCACACCCATACGCTCACGGCGCAGTATCTGAACCATGAGCGGGCGATCGAGGTGCCGGCCCATCGGCGCAAGGGCAACGGCCAGCGTATCGCTTTGTGTGGGTGCACGGGCAACAATTTGAAGCACGTGGACGTGGAGCTGCCGCTGGGAGAACTGATCGTCGTCACGGGTGTGTCGGGATCGGGCAAGTCCACGCTGATCAACGAGACGCTGCAGCCGATTCTCTCGCAACACTTCTATCGGTCGTTGAAGAAGCCGATGGCCTACGAGAAGATAGAGGGTATGGAGCTGATAGACAAGGTGGTGACGGTGGATCAAAGTCCTATCGGACGCACGCCGCGATCCAATCCTGCCACCTATACGGGCGTCTTCTCAGACATTCGCGCGCTCTTCGTCGGACTGCCAGAGGCGAAGATCCGCGGGTATAAGCCTGGCCGCTTCTCCTTCAACGTGAAGGGCGGACGCTGCGAGGCTTGTGGCGGCAACGGCTATAAGACGATCGAGATGAACTTCCTGCCCGACGTGATGGTGCCCTGCGATGTCTGCCATGGCAAGCGCTACAACCGCGAGACGCTGGAGGTGCGCTACAAGGGCAAGTCCATCGCCGACGTGCTGGACATGACGGTCAATATGGCGGTGGAGTTTTTCGAGAATGTGCCACAGATTCTGCCCAAGATCAAGTCGCTGCAGGATGTGGGACTGGGCTACCTCAAGTTGGGCCAGTCTTCCACGACGCTCTCGGGCGGAGAGTCGCAGCGTGTAAAACTCGCCACCGAACTCTCGAAGCGCGATACGGGCAAGACGCTCTATATCCTCGACGAACCGACCACGGGTCTCCACTTCGACGATATCCGCATCCTCATGGATGTGCTACAGAAACTGGTGGACCGGGGCAACACCGTGCTCATCATCGAGCACAACCTCGACGTGATCAAACTCGCCGATTACATCATCGACATGGGACCGGAGGGAGGCAAGCGCGGAGGACAAGTGCTCTCCACGGGCACGCCCGAAGCCGTGGCCAAGAGCAAAAAAGGTTTTACGCCCGCCTTCATCAAGAGTGCGCTGGAAAGTGCTGCGAAGGGGAGGGAATAGCTGAAATTGTAAGTAATAATCCCTGCTGAGGAAGGAAAACAACCAATACAACTTTTACAACTTGTAACAACCCTTTCGATAAGCTATGAGCAAAACCGAGCTCGCTCGAGTTTTGCCATGGCGAGAAAGGGTGCCATGAAATGGAACCACACACGCTTCGCGTGTTATATCCTGCTGCAAGCTAAACAACAAAAATATAACGCTTCGCCTTGGACATTCCCTGCCGAATTTGTCCAGGCGAAGCGTTGTTCATAGTTGTTTCCATGCAGCAACCCTTGGTCTGCACGGGCCTTGAAGAGGCGATGTCCTGGCGAAGCTGTTCCATTACATGGCACTCTTTCTCGCCATGGCATAACTTGAGCAAGCTCAGTTCTGCTCATGGCTTACCGAAAGAGTTGTTACTTGTTGTAAAAGTTGTTCAAGTTGTTTTTCCTACTCAGCAGTGCGTATGGGAACAGCACAAACAATCTTTTCGGATGAACTTGATGATGGCAATTTGGAACCCCTATCGTTGAGGTCTCTATAGTCTGACCTTTAGTCCAAACACTGGTCGATCAATTTTTCTATTTCCTGCCGATCCATGTTTTGTCCGATGAAGACCAATTTCTGCATGCGGTCTCCATATTCCTCGTCCCAGTCTTTCAGGACCGACGGGTTCTGCTGCTTGAAAGCGTCGAGTTCGGCGGGCGGCATGGTCGCGTACCATTTTCCTGCGTTTCGGATGCTCACCTGCTTGCCAGCCTGCTCAAAGACGTAGCACGTGTCGGGCTCATCCTGGAAGTAGCACAAGCCCTTGCAGCGGATCACGCTCTTCGGCCAGGCCGAGGCCACCAGTTCGTCGAAACGCGTGAGGTCGAGCGGACGGCGGCGATAATAAACAAAGGTGCTGATGCCATACTCCAAAGCCTCGCCCGACTCCTCGTTCTCCAATCCGTGGGAATGGTGGTGGTGATGGTGGCCGTGGCCCTCCTCATGACTGTGACCGTGACCCTCCTCGTGATCGTGGTGGTCCTCATGACCGTGATCGTGGTCCTCCTCGTGATCATGCTCATGGTCCTCCTCGTGGTCTTCCTCGCTTTCGTCCCCGTCGATGGCTGCCATCCACGCTGCCGAAGTCATTACCTTCTCAAAGTCAAAGGCTTCGGTGTGAAGCAGCAGGTTGAGATCCACGTCGCAATAGTCGCAGGGGATGATGGCGGCCTGCGGCTGGATGTGGCGCAGGATTGTCTGGATACGGCCCAGTTCCTCTTTGGAGACTTCGCTGGCCTTGTTGAGCAGGATCGTATTGCAAAATTCCACCTGCTGGATCACGAGGCTTTCGAGGTCGTCCTCCTCGATGTGCTCCTTCTCCAGGTCGCTTCCCCCGGCAAACTCGTCGCGCAGGCGGAGCGCGTCCACTACCGTCACCACACTATCGAGTTGGGCCACGCCCTCCTTCGCCAGGTTGGGGTAGATCTGCGGATAGGCGCAGATGGTCTGTGCGATAGGCGCCGGCTCGCAGATGCCGCTGGCCTCGATGACGATATAGTCGAAACTGTGCGTCTTGACCAGGTCGCTCAACTGCTGGACCAGGTCCATCTTGAGCGTGCAGCAGATGCAGCCGTTCTGCAGCGGCACCAGGCTATCGTCGCTCTGACCGACGATGCCTTCGCGCGCAATAAGGCTCGCGTCGATATTCACTTCTCCTATGTCGTTGACAATGACGGCAAAACGAATGCCACGCTGATTGCCCAAGATGCGGTTGAGCAGGGTGGTCTTGCCGCTGCCCAAATAGCCTGTGAGCAGCAATACGGGGGTTGTGTTCTGTTCCATTTTCCTTCGTTCTTTGATTTTTCCTTCGTGTTTTGAATTTTTATTCTCGCCTTGAATTGAATCCTTGTTAGAATTTCATCCTTGCTTGAATTTCCTTCGTGCTTTTTTCGGAAATACGATAATAATAGTGCAAAGGTACAAAAACTATGCCAATCGGCGCCAGCGACGAAGAAAAAAGTGAATGATCGTGTTTTTGTCGCTCTCAGGCCCATTCCTTTCCCATTTTCACCCCTCCAACACCAAAAAAAATGGGTGTTTACGTTGTTTTTTATTCCTTTTTCGCCATTTCTGTCTTGTTTTCCGTTTTTTTTAGTATCTTTGTAACCGAATAAGGAAGCCGCAACGGACGAAGCCAAAACCAATATCTTCAACGTACACGCAAACGCCCGACCATGGAGGGGGAATCAAACCCATCTTCAAACAAAGGTTCCTTGTCAGGATAAGAAGAAAAAAAGTATAGCAAAATGAAAATTACACTGTTACAGACGGACATCATTTGGGGACAACCCGAAGCGAACCTCGCACACTTGGACCATTTGCTGGAGGGCGTTGGCGAATGCGACCTCATCGTGCTGCCCGAGATGTTTACCACGGGCTTTGACACCAACCCCGAGACCGTGGCCGACGACGAAGGATTGGCCCTCAAATGGATGCGCAACACCGTGCGCCAGCGTAACTGTGCCCTGGCGGGCAGCGTGGCCACGAAGGTGGGCGAGAACTACTACAATCGCATGTATTTCGTCAGTCCCGACCTCCTGTTGGCTTCTTACGACAAGCATCATCTCTTCACCTACGGCCATGAGCAGGAGGCTTTTACGCCGGGCCACCGTCGTGTCGTGATTCCTTACCGTGGCGCGCGCATCCTGCTGCAGGTCTGCTACGACCTTCGTTTCCCCGTCTTCAGCCGCAACCGTGGCGACTACGACCTGGCGATCTATGTCGCCAACTGGCCGCAGGGCAGACAGAAGGTTTGGGACACGCTGCTCAGCGCACGCGCCATTGAGAACCAAGCCTATGTCGTCGGCGTCAACCGCGTGGGCTCGGATGCCAATGGCCAGTATGCCGGCGGATCCAAGCTGGTGGACCTCTTCGGAGAGACCATCGTCAAGGCCGAAGAGGGTGTGGAGAGTATCGTGACGGGCGAGATCGACCTCGATCGCCTGAAGGCTTTCCGCAAGGAGTTCCCCGTCCTCGACGATGCAGACCAGTTTAAGTTGCTCGTTCCTTAATATATACGGAGGATATAGTCAGGAGAATAGAATTAGGTGGAAGAACAAAGTTTGGGGATCGAATATTTTAATAAGAAGATCGAATATATAATAAGGAGATTGAATATAAAAATAGGAAGATCGTTCCCCAGGCTCCTTCCGTAACACATTCACAAACAGACAACTCAATAAAGCGAAAACCGCATGGTAGAAGAATATCAGCTCCGGCTGCTGCCTGAGGAGGCTTACTCGGAGGACACCATCAGACAATACCTGTCTCAGGAGAAAGGATTTGACGTAGCGGCCATTCGCGCCGTGCGGGTCGTGAAGCGATCCATCGACGCGCGCCACCGCCGCGTGCTGGTCAATCTCAAGGTTCGGGCCTACATCAACGAGCTCCCGACCGAGGAGCCGTTTGCGCCCACGGACTACCCTGACGTCAGCGACCAGCCCTCGGCGATCGTTGTCGGCGCAGGCCCCGGTGGTCTTTTCGCTGCGCTGCGCCTGATAGAGATGGGTGTGCGCCCGATCGTCCTGGAGCGTGGCAAGAGCGTCGAGAAGCGCAAGCGCGACCTCGCAGCCATACCCCATACGCAGACCATCGACCCCGAGTCCAACTACTGTTTTGGAGAGGGCGGGGCAGGCGCGTTCTCCGACGGCAAACTCTACACGCGGTCGAAGAAGCGCGGCAGCGTGGAGAAGATCCTCAACGTCTTCTGCCAGCATGGTGCTTCGGCAGCCATCCTGGCCGACGCCCATCCCCATATCGGCACAGACCGTCTGCCGCTTGTCATCTCCAACATGCGCAAGCGCATCATCGGCTGTGGTGGCGAGGTTCATTTTCAGACCCGCATGACACGTCTCATCGTCCAAAACCAGTCGGTCGTGGGCGTGGAGGCTGTCAGCCGCGACGACGAAGGACAGCAGACGGAGCACGAGTTTCGCGGTCCTGTGGTGCTCGCCACGGGCCATTCCGCCCGCGACGTCTACCACTACCTCTCCTCCGCCCGCATCGAGATGGAGGCCAAGGGCATTGCCGTGGGCGTCCGACTGGAGCATCCCTCCGCCCTCATCGACCAGATACAGTATCACAACCCAGCGGGCCGTGGCAAGTATCTTCCTGCCGCCGAGTATTCCTTCGTGACGCAGGTCGATGGCCGCGGCGTCTATAGTTTCTGTATGTGCCCCGGTGGTTTCGTCATCCCCGCCGCCTCCGGTCCCGAGCAGTTGGTGACCAATGGTATGAGTCCGGCCAACCGCGGTTCGAAGTGGAGCAACTCGGGCATGGTGGTGCAACTGGAACCGGAAGATATCGACGCCTCCGTATTGGAAACGGAGAACGGCCCCTTGGACGACACGCTCCGCGTGATGGCCTACCAGGAGCAACTGGAGCGCCTCTGCTGGCAGCAGGGCAACTACAAGCAGACGGCTCCAGCCCAGCGCATGGCCGACTTCGTCAAGCGCCGCTTGTCCTTCGACCTGCCCAAGAGTTCCTATACCCCGGGACTGATCTCCTCGCCCCTCCACTTCTGGATGCCCAGCGAGGTCAGCGACCGCCTGCGCAAAGCCTTCGAAGTGTTTGGCCGCCAGGCTCATGGCTTCCTCACCAACGAGGCCGTGATGATTGCCGTCGAGACCCGCACGTCGTCCCCCGTCCGCATCCTCCGCGACAACAAGACCTTGCAGCACGTCTCCATCCGCGGCTTGTACCCCTGTGGAGAAGGAGCAGGCTATGCGGGTGGCATCGTCTCGGCAGCCATCGATGGCGAGCGCTGCGCGGAATGCTTGGCCTCGGAATTGTTTCCAACACGACCTGCTGAGTAGGGAAAACAACTTGAACAACTTTTACAATCATGTAAAACCCTTTCGATAAGCCATGAGCAGTACTGAGCTTGCACAAGTTATGCCATGGAGAGAAAGGATGCCATGAAATGGAATGCTTCGCATTGGATAATCCCTGCTGAGGATGGAAAACAACTTGAACAACTTTTACAACTTGTAACAACCTACACGCTTCGCGTGTTAATATCCTGCTGCAAGGTAAACAACAAAATACAACGCTTCGCCTTGGACTTATCCTGTTGATTGTCCTGGCGAAGCGTTGTAACTTATTGTAAATGTTGTATTTGTTGTTTTTAAATTTTAGCAGGATTTGGGACTATAAAGTTGTAGTTGTTTTTGAGAAACAACGCAAGATAGACCCAAGGCTACCATAAAACTTCTATAGCAGGCCCGTTGGTTCTATCAGGCCCGTTGATTCTATAGCAGGCCTGTTGACTGGAGGGCTTTCTGCGCCAGCGACTCATAGATTTCTCCTAAGTCGCAGAATCGCATCAAACTATTGTAGGCCGCATGGCGGACCGCCAAATCCTTGCCCGTCAGCGCCGTCTCCACTTGGTCGAGATATTCGTTGATGCCACGCTCGTCAGGGATCTGTTCCGAGGCGAAACGGCGCGAGAGAATATGGTAGCCACAGATCTGATAGAGCGGCTGGTCTTTGGCGATCCAAGCAAAGGCCATGCGCGGCGCGTAATCGACATATTGGAAGACATGGAGCGCCAGCAGCTCCGCCATCTCCTGCGTCTCTGTCTGCTCCATCCATATCTCGGCCACTTCCGGCAGCAGTTGGTCCGTAGGCATGAGCAGCGTAGCCAGTATCTTGCACTCGCGGATCGGCTCCTTCCAAAGCGCAATGGCCAAATCGTAGTCTTTCTCATATTCTGCCGCCATCTCGCGCAGGTGGAGCAGCGAGGCGCCCCAGTTGAGCTTATACTGCACCCCCTTGTCGCGCATCGACTGCGCCGTCACACCATTCATCAGCAGGCGGAAGGACTGCTTGATTGTCCTCACCGTCGCTTCTACTTTTTCTTTTTCCATTGTTTTGTTTCTGTTTGGAGAGAGATCTTTCTGTCAGAGAGCATTCTATTAGAGTATTGTCTGTCAGATAACTTCCTATCAAAATATTGCCTGTAAAAGAACTCAACTTTCGCATGTAAGCTCCACACACCCTGAACCAACGGTCACCGGCCGAAGGGAAAGGTAAAGGGCAGTAGCTCTTAGCCCAGGGCATCGCCCTGGGTTATTACGGACGCAAACCTGTCGCCCTGTAAGGGCAAAAGCTTTAAAAATCCAGGCAATATATAAGGCTTTTGCCCTTACAGGGCGCCTTGCTGATTGCTATTATACCCAGGGCGATGCCCTGGGCTAGGATCTTTTGGGCTTTCAGCCCGTTCTTGAACCACTTGCGAAACTTCAGTAAGAGAACTTTCTGTCAGAGAACGCCATAGTCGCGTCCGTAGCGCAACATCTGTTCCGTATAGCTTTCCGTGTAGTCCAGGGCCACGTCGGTGGGTTGGCCCTCCTCATTTCTTACGACCGTCATGCGGGGGTTGATAAATCCCTTGTACGGAGCCAGGTGAAGGGATGCGTAGCGATCGAGCACTTCCTGATGGAGCGACTCCTCCACCTTGACGCCATACTGCTCCACCAGGCGGCGTGCCGCCTCATAGTCGCCCTCACTCTTGATGCGCTGGATTTCTGCCAGTTCGTCAGCGAAGATGCGGCGCAGCACCTCATAGTCGTTGACTTTCACGACGGTCTTTCCTGCCTCCTTCGTCAGTTCCACGGCGGGCCTGGCGTTCGGGGTTTGCCGTTCCTGCGCCAACTGGAGGGCCCAGCGGGCGATCAGCGCCCGGTTTCTCATGTGCGCCTCCTCCAACTGCAGTCCGGGTTTGATGCGCACCAACTGCGTCATCAGACCATTGAGCATATAGGAATAATACTGCGCGTGATGCGCCTCCTGGTTGGGCAGAAGGCCCAGTGCCACGAGCTTCGGATCGGCCAGGAAATAGAGTCCGAACAGGTCGGCGCGCGCCTCCTCAATGGTGCTGCCATAGTTGCGCAGGGCCTCGGCGCTCACCCCCGGGAGCAAGCGTCCGCTTCCATGTCCGAGACACTCGTGGAGGTCGGTGTGCAGGTCGTCGCAGCGGTCGCCGTAGGCGTTCACCATCTCGCGAATCGCGTCGTCAGGGATAAACTCCTCGCGGAACCCATTGCCCCGCGCCGCCTCGTCGTAGGCGTGCGTCAGATTGGTGATTGTCACCGACTTACTGCCATGTTGTGCCCTGATCCAGTCGGCGTTGGGCAGGTTGATGCCGATGGCCGAAGCAGGATATTCGTCGCCGCCGAGCATGGCCGCACAGACCGCATTGGCCGAGACCCCCTTTACTTTTGGCTTGCGGAAGCGCGGATCCACGGGCGAGTGGTCCTCAAACCATTGTGCGCGGTCCGCAATGGCACGCGTGCGCCGTGTGGCCTCCTCGTCGCGATATTCGACGATTCCCTCCCACGATCCTTTCAGTCCCAGCGGGTCGCCATAGACCTCGATGAAACCGTTGATGAAGTCGATGCTCCCCTCGTGGGTCTCAACCCACGCGATGCTATATCGGTCGAAGTCGCGCAGGTCGCCCGTCTGATAGTAGTGGATGAGCAGGTCGATGACGCGGCGCTGTCCCTCGCCCTCGGCATACTCCCGGGCTTTCTCCAGCCAATAGACGATCTTTTCTATGGCCGCGGAATATTTCCCGCCGATTTTCCAAACCTCCTCCTGGAGTTGTCCGTCCCGTTTGACGAGCGTGGTGTTGAGTCCCCATGAGGGAGGCTCTGCCTCGTCGCCACGCTGCTGGGCATAATAGTCCTCCGCCTCCTGTTGCGTCACCCCCTGATAGTAGTTGCACGCCGATGTCTGCACCAAGTCCTCGCCGTCGGCGATGTTGACGCGCTTCGGCAGCACCTGCGGGTCGAAGAGTACGGGGCAAATCGCGTCGAGCAGTTCGCCGACCGTCTGTCCTGGTGCCAGGGGAAGTGCCTCGGGGTCGATCGCAAGGACCTCGTGGCGGAGGAAGTCCTCGGAGAACGTGGGCACAAACTTCTCGCAGCCATAGTGGTGATGGATGCCGCTGGCGAACCACACCTGCTTCAGATAGGTCTCGAAACCGAGGAAGTCCTTCGTCGTGCGGTCCCCTTCGTAGTGGCGCAGCACCGCCTCCAGCGTCTTGCGGATGACGAGGTTGTAGCGTCCGAACTGGTCAAAGGTGATGTCGCGTCCGTAGAGCGTGGCCTCGGAGAGACAGTAGATATAGAGTTTTTGCTGGAGCGTGAGCGTCTCAAAACCCAGGAGCGGGTAGCGGAGCATCTCGATGTCAGCAAATCGCTCGTCGTTGTATATGAACTTTTCTGTCATGATTATCTGTTTTTATGAGTGACATACCATCCGTGGATGAGGAAATGATAGACCAGCAGCGCCACGCCGATGAGTACGATCGAGCAGACGACGACCGAGTGGAGGTCTCTGTGGAGCAGGCCAAATCCCGCGTACAGGCCCAGCCAAAGGCCCAGTTCCCACGAGAGGAAGAAGGAGCTCTGCACCGTGCCGCGTTGGCAGTGCTGCGAGAGTTTGATGAAGAAGAGCAGAAAGCGGCTGCCCAGCAGTCCGAAGGCGAATCCCGCCATCACGGCCACATAGGGCGAGACCCAGTCGAAGTTGCGCGTCAGCAGCATCAGGAAGCCCACGAAGAGGACGATCAGTCCCGTGATGGCCTCGCTCTCCAGTTCGGCATTCGCGAAAACGTATTTCTCCGCCAGCAGGGCCAGCAGAAATCCCGGCAGCATCAGCGCGTAGAAGGTGAGGCTCAGGGGCAAGGAGAGGAGCAGTCCGAAGGTGGCCGTGATCAGGATGGTGTTGACGACGAGCGGCGTGCTCTTTGGCAGAAAGAAGCGGTCGAGGCTCCAGGGCCTCACCACCTCGTTGGGCGCGCGGAAGGGGAAGGGAATCACGTACATCAGGATGACCGAGAGCAGGGCGCAGCCTGCGGAGGCCAGCGGCAGGATGGAAACCCCGAAGACCTGGCTGATGATCATCGCCGCGAGCGGACCCAAGGCCAGCGAGCAGCGGCCCGTCCAGGAGAGCACATGGCTCGCCTCCGTACGGTAGAGCGACTCGCAGGTGTCGAGCACGAGCGTGCTATAGACCACCATTTCGGTCAGTCCGTAGCAGAAGCCCTGGAGGACGCGCACGGCCAGCGTGCCGGAGAATCCGATGTGGAAGACCTTCTGTACGTCCGCCTCGTAGAGAATGGCCGAGAAGACCACCAGGAGGAGGATGGAGAGCAGACAGACCTTGTTACGGCGAAAGCGCTCGATGAAGTAGGAGACGTAGGGGCCGGGGATCACGATGCCCAGTCCAAAGGCCAGCATGACCAGTCCCACGTCCCTCAGCGTGTAGCCGTCAGCCTGCATCTGCGCGGGGATATAGGGCAGAAGCATGAAGACGGAGACGCCCAGCAGCAGGTTGGCGAGAACCAGCATCCAGAAGTGGCGGCTCCAGATGCGTATGTGTATCGGTGTGTTCTGTGTGTCCATAAGGGAATATCAATAGCTTTCACTTTCGTTGGGAAACTCGTCGCCCTTGACGGCCTCGCAGTAGGCCCTTACGCCGCGGCGCAGTTCCTCGCCCATGGCGGCAAACTCGCGGAGAAACTTCGGTTCGAAACCTTGTGTCAGGCCCATGGCGTCGGCATAGACCAAGACCTGGCCGTCGCAGTGGCTGCCAGCGCCAATGCCGATGGTCGGCACGCTGAGCAGAGCCGTCACCTGCTGGGCCACCGAGGCCGGTATCTTCTCCAGCACCACGGCGAAGCAGCCCGCCTTCTCCAGCGCCTGGGCGTCGGCGATGAGCTTCGTGGCCTCCACCTCGCTGCGTGCGCGCACACCGTAGCCTCCAAACTTATGGATGCTCTGCGGGGTGAGCCCGAGGTGGCCCACGACGGGGATTCCCGCGTTGACGATACGCTCGATGGTGGGCGCGACTTCCTCGCCGCCTTCGAGTTTCACGGCATCGACGCCCGTCTCACGGATCAGCCTGACGGCGTTGCGCACGCCTTCCTCCGGCGAGACCTGATACGTGCCAAACGGCATGTCGCAGACCACCAGCGCCCGTTGGCAACCTCTTGCCACGCCGCGCGCATAGACGATCATCTCGTCCAGGGTGATGGGGAGGGTGGAGTCGTTGCCCAGCATCACGTTGGAGGCCGAGTCGCCGACCAGAATGCTGTCAACGCCCGCCTCGTCTATCAGTCGTGCCGTCGTGTAGTCGTAGGCCGTGAGCATGGCTATCTTGTTGCCGTCGCGCTTCATCTCTACGAATGTCTTGACGGTCACTTTTTTCTTTTCTGTTGTGAGATATCCCATTTCTATTAGATGTGATTCTAATTGCAAGTGCAAAGGTACAAGATTTCACAGACATAGGGAAAGAAAAAGCGGACAAAATGGGGTCCTATGCGCAATGCGCGCAAACCATAGGACCTTTCTGCAGAAAAATAAGATTCTTCTCGAAAATGGAGTGATTCGACGTGGACACATAGAAAACAACTTGAACAACTTTTACAACAAGTAACAACGCTTCGCGGGGACATCGCCTCTTCGAGGCCCATGCTGACCAAGGGTTGCTGCAAGGGAAACAACTATGAACAACGCTTCGCCTTGGACACATTTCCTGCTGATTTCTACTGGCGTAATGTCCTGGCGAAGCCTTGTATTTTGTTGTTTACCTTGCAGCAGGAGTGCAATACGCGCGAAGCGTGTAGGTTGTTGTTGTTGTAAAAGTTGTATTTGTTGTTTTCCCAAATTCAGCAGGAATTGTGTCCCCACAAGCCTTGTGTATTGTTGCTTACCTGGCAGCAGGAGGTATTGGCAACAGCACAAACCCTATCACTCGATTTTCCGGAAGAACCAAAAAATGATGGGGGACGGAACGTATTCCATCCCCCACCAAGGAGTTATGACCGTGCTGACCAGTTCGTCTTTTCTACGGACTGTTGATCAGTCCGTCTTTTCTACGCTCCGCAGAAGAATAGGACGACCACCTGGGCCGCCAGGATGCGGAGGAACATCGACAACGGATAGACCGTGGAATAGCCGATGGCAGAAGCCTCACCCTGGCAGACGCTGTTGGCGTAGGCCAGTGCGGGAGGATCGGTGTAAGTACCTGCTATCATACCCATTACGGTGAAGAAGTTGAACTTGAACTTCAAGCGGGCAATCGTTCCTACGATCAAGATCGGGATGATCGTGATCAGGAATCCGCAGAGCACATACCTCAGTCCGTCTCCGGCCACCACCGTCTCCCAGAATCCTGCTCCGGCCTTGATGCCGACGGAGGCAAGGAAGAGGGCGAGACCAAACTCACGCAGCATGAGGTTGGCCGACGTCGTCATATAGGTGATGAGGTGGAAGCGCGTGCCCCAGCGGCCGATGAGGATGGCGATGATCAGCGGACCACCGGCGAGACCCAGTTTCAAGGGGACGGGCATGCCCGGGATGGCCACGGGCAGGCTACCGAAGATCAGACCCACCATGATACCGATGAAGATCGTGCCGAGGTTGGGGGCGTTGAGCTTGCGCTCGGAGTTGCCCATCATTTCGGCCACGCGGTTGACGTTGTCTCTCGGACCGACCACGTTGATGCGGTCGCCGACGTGGAAGTGGTGGTTGCGGCTGGCAAAGAGGTCCATGCCCAGGCGCGAGATACGCGTGACGTTGACGCCATAGACACTGGAGAAGTGCATCTTGCCCAGCGTCTTGCCGTTCATGTCGGGATTGGTCACGATGATGCGCTTGCTGATGAGCGGCTGCTTATCGTCGTCGCTGTCCATCCACTCGCCGTCAATCTCCGTACCGATGAAGGCCTTGATGGCCTCGGCGTCGGTCTGCGCGCAGACGATCAGCACCTCGTCGCCCAGCTCAAAGACGGTGTCGCGGTTGGGGACGCACATCTTGCCATCGTGGACCATGCGCGAGGCCACGATGTCGCGGTTGAGAAACCCGCTGATCTCCTTCAGGTTGCGTCCACAGATATGGGCGTTCTGCACGCGGAGGTACATCTTGTAGGGCATCTCGGCGGGGTTGCCCTTCTCAGCAGCGGTCAGCTTGGCGTTCTCCTCGTCGAAGTTGCTACGCGTCAGCACCTTGATGAGCAGCGTCGTGCCGATGATGCCGAGCACACCGAGCGGATAAGCACAGGCGTAGCCGTTGGCGATGGAGGGCGGGTTGCCGTTGGTGAAAACGGACTGCAGGGCCTCGTTGGCGGCACCAAGTCCCGGCGTGTTGGTCACGGCTCCGTAGAGCGTACCGACCATCATCGGCAGGTTGTTGGGGTCTTTGGTGTCGAAGAAAATGTAGTAGCAAGCAAACATCACCAGTACGTTGAGCACCACGGTGATGGTGGAGAGCATGTTGAGCTTGATACCACCTTTGCCGAAACTCTCGAAGAATCCTGGTCCGACCTGCAAACCAATCATAAAGACGAAGAGGATCAGACCAAAGTCTTGCAGGAAAGTCAGCACGGGCACCGGGCCTGTGAATCCGACGTGACCTGCGAGGATGCCCACGAAGAGCACGAAGGTGACTCCCAAGGAGACGCCGCCTATCTTGATCTTGCCAAGATAGACTCCCACGGCAATGACAACAGCATAGAGCAAAGCGATGTGCGCCACACTGTCAGGGGTCGTAAATAGTTTTACTAACCAGTCCATTTCTGTTTTTTAATTCTCTGATTTTGATAAATTAATGTTTTGCGGGTGCAAAGTTACAAAAAAAAGCCGACTTACTTACTGTTTTTTCGGAAATTATGCGTCCGCCCTCTTCTTTGCTCGTTTTTACCGCGGTGACAACCCTCGTCCCGCTTCCCCGTTTACTTGCAAAATCAACGAAATCCCCTCGCTTAGCTTTGAAAGGCAAAGAAAAGGTAGGGGATAACTTGTGAAAGCCACCAATAGGTATCCAGCAACGCTTCGCCAGGACCGCGGATGCGGTCTCCCGGAGGAGCTGGTCAAGCGGGAGATTGTCCATCATCCAAGCGAACCATTCGCGCCCCGTTTTGACGTCGGGGACAAAGATGTCGGTTCCGACTGCGAAAGTCCGAAAGAGGGAAGTGGGAAAGTGAAAACGTAATAATGTAATAATGTAATGTTGTAAGGTTGTAAGGACAGGCTAACACCATTTCTGAAAGGATACGATTACGAACTTTTGGCTACGAAGACCCTGTATGCCAATCCACCAGCAGATGGATCAAGCTATGACTATACTCTTGTATTTTGTCATGCTTCTTTACTATTGAAACAGAATCCTGTTGGAGAGATAAATATTTTTATCGTTTATAGACGACAAAAATACATCTTTTTTATCGTGTATAGACGACAATATGGCAACGCTATCTGCCCAAGAAAGAGGTTTGCAAGCACAAAAACACCTACAAAAGACGGCAAATATCGCCGTTGGCCTGAAAAAACCTGTATTTTTTGTGGAGGTCAGACCCTTCGAGGCTACTTCAGAATATACGGGTTGCATTCCGTGAAATAGTTATGTATCAGATAGTTACGATTCGTTTGCTTGATTTTTACCTTGTTGAGGACGTGGACTCCAGGGATGCTGAAAACGAGGGGTTATCCTTGGTTTTGCAGTTCAAATGGCTGCCGCAGGGCATATTTTGGCTTGTCGATGGAGTCAAAACGCCCCCACAAAGCTGCGCATTTACTTCGGACTGTCTTTGCTTCTCCCTTGGGTTTTGAGTTGGAATAGAGCGGGAGGAGGGATTGCTTGATTTGTTAACGAAAGCAAAATGTAAGGAGCAAGCGTAGGACGAAGAGACCTGCGACACTCTTTAGTAGGCGTTAAGCAGTTGACGCTTAACGGTTTATGCACGATATTTGAACTAACAGACAACTTGTTTGGTTCCATTGGACCTTACATCATTACATTATTACGTTTTCATTTTTCCACTTCGCTCTCCAATTTTCTCAATGCAATATATCTGTAAATGATATTCAGAAGATAAGTCAGTAGTTCACATAGCTATGCTATGTGCCATTTCTATGAAGACGAAAAAAGTTGGAAAATATTTGTGATTTTATTTGGAGGTATGAAATATTCTTCGTAACTTTGCAGAAGATTTAGCGGCGCTCGGCAATTTGAGAGCAAGCTCTCATTGCGCTCGCTTGCAAAATCTTTGCACCCGGATACGAGACTTGCGGAACAAACCCATAGAGGGCCCGCGACGGGCTTTTCTTACGACAGG
>ERZ1673738.1309-NODE-1309-length-38312-cov-7.152652_pt1 | contig 38312 bp, 29 predicted proteins | sample MGYA00580198_ERZ1673738 | MGnify/ENA primary metagenome ERZ1673738 (study PRJEB41218, sample SAMN15661784) | gut metagenome | host: Homo sapiens | place: Canada: London | collected 2015-08-20/2019-03-30 | study: EMG produced TPA metagenomics assembly of...
CAAGCATGCTCTTTTTCGTTTTTTACCAATAAAACTTGCACACGGCGTTTATAATATATGACAAAGGAAAAGTGGGTCTCATGGAAATTACAGTGGCGCAGAAAAAGAAAAAGTTGCAAATGATTGCGAACCGGAACGGAGTTTCCCTGTCTACGGTCTACCGGATTCAGCGTGGAGACGGGAGTCAGAGAAATCCGAAGTTCCAGACTGTAAAGCAGGAGCTTCGTCTTCTGGAGGAACACCGGGAGGGAATTCCCGGAGCTCCGGTCATGATGGTTACTGAGAATGCCTTGTCCTCTCATGCGCTGGAGTTTTATGAACAGATGAAACATCTCTGCATGGAGCGGAAGATTGAACTGGTGCTGACTTTGGAGAAATCCGTAAAGGATGACTTGAGGAGGCGCTGCTTTGCGGGGATCATCACCCTGACGCCGATTTCCGTTCCGGATGAGATACCCGTTGTTTACCTGAACCGCCGTTCCCCGTCCGGCAGGGAGTCTTCCGTATGCGTGGACGGAATGATGAATTGGACGAAAATGCTGATTCATCTGAAGAGGCACGGGGCAAAGAGAGTCGGCATCTTTCACGGCGTTTCCCAGAGGAATGTTCAATATTACCTGACTGCGGGAATCATGTCCGGTGAAGTGCTTCTGAATCTGGCGGGGCTGCCTTCCGATCCTGAACTGGTCTGTCCCGTCACTCTTTCGCCGGAAACCCATGCGGAGGGATTGAAGCAGGCGGCGGATTATTTCTGTTCGCTGAAAAAACTTCCCGATACCCTGCTGGTCAATTCCGATTTTTACATTCCGAAGATGAGCCGCCGTTTTCAGGAGCACGGCATCCGTGTGCCGGAAGACCTGCTGATTGCCGGAGTCCACAGTTATTTGCAATCCGTTCCTTCCGCTTCGCATCCGACCGCTTATACTTTGATGGAGGAATACCATGAAATGGAGTCCTGTCCCTGCATTTGCGGTGTTCATTGTTTTCATGAAATGACGGAAGCCGCTCTCGATCTTCTGCTGGAAAAGATCAATCGGGCGGATTCCATTCCGAGACAGGTCTGTTTCAGTCTGAAAATACAGGATTACCGTTTTGAAAAAGGAGAAATGAAAAATGAAACGCCAAAATAGCAAGGAGAAAGAAAATGGGCAGGAATAAACGGATTTTTACATTAATCGAGTTACTGGTCGTAATTGCGATCATCGCGATTCTGGCAGGGATGCTTCTGCCGGCGTTGAACAGCGCCCGCGAGAAGGCACGCACGATTTCATGCACCAATAATATGAAACAGTTGGGACTTGCCATGGGGATGTATACTTCCCAGTATGAAGATTATTTCCCCCATACAGGAGTTTATACAATCAGCGGAACAGTGTGCTATCCGATGAGTGTTCTGGCGTATTCAACCGGTCTGGGAGGGAAGGCTTTCATCTGTCCGTCTTTCCGGATCACCAAGAGCTCTGATACCACGATTCAGAAGATACAATCCTTTTCACCTCAATATCTCGGAGAGAAAATGACGAACGGTGCAAGTGAAATGACCTATGTGCATTATGGAATCAACCGCATCACCTATAACGCCGGACTGGGAGTCACGGGGAAAGTCACCCGGGTGAAGATGCCTTCCCGTTACCTGAATATGGGAGAGTCGGCATTCAACACGAATCGGGACAGAGGTTTTGCGATTCTTGCCGAGAACTATTTTGAAACAGGGGCATGGGGGCTGGTCGACATCCGTCACAACACTTCTTCCAACGTTCTTTTTGCCGACGGGCATGTGAACGGGCTCAATACGAATATGAAGATTACGCGTTACGTTTACAACACTTCGCTCAATCCTTACAGGAGCGCGGCTTTTACGGGAAACAGCACCGTCGGGCTCTGGAATGCGGCATTGACGAAATTTTAATGAAACAGAGGTGGATGATATGAAAAAAGAATGGATTCTTGGAGCGCTTGTCATTGCCGGAGGAACACTTCATGCCGCGCAGACACTTTCATTGACATTTGACAGGGAAAAGACGATGGAGCTTGAAGGCAGAGAGTATCGGATCCCGGCAGGCAGAGACGGATTTCTTGAAGTCGGGAAGACAGGTTTGTCGCTTCCGGCGCAATCACTGCTCGGAGAGCAGGGCACGGTCCTGTTCCAGTTCAAACTGCTGGCGCCGTCCGGGGAGAAGATGAATCCCCGCTATGTTCTGACTCTCCGCTGCAAGTCGCGGATGAGTGCCGGACTGTATATCATCGAAGGCCCGAAACACTTCCGCTTCTCTTTTGGCGACCGCACCGGGCAGATCTATCATGTGATGAAGGAGGAATTCAAATACGGGCAGCTCTACCATGCGGGAATTGCGTGGGACGGTTCCAGAGTCCGTTTTTATCTGGACGGCAAGCTTGTCGGTGATGATAAGCAGCCGGTCAGGATGGAGAAAATCTCCATGCTGAATCTGGGACCTTACCGCGACGGGTGGATGGCGCCGAAACCCTGGGGAAACGATGTGTTCATAAAAAGTGTCAGGACATTCAATACGATGCTGACTTCGCAGGAGGTTGCAAAAGAAAGCGGAGTGGTCCTGAAATCTGCAGGAGAAGCTGCTCCGCCGCTTCTGACTGTGCCGTTGAATCCGGAAAAGGCGCCAGTCATAAACGGCGAGCTCACGGAAACATTCTGGCGGTATGGCGCTTCGCTTCCCGTATTGACAAATCTCGGAAAACCGCTTGAAAGCTTTCAGGCACCTCAGGGGAAATTCCTGCTTTCTTATGACGCCAGGAATCTGTACGTCGGTTTTTCCTATCATATTCCAGCCGGAAATCCGGTCAATGCGGGCAGCCTGCGCACGAAGGATTCGGAACCGGAAGTGTGGGGAACGGAATCCTTTGAACTGTATCTGTTCGTCAACGGCAATCTGTACCGGTTTGCCGGAAATGCGGCGGGCGGCTATACGGAATGGAAAAACAACGGTGTGGAGTGGAACGGGAAATGGGATTATCGTTCCCAGGTCAAGATGCTGATCGACAACAGTTCCGTATGGCAGGGGGAGGCGGCAATCCCGTGGAAGACGCTGGAGTTGAACGGGGTGCCGGAGAAGCCGGTGGCTTTCAACTTCTGCCGTACATGGTGTCTGCCGGACTATTCCGGCGCGACCTCCCTGATCGGGGGGAAAGGCTATTCCCGCAAGGAGGACTTCGTCACTCTGGCTTTCGGCAGAAATATTCCCGTTGCGCAGGTCATGGAACAGAACAATCCCGGCAAGGGAGCGTTCCGCCAGAAGGTAAGTATCGCTTCCCCTGCCGGTCAGGAGGCAGCTTATGAGGTTGCATTGTTGAATCAGGACGGTTCCTCCGAGCCGTTTACGGTCATCGAAAAGAAAATAAAGCTCAACGGAGGAATTCCCCGGGAGATTGAACTGGATGCAAAGATCACTACTTCCGCGTATGATGCAATCCGTTATACGCTGAAACAGGGAAACAGGGTTGTCGCCCGCAATATGGTTCCTTTCAAGTTGAACGAAGTGTATCTGGATGCCAGGCCGCGTTTCCTTTCGGGAAAGGTGGAATTTGATATTCAGACCGGACTGCTTGCCGCAAAATTCGGGGCGGACTGTTCCCCCGCCCTCGTTCTGAAAAATGCTTCGGGCAGGGAGATTTACCGGAACAAGGTGATTGCGGATGTGATGACGGTTCCGTTCAGCCGGAAGAACCCGCCGGGAAATTATACTGCGGAAATCATCGGACGCGACGGCAGTGTATTGTCTTCGCTTTCGATTCATTTTCCCGGAATCGGCAAATGGGCGGAAATGGAGTTCGACAAAACGGTGATCCTGCCTCCTTTCACTCCGCTCAAAGTAAATGGAACGGATTACAGTATGTGGGGACGCACTTACTCTTATAAGAATTCGCTTTTCCCATGCCGGATTCAATCGCAGGGCGTTGAATTGTTGAGTGCGCCCTGTGAAATCGTGGCGAACGGCAGAGCGGTCGGAAACGGAAAAACGGAACCGGTAAGCGCGGAGGCGTATCGCGCGGAGTTCAAGGGAAGCGCGGGAAATCAGGATTGCAGTGTTACGGCGGATTCCTGGGTGGAATATGACGGCGTGGCTTACAGCAAGTTTACGGTTCAGGCGGAAAAAGACCTGAAGAACCTGAAGCTGCGTTTCACCCTGCCGGCGGAGCTTGTAAAATACCTGCACACCAGCGAGGGCGGTTCCTGGGGGGCGAAGCTGACAAAACCGGTGAAGGACGGCAGAACGGTGTTCCGCTTTTACCCGATGGTATGGGTCGGTATGGAAGATAAAGGCATCTGCTTCTTCACGGAAACGCGAAGCGGCTGGACTGTTCCCGCAAGAGAAACCTACAGTATTATGAAAAAGGACGGCAAGGCTGTTCTGGAAGTGGCGATGCGTAAAGAACTCAAAGCCGGTGAAAAATTTGAGTTCGAGTTCGGCTTCATCGCCACGCCGGTGAAACCGCTGCCTGGGAATTATCCGCTGAATATCTTCGGGGATTCCCATTGCCCCCTGATGCGCCGTCCCGGGCGAACGCCGGTTAATTCCCTGTTCGTCGGCTCGGCGCCGTATCCGAACGAGATTTCCAGTTATTTCTGTGATTTGCCGAATGAAAAGGAGTCTCCGGCTGTCGCTCCGGTCACGCAACTGTTGAAACGCCGCGATGCCGCCGGAAACAAGATGGTGGTTTATATGGATGCGCGCTATCTCTCGGATGAGTATCCGGAAATGGCGGCATTCAAGGATGAGTGGAAATTCTCGCCGGAACGTACATTGAACTACACACGCGACGGCAGGAAATATATGCTGTATGACTGTTGCCCCGTCACGGGCGCAAGCGCATTTTTCCACATGCACCAGAAACGTTTCCTGGAGCGTTTCAAGGCGGATGGCATTTACTATGATTTCGGGACATTCGGCATTTGCAGCAATCCGCTCCACGGATGCCGGGAGCGTTATCCGATTCTTGCAATGCGCGAATTCTACCGCCGTACGGCACTGGTTCAGTACCAGAGCGGAATCAGGGAGCCTCTGATTGTTCTTCACAATACGGACAGCGTGCAGATTCCGGCGATAACATTTGCCACCCACCTGTTCAACGGAGAGCATATCCGGCAGTCCAGCAGCACCATCATGCACAACGGCAAAGACATTCAGGATACCTATTCCATAGAAATGTTCGCCAGTGAACTCGGTTCCATGCCGTTCGGCTTGACCAATGCGGTGTACCAGTCGAACGATGTCCTGCTTCCGCAATTCGGCGGCGGAAAGGAGGAACCGGAACTTTATAAATTCCGCATCACGCAGGCGTTCCTTGCCGGCACCCTGCCGCACAACACGATTGTCGCCCAGTCGCGCTGTCATTACGGCATACTGGACAAAATTGTGCGCATTTACGATGCTTTCCGCGTGCCGGAAGCCGGATTCATCGGCTACTGGAATTCCCCCGCCACAGTAAAAGGCGCGGAAAATATCTACGTGAGTGTTTATAAACACCCTTCGGAAAAGAAGGCGCTTGCCGTGATATCGCATATCGGCAAGGCGCATGAGAACCAGAAATTTGAAGTCGTATTCAATTCGGGATTGCTGGGATTTACTCCGCAGAAGGCGGTTGATAAAATGACCGCTCCTGATCCGGAATATGGCGAACTTTACAGAATACAGGCGAAAAACCGGGTTCCCCGTGACCGGGCTCCGTTAAAACTCGGGGATTTCGGTTCCAAAGTTGACGGTATCAGGGACGGAAGCCTGAAAATGAGCCTGAAATATCATACATTCGCCTTGGTGGAGCTGAGCGAGTAATAAGAGGGGCAAAACGATCACAGGACTGCCGGATCACTCCGGCAGTCCTGATCATGTCCGATCTGCGGAATCAGCAGATGTTGCCGAGATAGACGTTCGGAAATTTCCGGTCGACGAGGGCATGGTTCTGAATTTTATAAAGCAGTTCAAGCGGAGTGCGGGGGCTTGCCGAATATTTGTAATCCGGGTGATATGCCGTGAAATGCAGCGGCGTATCGATTCCGAGTTTCGTTTCGACCCAGTCCAGATAATCGTCGATCATCTGATCGGCATCATTTTTGCCGGGAATGACCAGATAGGTCAGCTCAACATGCCCCCCGATCTCGTTCTTATAAAATTCAACGGCGTCTGTGACAGGTTTCAGGGAGCCACCGCACATCTCCCTGTAATACTCCTCAGAAAAACCTTTGACATCAATATTTGCGGCATCCATGAGAGGATAGATCTCCTTTGCCGCCTCCCGGTTGATATAGGCGTTGGATACGAGAACGGTCTTGAGCCCGATCTCATGCGCGGCATTTGCGGCGTCGATCACGTATTCCCCGAAAACAGTCGGTTCGTTATAAGTGAAAGAGAGCGAGGCGCAGCCGTGGCGTTTCGCCAGTTCCGCAATCTGGCGGGACTCGAAATAGCGGTAGGTCAGACGCTCCTGATAGGCGGCGCGGGAGAGGTGGTGATTCTGGCAGAAGACGCATTTCAGATTGCATCCGAGCGTCCCGATGGAAAAGGTCCCCGTCCGTGGCAGAAAATGGCGCAGCGGCTTCTTCTCGATCGGGTCAATCTGAAGCGCCACCGGATAGCCGTAAGCTTGCGAAACCAGCTCCCCGCCGCGGTTCAGCCGGACTGCACATACTCCCGCTCCTCCGTCCGGAATCAGGCATCTTCTCGGGCAGAGCAGACATCTTGTTTTGGAATCTTCCTCTTTTTCCCACCATTTGGCGGCATGAACTTTCAACTGCATCATATTCCTCTGTCAAACTCTATTTCTGTTCTTTTTCCTCGGGCTGGCGTTCCGCTTCGTAACGCCGCCGCATCGCCTCGCGTTTTCTGCCGGCATCGAAATCTTCGTCGCTCATGTTCAGCAACGCAAACATGGCGGGCTGTTTCCCCGTGACGATGGCAAGTTCCACACCGGAGCCGTATTTCAGGACATAGCCCTCCGGATCAAGCTCGACCTCAACCGGATACAGGGTTGTGGCTGTCTGCTGTGCCGACTGAAGCGGAATATCGCCGATCCACTTGACCACGCCGGTGAAATTGCCGTATTGAAGCTTGTTGTAAACATCGCTGGTGACCCGCACCCGCTGTCCCGGCTTGACTTTGCGCACGACTCTGGCATCCACTCTGGCAATCGCGCGGATCCGGTTGCCGGAGGCGATCTTCGCGGCGACCTTGCCGCGCTCGACATACCATGTGTTCTTGCAGTCCAGCTCGACAAGACGACCTGTCGCGGGAGCCACGAGTTTGCATTCGTCGATCTGTTTCTGCAGAAATGCCAGTTCGGCTTTCTTGCCTTCCAGTTTGGCGGCGACCAGCCCGACGTCACGTTTCGCCTTTTCAATATACTGCTGTCCGAGCCCTTCGTCAACCCTTCTTGCATTTTCTTTCGCGCGGGCGAGTTCGGCTTCGCTGGCAATGGCTTCCAGTTCCGCTTTTTCAAATTCGATTTTGGAGATGGCGCTGACCAGTTGGAGCTTCTTGGAACGGTCAAGACGGTCACGTGCGCGTTCGACCTTTTCCTGACACTCTTTCAGATTCGTTTTGGAATACCAGAGCTCCTTCGGCAGAGGTTCTTTTTCGAGGATGCGCAGCTCCGCTTTTTTGACTTCGAGTTCTGCCGCCAGTTCTCTGACCGCCGCATCCGCCGTGATTGCAGCGGCTTCATAGGCGCGGGAGTCAAGTTCCGCAATCACTTCCCCCTCTTTGACGTCGTCGCCGGTCCGGAAGTTGAATTTCTTGACATGGGCGTCCACATGCCCCACGAGCTCGAAGGTGTGTTCGGGGATAATGACGCCGTCCGCATAGATGGTATCTTCGATCTCGAACAGGAACAGCGAGAGCAGCGCGGCGAGGATCGCCACGGCTCCCACGATTGTAAGGATGATGAATACCCTGATTTTCGCACGCAGATTTGAATTCCGGTTTCCGCTTTTAGACATGAATGATCTCCCGTATGGATCAGAGGTTTTTCAGATTGAGTTGGTGATCGCCGACAGCGAAAAGTTCACTGCCTTTGGTGGATTCTTTGAGCTGCATCGCATAAAGGTCGCGGTAGACGCCCTTCTCAAGAAGGAGATCCGCGTGTTTGCCTTTCTGCGCGATGACGCCGTCCTGAAGCACGACGATCATATCGGAGTTGCGCACGGTGGAAAGACGGTGCGCGATGATGATGGTCGTGCGCTTCTTCATGAGGGTGTCCAGCGCCTCCTGCACCGAGGCTTCGGAGACGGTGTCCAGTGCGGAGGTCGCTTCGTCCAGCACCAGGACACGCGGATTCTTGAGGATCGCGCGGGCGATGGCGATTCGCTGCTTCTGCCCGCCGGAGAGGCTTACGCCGTTTTCGCCGACCTCGGAATTGTAGCCTTTCGGGAGTTCCATGATGAACTCGTGCGCATTCGCCATTTTCGCGGCTTCGACGACCTGCGCGTGCATGGCGTGTTCACAGCCGTATTTGATGTTGTCCTCCACCGTTCCGCTGAAAAGGAACGATTCCTGAAGCACGATGCCGACATTCTGGCGGAGCGATTCCATACTCATGTCCCGCAGGTCCACGCCGTCGATTTCGATGCTGCCGGAGGTCACGTCGAAGAAACGCATCAGCAGGCTGGCGATTGTCGACTTGCCCGAACCGGACGGACCGACAAGCGCGACTTTGAGTCCCGGCTCCACTTCCAGGGTGAAATCCCGCAGAACCGGTTTATTCGGAGTGTAGCCGAAACTGACATTCGAGAATTTGAGTTTGCCCTTTGCGAATTCCAGTTCGCGCGGCGATTCTGATTCCTTGATCTCCGGAATGGAGTCGAACAGCACGCCGATGCGGTCGATGCTGGTCATGCCGTCGGAGATTGCGGAGGAGAGCCCGCTCAATTGATTCAGCGGACCGGTCAGCATCGTGAGATACGTGTAATACGCCACAAGGTCGCCGATGCTCATTTCTCCCTTGACTGTCATAAGCCCGCCCCAGCCGAGTGCGAGGATGATGCAGGTGATGTTGATGCCTTCGGCGATCATCCACGTGTAAACGCCTTTCATATTGAGGGAAAGCGAGGCGTCGAATGTGGGGCGGAGCATTTCCGCGAACTCGCGGCTTTCCGTTCGTTCCTTGCCGAAAGATTTGACGACTTTAATTCCGTTGATCGTTTCCGCAAGGCTTGCCGAAACTTCCGACATCCGTTCCCGGAGATTCATGGCGACTTTCTTCATGGAACGCCGGAAATAGGTGAAATTCAGGGTTTGAAGCGGCACGAGGATCAGGCAGATCAGCGAAAGTTTCGGGCTCATGGCGATCAGAGCGATGATGATGCAGGTGATCGTGAACAGGTGAATGACGAGGTTCACGAGAACTGTGCTGATCATGCCGTTGAGCATGGAAACGTCGGTCAGGATATTGGAGATCAGCTTGCCGGTGCGGTATTCCTGATAGAAACGCAGCGAGAGACTCTGGAGGTGCTTGAAAAGTTTCACCCGCACACCGAACAGAATCCGGTTTCCTGTGTAGTAAAACAGATAATGGCTGATGTAGAAAAAAATCTCGCGGAGGATGTAAATGACAAGGATTCCGCCAAGCAGGAGACACAACAGTCCGAGATTGGAACTGCCGAGAGCCCGGTCGATGATCAGTTTCAGAAACCACGGCATCGGCATACCCAGCGCCGTGAAGATTAAAAGACTTATGCCTGATACAACGCAAAGTCCCCAATACGGTTTGATGAAACCAAGTAATCTTGTCAAACCATTCATGAGCCCAAGACTTTATTTAGTTCCGTATTTCCTGCGATATGTGGCTTACTTTACAGCCCGCTCAAAGAAAAACAACCGTTTTTTTTGTTCCGGGGTATTCAAAATAACTTCTGGCATCATATTAACTGCTGGCAAGGAATGAGTTACAGAAAACAAGACCCCGGAATATTTTTTACACACTTTTTTTGAACAGGCTGTTCCGAGCATAAATCAGGCTGTGATTGCTCCAATGAAAATCAGGAGGATTGCGCAGATGATGACGAAAAGCCATTGTTGCAGTTTTGCGTGTTTGAACGGTTCTTTTTTGTCGTTTTCCATGATCCATTCTCCCTTCTTGAATTTGGAACTGTCAGTAAACATAATCTCCGGCTCTGTCATTGCAAGCACTGAAACAAGTTCTTTTTGAGAAAAATCCGGTTTTCTGCGGTATTCCGGCGCCTGCGGGCGGACTGTTTCATGTTTTCGGCGGAGAAAATCTTTCGCTTCCGTTGTTTCTTCTTTTGTTTTTTGTATGGAACTGCGTTTGCAATATGACGGGGCGTGAGGTAGATTACGGAAATCGGGGGAACGATTGAATAAATGGGGGGAGAAGAAATGTGCAAAAAGTACCTGGGGCATCTGTCTGAACACGATCCGCTTTATAATTATCTCAAGTATGAAATTCAGCCTCAGATCAGTGGCTATTCCGGCCATCTGACCTATCGGGTCTTTGAATTGAACGCTTCCAATGACGTGTATCTTTATGAAGAAAAACACTGCGGCACGAAAGTGATCGGAAAATTTTTCCTGTCTGCACGAATCCGCGACCATGAGGTTGCGGCGCGACGGATGGAGCGGGAATATCATAATCTCTGCATGATGCGCGACTGCGGTTTTACCAGATGCCCCCATTATATCGCGCGTCCTCTCGGACGCAATCTTTCGCTGAACAAACTTCTGGTCGTAGAGTTTTGCGAAGGCGAACTGATGAGCAATGTCATTCTGCGCGCCATCCATACGGGGGATGATGCTCTGCTGTATTCCAAACTGACGGCACTGGCGTATTTTCTGTCCAGGTTTCACAACTGTACCGCGGGGGACGGCAGGGTTGATTTCAATGATGCCTGTTCGTATATGGACAGCCTGACCGGCCGCCTGTCGGCTTTGCACGGGATCAGCCGTGAGGAGACGGGGGAACTCTGTCGGCTGCGCGACCGCTGGCGGGAACAGCCGAAAATGTGGGAGGACCGTCAGGTATGGGTTCACGGCGACGCCACGCCGGATAACTTTCTGTTCGGCGACGGGCTTTGCGTGCGGACCTTCGATCTGGAGCGGACGCGCCGCGCGGACCGGCTGTTCGATACGGGCCGCATTGCCGGGGAACTGATGCATTTCTTCCTTCAGAATACCGGGAACAAGTATGCCGCGGAACCTTTCATCGGCCATTTCCTGTGGGAATATTCGTGCCATTTTCCCGACCGGGAGCAGACGTTCCGTTCCATTACGCGCAGAGTTCCGTTTTATATGGGAATCACGCTCCTGAGGATTGCCCGCAACGACTGGCTTTGCGCCGGATACAAGCGGCAGCTGGTTCAGGAAGCGAAACAATGCCTGAGGAGGTGGACAATATGATCAAAGGGCTGATTTTCGACATCAATGGAACCGTAACCGATATTCTGACGAATGAGGGATACGACGACATCTACCGGGTCATGGCGAATCTGCTGGATTATCAGGGAATCACTTTGAGTGCGGATGAAGTCCGGCGGCTCTATTTCGAGATCAATAAAAGGCAGCGCCGGTGCAGCGGCGAGGAATTTCCGGAGTTCGATGCCGCCGGAGTATTCAGAGAGATCATAGAGCTTTACGGTACGGACTACACTTTCTCCATGCCGAAGGAGAAACTTCAGGCATTGCCCGGATTTCTGGCGGAAGCTTACCGCGCGGCATCCCGTTTCAAACTGCAACTGTATCCGGACGTATTGAAAGTGCTTTCCGCACTGCGCGGGCACTACCGGATGGCGGCGCTTTCCGACGGGCAGAGCGTCTGGGCGATTCCCGAACTGCGTTCCGTCGGTCTGCTGGAGTATTTTGACCCGGTTCTTATTTCCAGCGATCTCGGTTACAGGAAACCGGACCCGCGCATGTTTGAAAAAACGCTGGATAAAATGAACCTGGCTCCATCGGAGGTGCTTTTCATCGGCAACGATATGTACCGCGATGTGTTCGGCGCGCATCATCTCGGCATTAAGACGGTTTTTTTCAAATCGAATCAGGGGGAACAGCGCAACATGGGCGCCGAGCCGGATTACATCATCTGCAATTTCAGCCGGCTGCCGGAAGCGATCCGTTTTCTTTCCTCCTGAAGCGCCGCGGTGTCTGCGGGAATCCCTGCGTCGGGGACATTAGCCGTTGAGCAGGGACTGAATCCGGGTAATGACATCCTGTGCGGTAATGCATGTCAGGCATTTTTTTGAACCGTTCGGGCAGACCCGTTTGAAGCAGGGGGCGCACTCCTGTTTATTGAAAAGAATGCTCCATTTTGCGGAAACCGGGGAGGTCGCCGCCGGATCGGTCGGACCGAACGGAGCAACGCCTTTGCCTCCCAGAACTGCGGAAAGATGCATGTTGCCGCTGTCGTTTGCAACGCACATTTCGGCATTCTGGAGAATCTTCATCAGCTCGGTCAGGGTTGTTTTCCCTGCAAGGTCAATGACATGATCGCCGGAAAGCCCCTCGACTGCCGCCGATGCGAGTTCCGCCTCATTTCTTGCGGACAATACAACGACGTATCCTTTTTTTTCTTCCAGCCACCAGCGGCAGACTTCCTGAAAGCGTTCCGTATCCCAGCGTTTTGCGGCTCCGTAAGCCGCGCCGGGCGCGACGGCGAGAACGTGTTCCGATTCCACCGCTTTACGGACCGCGTCCGAAGCGCATTCCGGTTCATACGGAATCCTGAATTCCGGAAGCGAACCGTCCCATGCAGGGGCGCCCAGCGCCATGGACATCGAAAGATATTTTGCGGCGTGGTGAGGGCGGTTCAATACGCGGTCCTGCCGTTTCGGGAATTGAAAAGCCCGGGTCAGAAGCCAGGAACGGTTGCGGGCGGCGGCTCCGTAAAGACGGGGGATCAGCGCCGCTTTCATCCAGAGGGCATCCCTGAATGAGTTGTTGAAAAGGATGCCGATTCCGGCATACAACGCACGGATTTCACTCATTTCCGCCCGCGTTGGAAAACGGTGGGCGTCGCGAAGTTCGACAACCTTGTCCACGAGATCCGGCAGAGCGTGGAAGACGGGTGCAAGCCCTTTCGGGCAAGCCACGAAAATCCCGCATTTTTCCGGGACGGCTCTGCGGAGCTGCATCATTGCCGGAAGAGTCATGACAATGTCTCCCAGCCAGTTCGGAGTGCGGATCAGCACACCGTCCCTCCAGTCGTAACGATCGGGTTTTGTGACGGGAAATACCGGAATCTCGCCAAGATCCGGCGCAAGAATTTCAAGACTCATAGATACCTCGTAAAAACAGAAGAAACATGAAGGAAATCCGCCGGAAAACCTTCATGTTCAAACTTGCGTCAGCAGATCAGAACAGTTCCACGGCGATCTTCACGACCACCTTTTTGATACTTTGCGCGCCGGATTTTCCCGCACCTTTGCCCATATGGGCGTCCTGCGGGAAAAAGACCGCGAAATTCCCCGGAACCAGATCCAGTTTAGTCAGAGCCTTGCCGGCGGACGGCACAAGAAATCCGCAGTCATTCTTCTCATTATAAGAAGTATGAATGGAAAGGCCGCCGCAGGAACACGCATACAGCGCCTCGTTCCCGCAGATCACTGCCTGAATATCAACATACTTCCGGTGAACCTCCAGACGGTCGGGAACCGTATCGGCAGTATCATAAGTCATGACGTTTGCCGTGATCCGGTCTCCGTCAATGGAACACTGCCCCGGAGGGGTGTCCGCATTCAGGCTCCTGATGAAGTCGATTGCCTTTACGAAGGCGGGCCCGAACTTGTAGGTGGAAGCATTGCTGATATCATCGTAAATCATTTTTTCCGACTCACTTTCCGCAGCATTTTTTATATTTTTTACCGCTTCCGCAGGGGCATGGATCGTTTCTGCCGACCTTTTCACCGCTCCTGACGTAGGGAGCCTGCGGAACCATTTTACCGTCATAAAAGAACCATTCGCCGTTCTCTTTTCTGAATTCGGCGATTTCATGGTGTTCCAGATTTACGCCCCGGTCGCTGTAACGGGCGATGAATTCGACGATGCCACTGTCGTCCTGCGGACCGCCCGCTTCGGTGCGGAGGATTTCAAGTCCGTTCCACCGGGATTTTTCCGCCCACTTGCGGATTTCCTCGCGATCGTTGTTGTCGCGCTGGGTTTTGTGCGTGGAATCGATGATATGATCGATCTCCGCCTTTGCATAAGCGGAGTATCTGGAACGCATGAGTTCTTCCGGTGTCGCGGCTTTGCGTGTCCCTTTGATTACGGGTTCACAGCATTCCGCATAAGCTTTGCCTGACATACAAGGGCATTTTTCTGAGTCCATCTTCACTAATCCTTCAAAAAACTTAAAATTGTTAGCCGATCCGGATACAACGGATCTTTGAACATTGAATAATAAACCATGTTCCCCGCAATTTCAAATAAAAAATTGATTGCATTCCAACTATCTTGTGTTATAATAGTAAAAAAATCGGAAAAAGCAGGAAAAAACAAAGGAATCACCATGAAAAAGAGACATACATTCACACTTGTGGAAATCCTCACGACAATCGCAATCCTCGCCATTCTGGCTGGAATCTCCCTCGGCGTCACCAAACTTGCTTTCGGGAAAGCCCATGAATCCAAGAATCAGGCCCTCATCAAAATGATCGAAGTCGCACTGGAACAATACAAATCAAAATACGGTTATTACCCGAATTCAGGAGACAAGCCCAGGCTGTTTACAATGGATATGGTAAACTTGAAAGATGATACTGATAAAACGAGAGTTTTGACCAATAATATCTGGCAGTATTTTGATGAAGACTTTAAGAAGACATTTGTCAAGCAAACTTCTCCGGCAAATAATGATATTTTTTACGGTTATGTCATTGACGCCAAAGGCAATCCGCTGATTTACCGTTGTCCCGGCCTGTTCAACACCGGATCATTCGACCTGGGGTCTGTCGGCGAGGATGGCTATATCGGAGATAAGGTGGAGCTGGTTAATCAGGGGACGAAACTTGAAAATATCGCACACTATGAGAAATTCGGTCAGGGCGACGACATTGTCAACTTCACCAATAACGAGCAGTGACCGGATGTCCTTCCGGTCCTTTGCCGGGACCGGAATACAACATGATCAAGGAGTTTTTCCCTTATGGCACGCATGATCCCGGAGTTCAGCCGGCACATCGACAAGGCGCCGCCGTTCCGCAAGACCGGCAATCCGGAACTGGACCGCGGGCGGCAGACGGAGAAAGAACTTTATATTTTCCTGCGCGACCTGCTGCCGGACAACTGGGTTGTGCGTTACAGTTTCGAATTCACGCGCCGGACGGATGAACTGATCGAGCACGAAGCGGATTTCGTGGTGGTGATCCCGCGCTGCGGCGTTCTTGTCCTTGAAGTCAAGGCGAGCGAGAGCTACGGACTGCGCAACGGCGTCTGGTATTTCGATCCCGAATGCCGCCATGTCAGGGAGGGAAACCCGTTCTCGCAGGCGCGGGCGACACGTTTCGAGCTGAAACGGAAGATACAGGATTATATGCACAAATCTTTCCCCGGACTTTTCGGCAGCATTGTCGTATTTCCGAACGCGCGCCGGATTCCGGGGGAGAATGCGGCGCCCTCGTCGCAGGACCCCGATATCATCATGACGGGTTACGATCTGGTGCGGGATGTCCGGAACCGTTCTCTTGCAAGGCATCTGGAACATACGTTGACGCTGTTCGGGGATCACGATCTGGTGGAGATACGCCGCAGCGCCTTCAACCAGAAGGAGATGGACGCCGTCGTCCGTTTTCTGGAGGACAACTACACGCTGGAGCCTTACCGCGCTTTCACCGATACCTATTATTCACATCTCCTGGACCAGCTTACGCAGGAGCAGATCCGCCTGCTTTCGAGTCTCACGCGAAACCGCCGCGTCATGGTGTTCGGGCCCGCCGGCTCCGGCAAGACCATGCTCGCGCGCTGGGCGGCGATGAATGAGGCGCAGCAGCTCGCGGAGAAGAAAGGCAGAGTCCTGCTTCTGAGTTACAGCCCGGTGCTTGCCGCATATTTTTCCATTGAAAATACGCTGGACAATCTGGAAATTACGACTTTTCAGGCTCTCTGCGCGGAACTGCTGAAAAAGCTGGCTCCCGAAATGAAAGTCCCTCCGGAATCTGCTTCGGAGGAGAGCAGGAAGCGTTTCTGGCTGGATGAACTGCCTTCGCTTCTGGAGGAGCATCCCGAAACCGCCTGCTATGACGCGGTTTATATTGACGAGGCGCAGGATTTCGATCCGTTGTGGGCTCCGGCTCTCGCCGGGCTGCTCCGTGACCCGGAACAGTCTAAACTTTACTGTTTCGGGGACCCGAACCAGAAGATTTTTGAAAACAGCCTGGATAACGATTTTGAAGGTTTCACCTTGTTCGAGCTGCGGGAGAACTGCCGCAATACGCGGGAGATCGCGGAAATGTGCCAGCGCATGAACGGGACGCTGGAAAAAACCGCCGTTCATGACATCAGTTACCGCCGCCCGGAAGTCTATCCGGCAATTGCGGACGCGGAGACCCGTGCGGAGTTTCTCGCGCGCCGCATCAATGAGTTGCTGCGCTCCGGCATTTCTCCTGCCAATATTGCGGTTCTTTCCCCGTGGGATTATACCGATTCGCGTTGTTCGCTTCCGCTGCTTGCCGCGAAACTGCATACGCCTCTGCTTGGCGAGTGCCATATCCGGAGCGGAGCAGAATGTTCGATTCAGGAATTGATCCGGACGCTGGAAAAGTGGCGGAACGGGGAGTGTATCTGGGGCGGAACCATCCATGCGTTCAAGGGATTGGAATCGGATCATATTCTCCTGACGGATCTTCCCGTTACCGGAACGCCGGGATTCAGCAGACGCGATTTCTATGTGGGGGCATCCCGCGCGAAATTGCTTCTCTATCTGCTTCCGGTCAGCGAAAAAGCCGAAGAAGAAATCCGCGGATTCGTCGGACGGGGAATGAGTTAAGAGTTAAGAGTTAAGAGTTAAGAGTTAAGAGTTAAGAGTTAAGAGTTAAGAGTTGCGGGGAAGTTGATTAGGACATTTGGCACTGGTAGAAAAGATGGTCTCTCTTCTTTAGCGGCATCCCTGTAAAACATCGATAATTTTTATGTAAGATGCATCCTCGGAACCGGGAGATATTCCGGTATTCTCAGAAACTTCCCAATTTCTCATTCTTCATTCTTAACTCTTAACTCTTAACTAATTCAAACTTTTCCCGTTTGAGGATTTCCAGCAGTTCGGAGACCAGTTCTTCGGGAGCCGATGCGCCGGAACTTACGCCGACGGTCGTGACTCCTTTCAGTAATGACACATCGAATTTCCGGGGATCGGAAAGCAGAATCGCCCTCGCACCGCAGGAGGCGGCGGTTTCGCAGAGACGCTTTGAATTGGAACTTCCGGCGGAACCTACGATAATGATGAATTCACACTTTTCAGCCAGTTCCTTAACCGCATTCTGTCGGTCGCGCGTCGCAAAACAGACATCCGCATTGATTTCCAGATGAGCCAGCGAGGAGGCAAGCAGCGCACGCATTCCGGCGACGTCATCCGCGTTGAGGGTGGTTTGCGAAAGACATGCAAAACGGCTGTTTTTCCGTTCTTCCCCGGACAGCGAGGCGAGAAACTCGCGAACCGCTTTTTCCGAGTCCAGAACGGTGACTTCCGAGGAGATGCGGCCGAGGACTCCTTCGATTTCACGATGTCCCTTTTTCCCGAACAGGAGAATGCGGAACCCCTGCGCGGCAAAATCCTCCGCTTTGCGATGCAGTGATTTTACGATCGGGCAGGTGGCGTCAATCAGGTGAATTCCGGGTTTGCATGATCGTTCTTCGATTTCGCGGGAAACTCCATGCGCGCTGAAAATCAAAGTTCCGCTTCCGGCTTCTTCGGGTTCGTTGATGAACCTGACGCCGCGCGCTTTCAATTGTTCCACCACATGTTCGTTGTGGACGATCTCATGCAGGACATAGACAGGCAGGGGACCCCGTTCCAATGCTTCTCCGACCATCCGCAGGGCACGCTCCACCCCGGAACAGAAACCGCGTCTGGCGGCAAGGTATACGATTCCGCTCATACGGGATACTTCTCCTGAAAACGCCGGTGAAACTCTTTGTCGTGATAAGGGTCCGGCTGCCCTGCGCGGAGTTCTTCCGGAGAATAGTTCGAGAATACATTAAGGATCTCCACTGTTCTGTCCTTTACCCGGAATGCGATCCGCCATGTGCGGCAGCCGATGGTCCAGAGCCCGCCGTGATATGGTTCCACGCGTTTCCGTTCCTTTGCGGTCGGTTCGCGGATCAGCTGCACCTTGCAGAAGTTTTCCATGTCCAGACCGCAGAGCGTGTAAATGACAGCCATTTTCTCCCGTGCCGTGTCTTCAATCTGAATCGAATATTCCTCCCTGCGGATTTCATCGTGCCAGCCCGCTCGCGATTCCGGAAAAGAATCCGCTTCGGGGATATAAGGTTTGATGTCGAGAACGGGAGTCTGATCCAGCATGTCGAAATTCCGGATGTAAACACGCAGTCCCTCTACCTTTTCCAGTTCCACGCAACTGATGCCGACGGGATTCGGACGGTAGGGCGCACGTGTGGCAAAGACACCGAAACGGCGTTGTCCGGGCACTACCGGCGGAGTCACTTTCGGTTTCCAGTCATGATTGAGATGAAAAGCGAAAATGACCCAGATGCGTTCAAAACCGTCGAGGTCTTCCAACGCCTGTTCATAATTGCGGTGAGGCAGAAGTTCGATGTATCCGCGATTCTTTGCGAACACTCCCTGCCGCGCCGTCTCGAAACGGTATTTGAACTCGCAGTGAACCGTTCCGACCGGCGCAAACGTGATGGATTCAGAAGACATGCCGAAGATTATTTACTTGTCTTCCACGAGGTGATGTAGTTCTTCTGTGCGTCATTGATATTGGCTGCCGGTCCTTTGTATCCGTAAGAAAATACAAAGACTTTACCCATGAGGTAATTGTCCTCGCTTCCTTTTTTAGCGGGTTCGCCGCCAAAATTTTCAGTGCCTCCGGCTTTGTCCTTACAGTTTCCTAAATTGACTTTACCGTCATATCCTGTATCAAGTGCAATATTGTAACGTCGTCCCCACGGATCAAGGAAATAATAACCGTTCTTGCCTTCTTCTGTTTTTACTGTTTTTGCCGGAGGGTCCAGATAACGTTTTCTTTTGGGATTGCCGAGGCGTTTATAAGCGGAATCCGAATAATCTTTTCCGTCAGGCGGCAAATTCATGAGAATTGCCATTACTTCATCATAAGCATAGTCATATCCCCCACCTGTTGTTTTGGCGGGAGGATCGGTTTTTGTAATGAAGATATCATTTTCCGAATTACTGGACGGAATAAACGGCAATGTTCCGTAATCGGCTTCATACTGTTTGATTGCAGTTATGATCGCATTGATTTCCGAGCGTGCTTTTGTCTCTTTTCCTTTTTTGTTCATGCCTCCGACAACAGGAATCGCAATACCGGCGAGAATCGCAATGATCGCAATCACCAGCAGGAGCTCCACCAAAGTAAAAAATTGACGTTTCATAAAATTATTCTCCTATCTTGAACTTTAGGAATACATTATATCATTTCTCCGGGAAAAGCAAATCCGCAGGGAAGAAAATGAGGGAAAATTATTGAAATGAAAAAATCGAAAGGAGCTCACATTCTTTTTCCGTTCCGCTTCAAACAAGTTGGAGCTCCGTCTTGATTGAGGAATGGAACGGGCGGCGGTGTTCCGCGTAACCGTCGAGGAGCCAGCGCTGGGATTCGCGGAACATCTTTTCCAGTTGCTGATGCATCATTGCGATTCCCGGATAGGTGGCGAGTTCCGGAATCACGTCGTAAGTCAGCAGGAAAAAGTCCTTTCCCGGGAGCATTCCGTAAAGGCGTGCGCATGTCACCAGCGGCAGGGTCAGGGCGGAGTGCAGCACGACGATTCCCCTCGGAGGATGTTTCGCCGCAAAGAGACGGTTCCCGACTTCCGACATTTCCGTTGGGATATCCTGGAATTCACGCATGAAAATCGTATCGGAACGCAGGCGCGCGCCAAGCTCGGCGGCGGATTCATAGAATGCGATCAGGCGCTCCGAAATGAACGGACTGCCGAGACTTGCGTTCGGAGACACCAGCGCGATATCGCGTCCCGCTTCGATCAGGAGCCATGAGAGTCCCTCCCGGACACTGTTCTTTGTGTCTGTGCAGGCACAGTTGAAATTTTTATAATTGCGGTTGATAAGCAGTTGCGGAATTCCACGCCGTTCCAGATGGTCCATCATGGGAATGGATTCAATGCCGGGCGTGACCCAGATCGCCGCGGAACCGGGGGTGCAGAGCGCATCCAACTGTTTCAGCACTTCATGTTCGCGGAGACGGTGCACCGGAGTGTCGGGCCCGACCTCCGGAAAGAAAATTTCCCGCAGGGAACGGTCGTTCATATCCGGAAAGGAGCAGGAGATGATGAACAGTTCCCGTATTTTGTGACTTTCCCCGCCGGTGGAGTTGACATAGGTGCGCCCACCCTGATTCGAGGCAAGGCATCCGCGTTCCTTGAGCGCCTGAACTGCCCGCTCGACTGTATTGCGGGAGCAGTTGTATTTCTTGCAGAGCTGGTTGCGTGAGAGAATCGGGTCCCCCACCTTGAGCCGCCCGACCCGGATTTCGGCGAGAATCATATTCTGGAGCATCAGCGATTTATTCATATGGAAAGTCCTTTTGCAGATAAAAGAGTACAAGGTGAACATTCCGTATTTTACTTTATTGCCGCTTGAAAGTCAAGCCGTTTTCTCCCGGATACGGGAAAAGAAGTCAAGTTTTTCATTGATAAAATCACCGGAAGGCTTGCAAGACGGCGGAAAAACAATACCTTATATTGTCACGGAAGAACCAGATAAGGAGACGTTACCATGTTTTTGACAGGATTCGCAGATGAGGCGTCCCGCGATCTGAAAGAGCAGATCAGGGCGACGGAGGAACTCGGATGGAAGTTTATTGAAACCAGATTCATCGGCAATAAAAATCTCGGCACGATCAGTGATGCGGAATTCGAGGATGTTCTCGAAATTCTTTCGCAGACCGATGTCCGTTTCAACTGTTACGGGAGCAGCATTGCCAACTGGGGCAAATCGCCGCGTTCCGACGCGGATTTCGAAGCCAGCAGGAAGGAGCTCCTTACCGCCATTCCGCGTATGCACAAACTCGGCATCAAAATGGTCCGCGGCATGAGCTTCAAGCGTGCGACGGAGGAGACTTTCGACAATCCCGATCTTGAAAAAGTCATTTTCGCAAAGATCAGGGAACTGGTCCGCATCTGCGAAAGCGAGGGCATCATCTATGGACACGAGAACTGCATGAATTACGGCGGTCAGTCCTGGCATCACACCCTGCGCCTGCTGGACAACATCAATTCCGACAACTTCAAGCTGATTTTCGACACCGGCAATCCGACTTTCAACTTCAGCCGCCTCGGACCGAAACCCTACAAGCTTCAGAGCAGCTGGGAATTCTATTCCAACGTGCGCGAGTTCGTCACCTACGTTCATATCAAAGACGCGAATTGCGAAGTGCTGGAAGACGGCTCGGTCAAACAGGTTTACTGCTGGGCGGGCGACGGACAGGGCGATGTGGAGCGGATTGTCACGGACCTGATCCGGCGCGGCTATGACGGCGGATTTTCCATGGAACCGCATGTCGCATCGGTATTTCACGCGCAGTCGAAATCCGACGATCCGGATGCACGCCGGAAAATCATGTATTCAAGCTACATTGAATATGGAAGACGGTTCGAGAAGCTTCTTGAGAAATGCAGGGAAGCCGCAAAGAACTGAGATGTTCCTGAATATAGAAAAACACCGCACTTCCGTCAGGGCAGTGCGGTGTTTTTTACTTTGGTTCCCAAATGAAAACACCGGGGAGCTCCCCCGGTGCAGGAGGGCTATTTCTGTTTTCTGCGGCGGCTTCCCGCAAAGACGGCAAGGATTGCGAGAAGAATGATCGCCCCGATGACGATCTGCCTGACGATGGCATTGGTTTTCGCGCGGGTCTGCGGAACAGGGTCGATGCGTTGCTCTTTCAAGACCTGTCCTTCGACCTTTTCACTCCTGGAGGGCGCTTCGCGGATCTGCCTGATCGCGTCCTTGTAAGCTGCCGCCGCCTGTGGATCGTCTGACAGCTTGTCCGCGATCATGTCCTTGAGCTTTGCATTGTTGCAGACGAATCCGCTGCATCCCGGGGTATGTTTCTTAATCAGTTCCGCATGAAGCGCCGCAAGCTGTTTCACGGTCGCCTCGTCGGCTTTCCAGTAGCCTTTCCGGATCGTTTCCAGCATGATTGCCGTCATTTCCTGATAGGCATACGGATTTTTCTTTTCAAAATACTCCTTCACGCCCAGTTTCAGGCTGTCATCGACATAGACCTTTTTGTACTCTTCCCAGAGATAATCCTGAATCATGTCCGGCTTGGTGACTTCCCAGCCGTAGGTGTTGCTGAAGTAGGCGGCAAAGGTGTTTGCCCCTGTTGGTCCCTCCTCCATCATTTCCTTGATGTATTTCGGGTTCAGCACCGTGGTCCGGGCTTCGGACATGACCGCCTGGGTTCCGGTCTGGACTTTCGCCTGTCCCGGAGTGCGGAGGTCGTTGAAATAGACTTCCGGCTCCTTTCCTGTAATATGGCGGATCGCAAGGTTTGCGCCTCCGGTGAATTCGTAGACATGGTCGAGGGAGAGCGGTCCCCATGCGCTTGACGAACGCGACTGGACGACGGTGTCCGTATTCTGGAGCGCGGCGCGGTAGACTCCGGGGATGTTCACGCCCCAGTTTTCCTCGGTGTAAAGAGTGCCGCGGCTGCGGATGAACGCCTCCGCCACGACCGCGGGGTCTTCCCATTTGTCGCCGGACTGCGTCATCTGCCCGACTCCGGGCCCGTTGTCTTCGCCGTTTCCGCCGCCGAAGATTCTGGCGTTTGCAAGTTTCTTCGCCTCCTCCGGAGAGAAGCCGCTCTTGATCAGCGCTTTCGCTGCAATGACGTTGCCTTCCGCAACATAGTTTTCCTGGTCTGTGGACGGATCCGACGCGGCGAGCCTTACTGCGCGGTCAATCAGGCGCATCCGGCTGGTTGCCGCCCCGCGGAACTGAACCGAGGTCTGCACGACCACGTCAATACGCGGCCGTCCGAGTTCGGAAAGCGGGATCAGGCGGACATCCTGCACTCTGCCACGCGCGTCCCAGACGGGCTCGACGCCGAGCAGGTAGAAGATTTCACCGATGTCCGAGCCGTGGGTGTTGATGAATTCGCCGCCCCAGACTGTGAACGACACCTTTTTCGGATATTTCCCGGTCGATTTGCGTTTCTGCGCGATCAGTTCCTCGGCAAGCTGCTTTCCGACTGCGAAACTTTCCGGCGTCGGAGTGCGTTCCGGGTCGATGCCGTAGAGATTGCGCCCGGTCGGAACGGCTTCCGGATTGCCGATCGGGTCATTGCCCGGTGACGGATAGAGATAGCCGCCGGAGAGCGCGTTGACGAATGCGTCGAGTTCCGCCGGCGTCGATTTCAGCAGATTCTCATACGCTTCCACCGCCCGCAGTTCCGGCGCAAATTTCTTGAGCGGATTTTCACCGGAGGCGCGGCGTCCGCCCATTCCCATGCCGCCCATGCCGCCCATCGGCATTCCGCCGGCTTTGACCATGGAGGAAGCTTTCGGTTTTGCCTGTGCCTCGGCTTTCCGCTTCGCCGCCGCTTTCCGCGCTTTTTCCTGTGCGATCCGGACGGAGGGCAACAGTTGTCTGCCGCTGCGGACGTCGGCGAAGGCGCGGTCGATCCGTTCCCCCGCCGGTTTCAGATAGTTGTTGTGGTAGAAGAAGCTGTCGGAACGCTTCTTCCTGTCGACCTTGCCGGCTTCGACGTCCGCCTTGAACATGTCGTAGGCGACCATGTCCACCGTCATGAGTTTTGCGGTTTCCTCCGCTTCGGCGTTCGTGTAGGAGCGTCCGAGCACGTAGAGTCCGCGGTTGATTTTTTCGCCCTGAAGATCGTGCAGGTAATTGTGCAGAAGTTCAAGATCGGCTTTATTGAGTTTGCCGGCGGCGAAATCCGGGCTGAACTGGAGTTCGTGGTCGAACTTCTCCTTTTTCGCCAGTTCGATGATCGACTTGCCGTACTCCTCCTTGAGCCGCGCGTCCTCAACCAGTGCACGCATCTCGATCTTGCGGTCAAGCTCGCGGATCGTGCCGTAGCCGTCGGCATACATGAACGGTGCGGTCAGATGGCTGATGAGCGCCGCGTAACTGCGGCGTTTGGCAATCTGCGCCTCGCCCATGTCGTTCATCATGTAAAGATAGTAGTGCGGCATTTCGCCGATGAGCACGTCCGGCCAGTCGTAGCTGGAGAGCGCGACCTGCTTCCACGGGGTGAACTCAAGACTGCCGTGCGTTCCGAAATGAATCAGGGCGTCGGCGTCGAATTTGTGCCGTATCCAGAGATAGGTCGCGATATAGGGATGCGGCGGGGCCATCTTCACGCCGTGCACGACTTTGTCCGTGTCCTCCCCTTCGCCGGAAATGGACTGCGGCATCAGCACGATGTTGCCGAACCGGAGCATACCGAGTGCAAGCTTGCCATCCGGAGTGCAGAAGGTTTTTCCCGGGAATTCGCCGTAGCGCGCCGTCACTGTTTCATACAGATCGGCGGGCATGCTTTTCCGTATCCACTCCTCATATTCTTCCCGCGGGATTTTCTCCATCTTCGCTTTTTCCATGAACTCCTGCATCGCGCCTTTCGCGTAGGCACCGAAGACTGCGGCGTTGTCCTGAATCTGGCGGAGCAGTTCTTCGGTGGATTCCGGCAGGTCGCCGGTGTTGAAACCCGCTTTCCGCAGATGCCGCAGAAGGTTCAGCAGGGAGTCGCCGACTTCGATTCCTCCGGCGGTCAGCGCGTTTTTCCCGTGTCCCTTGTAGTAAATGATCGCCACTTTCTTTTCGGCGTTTTTCTTGTGCCGCATTGCCGTAATCTTGCGGACAAGCTCGGCGAAGCGTTCGACGCGGTCGGGGATCGCCTTATAGGCGAGCAGGCCCCGCTCGTTGCGGAAGAGGGCGGAGAGCACGAAGGGCGCGACGGCTCCGTCGATTTCCGGCATGGTCACGCTCTGGCTGAGCATGCCGCCGTCCATGCCGCGCTGGTCTTTGAGATAGACGTCATACGGCTGGTCGCTCTTGATCGGGCAGAGCAGGGGAATGTTGTATTTCGCGAGAATTCCGACCGCTCCCTCCGGGTCGCGCGAACCGAGCCTGCCGTGAGGCTGGTAGATGATGAGATCCGGTTTCGCCTCTTCGATCATTTCGGTCAGGCGCCCCATGCCGTTGATTGCCACGACGTTGAGTTTGCGTTTCTCAAGCGCTTCGATGAGCTTTCCGAGGTCGCCGCCGCCGTTGCCGGAATAGAGCAGAACCGTGGAGGATTCCGGATGGTAACGGCCGATTGATTTGTAATAGTCCAGATACTCCTTGTAGGTCATGAACCCGGCTTTTTCGTCGACGTGGAAGAAGACGGTGCGCGGCACGATTTTGACGGGTTCGATTTTGCCCACCCGCAGGCGCTTGCCGTCCAGTTCGCGCCGGATATAATTCAGCATGTTGCGGAAATTGTCCTTGCCGCCGTTGCGCATATAGTCCGCAATGACCTTCCGCTGTTCAGGGGTCATGGTGTTTTTCGCGGTTTCGTTGTTCGGCGTCGAAGTCAGGTAGATCGGCTTTTCCAGCGAGTCGAGAATTGCCCGCTGGCGTTCGGAAATATTGGTTCCCATGCCGAAGAAAAGGATTGCGTCGTAATTGCGCAGTTCCTCGCCGGAGTCCGGTCCCCAGGGCAGGACGGAAACTTCAATCGCCGGATTGATGGGCTGGTCGAGATCTTCGGCAAGCACGTATTCCGGATAATTCACGAAGGCGATTCTGGTCGGCGAAGCGTATTTCAGATATCCCAGGATTCCGAGGCATACCAGAACTGCTGCCGTCAACAGGACGGCAAGACGTATTTTGTTTTTTTTCTGCATGACGCTGTCCCCCTCCACGGGACGCTGTTTGGTTAAATAAAAGAATGCGGCACCGGAAGATGCCGCATTGTCAGGACAGGAATTAAAGTTCCGCGATGCTTACGATCTTGTAGCCGGATTTGGACTTGCGGAACGAAAAGCACACTTGCGTTTCATCGGCGGTTTTGGCGATCACGCGGTAGCAGTTCTGCTTCTGGGCAAGCTGCAGATATTGCATGTCATTCAGATTCAGAGAAGCGGAATGTTTGTCCAGGACTTCCATGCTTTCCTTGAATGGATCATTTCCGCCCCTTTCCTGTATAATGGCGCGTTGGGGAAGGGTGACTGCAAAGATACGCTCCAAGGTTTGAATCTTTTTCCTCTTGTGCAGATCAAGAGTTGCCTTGACTACTTTGTCCAGTTCCGGCTGTTTTTCCGCTTTTACTTCAACCTCCTGAACCGCATACTTCGAATTGTCCTCTTTGCTGAAATTTGCCCAGATGGCAAATCCGGCACTCATTAAAACGAGCGGAATAATAATTTTCAATTTCATTTTATCAAGCCCTTTCTGTTATGTGTTCTATTAAGTATATTTTTTCAATCTCCGTCTTTTTCATAATCAGGAGAATAATGCTCATATTCCTCTGCACCCGCATCATAGGGATCAAGTCCACCGACTTGGCATGGGTTGGCTCCGATATAAGCGGGTTTTTCTGATGAAACATGTCCATCGCCCCATGCGATATTGGCAGATTTACTGGGATGGCGGAAGCATGTGCTAGTATTACTAATCATGTGACCGAAGTAAGCACTATCTTCTGCGAAATCCGCATTAGACATACCTGATGTGCCATTTTGCAACTGATCACCAAAACTGACTAAGGATGAAGCCTTCTTGATATTGCCCGGCTTTTTCAACATAAACCCTGTGGTGTCTATACCGCCCATTACAGGGTAAGAGCCTATACTCCTAAAACCTAACCATCCGTGCAATCCTACGTTGGCTCCATAGCCGCCGCCGGAAGCCGAGGTGACATCTTCTCCCTTTTTCGTCAGCAGTTTTTCAACAGACGAATCCGGGCAGAACAACACATTTGTGCTGCGCTGAGACAGCATTTTTTCTCCATCACGGGCTTTCTTCAGGTAGACATTCAGATATCCGTCTCCAGTGAAATCATATCCTGTGCGAAGCAGACCTGTTCCGAACCATACAACACTTGATGACATAAGATCGCCTGACGGGCAGAAATACCCGTAGTCATTCTGGTAGAACGAATCCGCTGTTCCGATCTGTTTCAGCCTTGATACGCATGAAATGGACACGGCGCGTGCTCTTGCGCTGCTCAATGCCGGCATCAGCATTCCCGCCAGAATGGCGATGATCGCTACAACGACCAAGAGTTCTATCAGGGTGAAATCCGCTCTACTGCAACTTGGAAAAGCTGCACGTTTCATAATTCTGATCTCCTTATTGTTTTAGTGAATTAATTAGTTTAGACTAATTTATTTATCTTGAAAAAATCCAGACCGAATGTCTGGTTCTGTTCTTTTGCGCTATTAATATATAAGTCTTTTTCAGAATGTCAAGCATATAATTTAGATGAAACTAATTATTTTTGAAATTTTTTTCAGTTGTTTAAGAGCAGGCTGTCAAAAGTCCCGCAGGGAAAAAGAACGGGAGAAATAAAAGATTGAGTTCAGGCTTGATTCCCCTGTTCCCCCCCATACCGTCAAAAAAACTCCAAAGGGACTTGCATTTTCCGGAAAGGGAGTGTAGTGTTATAAAACAACCAGCATAACGATTGGGGGGTCAATATGTCGGTATTTCCTAAGAAAAGTAATAAAATGGGCGTATTCACGCTGTCGATGCTGAATATTGCCGCAGTCTTGTCCATCGTAAATTTTCCGGAACAGGCCGAATACGGCTATGCAATCATCTTCTACATCACGGCGGCTTCCATCTGCTTCTTCATTCCGACGGCGCTTGTCTCGGCGGAGTTGGCGGCGGCATGGCCGAAGGACGGCGGAATGTACCTCTGGGTGAAGGAGGCGTTCGGCCCGAAATGGGGATTTGTCGCCGTCTGTATGCAGTGGCTGAACAGCCTGCCGTGGTATGCCACGGTTCTGACGTTCGTCGCGACGACGCTCGCCTATATTTTCAAGCCGGAACTTGCCACGAACCGGTGGTTTGTCTTTCTGACTCTGGCGGCCGTCATGTGGGGATGCACGATCCTGAATTTCCGCGGCATCAGACTTTATGCGATCCTGAGCAGCATCGGGGCGATTTTCGGAACGATCATTCCGACGGCGGCAATTATCCTGCTTGCCGCGCTTTATCTTTTCGGCGGACATGCGCCCGCGATTCCATTTACGCCCAAAGCGGTGCTTCCCGAACTGAACAATCTGACGCAGTGGATGCTTCTCGCGGGAATGATGGTTGCGATTGCCGGAATCGATATGCCGGCGGTGCATGTCACGGATGTGGACAATCCGCAGAAGAACTTCCCGAAAGCGATTCTGATTTCTTCCATCATCATTATCTTTCTGAGCATTGCGGGCTCGCTTTCCATTTCGCTGATCGTCCCGCCGGGACGCCTGAGCATGGCGTCGGGTGCGGCGGAGGCGTTCGACCAGATGTTCACCGCAATGGGAGCCCGCTGGATGACACCTGTCATGTGCGTGTTTCTGATCTGGGGGGCGCTGACCACAATCATCACGTGGACGCTCGGTCCGTCCAAAGGGCTGCTCCAGGTTGCGCGGGAAGGGTATCTCCCGGAGTTCTGGCAGAGGCGCAACCAGTACGGCATTCCGGTTCCGATCCTGACGCTTCAGGCTCTGATTACGACGGTGATCGGGCTGGTGATTTTCTTCATGCCGACGATCAGCGGCGCGTTCTGGGTTATGATGGCGCTTTCCGCGCAGCTCTATATGATTATGTATATGTTCATGTTTTCCGCCGCGATCCGGCTCCGGTATTCTCAGCCGGATACGCCGCGTCCTTACTCCGTTCCCTGCGGCAAACCGGGCATGTGGATCGTCGCCGGACTCGGTTTTCTGACTTCGGTGCTTTCCATGACGATGGGATTCATCCCTCCGCAGAGCATCCGCAGCGAGGGCGCGCTGAAAACAGTTCTGTATCTCCTGTTCCTGACCTGCGGAATGCTGACGTTCATCATCCTGCCGCAACTGCTGCATTATTATCAGGAGTGCAGGATGAAAAAAGAAAATCAACCGTCAAATAACTCATAAATAATCCAATAGGGGAGATGAATATGAAAAAACAGACATGGCTTGTCATCGTGGGAACCGCTCTGCTTTTTATGCAGGTGCATGCGGATTCAGTCGAACAGGAAGTGGAGAAATATATCCGGATGCCGCCGGTCATACGGCTTGCGGCGCCGGTCGTGTCTTCGGACAAGAACGGACGCGAGGAATGGATCGGGATTTCTCTCATGGGACCGATGCCCGACACGGATTTCTACGGAATTCATTGTGCGTATTTTATTGAGAACAATAAGAATTCGGTAATCAACGGGATCTCGATCTCGACCTATGGCGATGCAAGGCTCTGCAACGGACTTCAGGCCGGCCTGATGCTGAACGAGAGCGATATGAACGGGATGCAGATGGCGCTGATCGGCAATCAGGCGCAGAATGTCAACGGCTGGCAGCTCGGCATTGTGAACCGGTCAAAAGACATCACGGGACTGCAGACCGGAATTTTCAATTACATCACGAATCGCTCCAAAGATGCGTTTCAGCTCGGGATTGCCAATATGACTGAAAAAAGCGGCGGTATCCAGTTCGGGCTGGTCAATCATACGACGGAAGATTGCATCCAGATCGGATTGATCAATATTTCCAGAAACGGTTTTGTCCCTTTCATCAACTGGAAATGACGGGAATGGCGTGCCTTGAGTGCAAGAGCATGAGGGCAGGTTGTCTCCGCCAAACACGTTTGACATCTTAGAAAAACTGATTTGGCGCAGGCATTGCGCTGCGCCGAAGCGTTTTTTTATACTTTTATTGCCGTGGAGAACTTGCGGTTTTCCTCTTTTATTGTTATTGTAAGCCCATTGCATCAGTAAAGGAGAGTTGCGCCATGAGTTTTTCGATTGATCGTGTTGTATTGCACCCGTTTTCCATTCCGTTGAAAATGCCTTTCCGCATCAGCGCCGGGGAGATCCGTGAAAAAAACGGACTGATCGTGGAGGTCCGGAGCGGCGATCTGACCGGGTGGGGCGAGGCATCCGTAGACAAGGTGCCGTTTTATGCCCATGAGACAGTCGGTTCCGTGATTGACCTCCTGACGAATTCGCTGGTCCCGCTGGTCCGTGGAAAAACGTTTGGGCATCCGGACGAAGTGACGGATCTGATGGCGCATTTCCGCGGCAACAATTTTGCAAAGGCGGCGATTGACGCGGCGGTCTGGGACATTTACGGGAAGATGCTCGGCAAACCCTGCCGGCAGTTGCTCGGCGGAACCCGGACGGAGGTGGAGGTCGGGCCCAGTTTCGGGATCAAAAAGGAGCCGTCGATGCTGGTGAGGGCTGTCGGCGAAAAACTTGCCGAAGGATTCCGCCGGATTAAAATCAAAGTTTCACCCGGTTTCGATACGCCTTATATTGAGGCGGTCCGCCGTGAATTTCCGGATATCAGCCTTATGGTGGACGCGAACAACGCCTACGGCAATTCCGATTTTGATCTGATTGCGGACTGGGATCGTTTTCATCTGCTGATGATCGAACAGCCTCTGGATGAGCATGATATTTACTTTCACTCCCTTCTCAGGAAAAAAATCCGGAATCCGGTCTGTCTGGACGAGAGCATTCACACGATGCACGATGCGCAGTGCTGCGCGGCGCTTGGGAGTGCGGACATCATCAACATCAAAGTCTGCCGCGTCGGCGGCCTGACCAATGCCCGGCGGATTCATGATTTCTGCCGGGAAAAGGGAATTGCAAACTGGATCGGGAGCCGGGTCGGTTCGGGGGTGGCGGAGGCGGCGCGCCTTGCCGCGGCGACTTTGCCGAACTGCTCCCTGCCGTCCGACTGCGTCATTTCCGCAATGTATATGTCCGACGATATTCTTGCCGAACCGTTCGAAATGCGCGGATGCATGGTGAAAGCAGTGGAAAAACCGGGGCTCGGCATTGAGGTCGATCGTGAAAAACTGGCGAGATATGCGCCGGAATGCCTGACGATCCGCTGAAAAGAGCCGTGGAAAAGGATAACGCAGGAAGCATTGAGTGAGAATGCTTCCTGCGTTATGGTTTCTGTATTTCTCCTGTCAAACGGTTTGGCTTTCCGCTTTGACAGGGCCAGCCTTCTTTTTGTTCCGGTGCTGATAATAGAGACAGAGCACCGTATCGGTTGCCACAAGGAGCCCGTTCAGGAGGTAGAGCCAGAAAACGAAGTCAAATTTGCCGGTGATCTTGTAAAGACATCCGGCAATGTACCCGATGATGATCAGACAGAGAAAAATGTAACTTTTCCCCGCAGGGTTTTTGACCTTGACGGTCTTCATAATGGCGAAAGGCCAGCTGAATCCGAAACAGATCAGCATGAGGGCCTCGAAAATACTGGGCAGCGACATAAGAAAAACTCCCTGATTCCCTTGTTGTAACGCGGAAAACATAATATACATTCGGGAGTTGTCTTTTCAACTGTTTTTCAGAAGATTCTTTTTGCGCAGAAGCAGTATAGGATAGATGCAGGTTTTTGTAGATATATTGGAAAACGAGAAACAGCGAATACCAGAGCAAGAACGCCAGTATTCGCTGTTCAGCGATTATGTCTGTTGGCAACATTACTTATTGATTTTTGAGTATATCGTACTCACATAAAAATAATAAGGTTTTTGGGTATCTGTTAATTCCTGAGGAGTACGTGCTGCCACGTGTCCGTCCGCATATGCCATAATGGTTCTGCGTCCCCCATGTGCCATATAAATCCCTACCTGATCATTGCCCAAATTCCAGCTATATGAAAACCTAGGGTAGCTACCTTTCAGTGATATTGAGTAAGTGTCAGCATAAATAGGGGATTCTGATGGCAATTTCATTTTCAGTAAGAAAAAGTAACGGTATTCATCAGTTACAATAATATAATCTCCCATCTTCCGGGCGCGTGCCGGATCAGCAATAAAACTGGAATGTTCTATTCCAAAGGTGCTTTGCCAGAAAAATGAATAATCATTTTTTTCTGGACCAGCCCGATTGACTGAAGAGGGACATTGAATGACTTTCTTACTTAGATAACCGCCGCCATGCACGGAATAATGACCGTCTGTGTCTTGTGAATTGCATAGAACAGCAGACCAAAGCCTGTAAGTAGAGGAGGAACCGGGAGTGTCCAAACGATATCCAACATAATAATCATGATGATCGCTGGCATACTGATTTTGCGCCATCATAGTTTGTCTTTTGTTATTGGCACATTGTGATTCCCGTGCTTTCTCTCTGGCTTGGTTCAGTGCCGGCAACAACATGGCGGCAAGTATTGAGATGATAGCAATAACAATGAGGAGCTCGATCAATGTGAAAATTCTTGTTTTTTGACTGTTTCGCCGTCCTTGACAGACGGTGAACATATACTTTGACTGTACCGGAGTGAAATCCCCCTCTTTACATTTCATAAGTAATTTTACCAATCCGATTTTTTTCATTTTCTTTTCTCCTTCTTTTCTCTTTGTTTTCTACTAAAGGTTTAACACAAGGAATAATCAAGCCGATAATATTTGTCTTTCCTTTCCTGCACTTTTCCATAATCATTCCTGCATGGAGTTTATACCCCTCATCCTTGTATTGAAGATATTTGACTGAAATCAGAAATTTTATTTCACGGTGATACCTTCCAAATAAGTGACCCCGGGACCCGCGGTCAGACGGACCTCTCCCGGTACGGTTGCTGGTGAGCAGGATTTACCGAGATAGTCGTATGCCGAGCGTAATTTTCCGGTAGTCTTCAGAAGAACACTTTGGGGTTGCGCAACTGTCCAGACAGCGCAAACTGGTATTCCATCCGGCTTCAACCAGCTTACCATATACACTCCATCCTTTTTCATGAATTCGAGGTTATATGATCCGGGAGGACGCATCTTCGTTAGTGTCGCATAAGCCGTATAGGCCGGTTTCTTGCTTAAGTCAACCCGGAGAATGCCAAAGAAGGCTTCACGCCCCCCTCTCTTGCTAAAATGTTCCTGTGAACGGAAACTATAGGCAAAGACTTTGTCAACTCCTGCGCTGAATGCGAGCAGTAGCGTTCGCGGCAAAAGCTTTGCTTGCCATTCCTCCGAAGTGCGGTGCGAGAAATCCTGCCAGGCAAGTGCAATCAAGTTTCCCTTAAGATCGCTATTGAATCGGTAGATTCCCGCAACGGGAGCAGACCAAGAACGGTCTTCTGAAAATGCGCTCACAATTGGAATCAGCTCGTCGCCCGGTTTGAGATTTTTGCGTCCGAGGTAGCGTTCGGCAATTAAGGGATAATTGAGTCCTTGTGCTTCGGGAATGGCTTCGAGCTGTGTTGTGAATTTCGGAGCCTTGGGATTTCTCCACCATGCATCCCAAGAAAAATGAAGATCCTGATGGATTTTAGTGGATGCACCACGGTTTTCGATGGAGCCGTCTGGGAGACGCACTCGATTAAAGTAGAAGGGTATACCGCCTCCCGGAAAAATAACGGTACCGCCTTTTCTAAGATATGCGACAAGAGGTTCATGAAAGGCAGAAGGATATCCTTCATTCATAGGCAACAACAGTAATGGATGTTTTTCAGGCTCAAGTTCAGTAAGGTTTTTTAGGGGAATGCGCAAAAAAGTGCGTCCTTTCCGGAAGAAGCTGTAGAGGTCAAGATTCACACATTCAGTTGAATAGAGATAGTCGGGATCCTCAATCAACACAACGGGAAGTGACGGATCATCAAGTTTCAACACCTTGAGCGCATATTCGATTATGCCGGTGAGATCCGGCGCGGGCAGAGTTGAGTAACCGATTTCCGTAAGCCAGAGAGGTTTGTCTGAATGAGCATTGTTTTTCTTCATTTCCGATTTGATATTGCGAAGCCAAGAATATAAACTGGCTTCGGGGTAATCCTGAAAGAAGTAGCGGTGGACATTCAGAACATCAAACGAATTTTTTGGTGCCCGTCGGAGGAATTCAGAGACATTTTGATGCACAATGAGACCGCCGTTCAATACGATTGCATCGGGATCAGCGGCTTTGATGCAGTCATAACTCTCTTTCAGAAATTTGGTATATAAAATGTGATTGTTAGAGAATTCTCCTCTGAGGTCTGGCTCATTGACAACCTCCCAATAACCGATTCGTCCCTTGTAACGGTTCACGACAGTCGTAATGTAATTTTTCCAGTCGTTCATGTGTGCAGTCAACGGAGAGCCCCATTTCGGTTGGAAGCCACCAAGAATTGGTAGAATTGTGATGTTGTTTTCTTCGGCTGCTCGCAGAACAGTATCCCATCTTGAAAAGTTCCATTTTCCCTTTTTCGGCTCGACTTGTGCCCAGTCCAAGTCGGTACGGTCAAGACCGATTCCAGCTTCTTTCATAAGTCGGAGCTCTTCTTTCAGCTCTGGAAACTCCCATCGGTTCAAGTGAGCGCATATCCCATAAGGGGAGTCGGTTGTACCTGGTGGTGCGGCGAATCCGGAAAATACTGTGAATCCGGCGCAAAATACAGTTACGGCCAATTTTTTCATAATTACCTCCAATAGTGAATTTACAGTTCTTAGAAAGTATATAACATACTTGTTTTCATGTGCTTGGGATTATTTTCTTAATAGATTCGCGCTCGATATACTGATAGGGATAAAGCTTTATTCCGGGAGACGGCTGATTTCCGATGATGATGTCGAGCGCGTCGCGGCACTGCTGGAGATATTCTCCGGTTACAATGGAACCTGCGGGATAGAGCCGTTCCATGATACTGCCGTCGTCCTCGCTGATTACGCTGATGTCGTCCGGAATGCGGAATCCCGCGAGCTGAAGCACCCGGCGTCCGGCAAGCGCTCCCATTCCGCTGTAATAAATCATGGCGGTCAATCCGAGCGACCGGATCTCGTCAAGATGAAGCCGCGTGATTTTTTCCGCCGCCTGCGCGGAGTTTTCCCATGATTTGACCGTGCCCGGAAAACAGGTGACGGCGATTCCGGTCTTTTCCGCCGCTTCGCTGATTCCCGTGAGGCGCATTCGGGTCAGATCGCATTCCGGCTCGTTGCGGACATATCCGATCTTCTTGTGTCCCGTCCGCGCCAGAGCCTCCACGCAGAGCCGTCCCGCCTGTGCGGAATCCAGGGAAAGGATCGTGACATTCTTCCCCGCATCTTCATAAATATTGCTGCTGTTGATCATCACTACCGGAAATGGAAGATCGCTCAGGTAACGGATCACCTCGCCGGATTTTACTTCCGGGCCGCTGTTCATGACGATGCCGGAAAGGGAATGCGAGGCTTGGACTGTTTCAATGATTGCCATGATGTCCGCATCCTGCCCCATCTGATAATTGATGACTGAAATCCTGCTCTGTCTGGCATAGGATAAGATCGTGTGCTCCATGTTCCAGAGTGATTCCGCAAAATAATCGGTTCGCAGGAAAAGCACGGTTTTCCCGGATCCCTCCGCTGTTTTCAGGAAACTCTCTTCGTGTACCGGAACACTGCAACTGACCATTCCCGAACCACGCCGGCAGCGAACGACGCCGTCCCGTTCAAGATCGCGGATTGCGCGGCTTACCGGAGACTGGGACGCTCCGAATTTTCTCATCAGCTCCTGCACGGTCGGCATCTTCAGACGGGACTCCGGTTTCAGTGCCTCCTCCAGCAGGAAAGCCTTGATCTTTTCATATTTGCTCGCAGTTGCCTGTTCTTTCATGATCGATATTCTTTTTGTTGAAAAGTAATATATTGATATTCTTTTGCTGTTTTAATTATAATCGATATCGAAAGAAATGTCAAGAGGCAAAAAGAAAAAAAGTTGAATTTTTAGAAACACCGTTTATTCCGGATATTTTTTCATTCTGACTCTTGAATTTGCTATTTTTCATCCTATAATATAGACTCCGGTCTTTTAGATTTTATTTTATAGTAAACAGTTTTAGTGCGCATATATGTGTACTGAAACAAATTGAAAGGTTGGTGGGCGAAAAGTGAAAACGTCCTCTCTCTTCACATGGATCTCCGGAGCGGCTGTGATGTCTCTGGCATCGACGGCATCTGCGGATGATTTGATCGGCAACTTGGAGACATCCATTGCGGAGTCTCTGGTTCCGAGCGGAATTACCCCCGTGTGGTGGATTGCCCCGGTCTGCGCCATTGTTGCGCTTGTCGCGGCTCTGATCTGCTACAAACTCATGATCAAGGCACCCAAAGGAAACTCCACGATGGAGGAGATTGCCGGTTACGTCCGCGAGGGCGCGATGGCTTATCTCAAACAGCAGTATTCCCGCGTGGGAATCGTGTTCCTTGTGCTCTTCGTCATCTTCACAATTCTCGCGATCATCGGTGTGCAGAACCCCTTCGTACCCGTGGCGTTCCTGACCGGAGGTTTCTTCTCCGGACTGTGCGGTTTCCTCGGAATGAAGACGGCTACTGCGGCGTCCAGCAGAACTGCGCAGGGTGCCAGTGAGAGCCTGAACCGCGGACTTCAGGTCGCGTTCCGTTCCGGAGCGGTCATGGGACTGGTCGTCGTCGGCTTCGGTCTTTTCGACATCACGGCATGGTATCTTATCCTCGACAAGCTCGTTTACACCCCTGAGCACATGGCAAACGGCCTTTCCATCCTCGGCATTACCTTTGTAAAAGCCGGTGCGATCGCTCCCGATCACAAGCTGATGGAAATCACCACGACCATGCTGACGTTCGGCATGGGCGCTTCGACGCAGGCTCTCTTTGCCCGTGTCGGCGGCGGCATCTACACGAAAGCGGCTGACGTCGGCGCCGACCTGGTCGGCAAAGTCGAAGCCGGCATTCCGGAAGACGATCCCCGCAACCCTGCCACCATCGCGGACAATGTCGGTGACAACGTCGGCGACGTTGCCGGTATGGGCGCCGACCTTTACGAATCCTACTGCGGATCGATTCTTGCGACAGCCGCTCTCGGCGCTGCTCTTCCGCTGGTTGCCGGAAAGCTGACTGCCGCCGATGTGGTGATGCGCGTCAACGCTCCGATGATCGTTGCCGGTATTGGAATCATCCTTTCCATCATCGGTATTTTCGCGGTCCGCTGCAAAGAGGGCGCGAGCATGATGACCCTGCTCAAGGCTCTGCGCATCGGGACATGGGGCAGTTCCGCCCTGATCGTTGTGGCATGTGCAATTCTTGCGGCATGCCATGTCATCACCTGGGGTATTTTCGGTGCGATTGTCGCCGGTCTTGTCGCCGGAGTGATCATCGGCTACTCCACGGAATATTACACATCCGACGAATACAAACCGACCAAGGAACTTGCTTCCCAGGCTCAGATGGGACCTGCGACCACGATTATTGACGGTCTGGCTGTCGGTATGCTTTCCGCCGGCATTCCGGTGCTTGCCACGGTTCTTGCAATCATCTGCGCATACGGCTTTGCAGGCGGTTTCCACTCCATTGCCGATGGCGGCGGAACGGTTCATGGACTTTATGGTATCGGATTTGCTGCTGTCGGTATGCTGGCTACTCTTGGTATTACACTTGCCACTGATGCATACGGTCCGATTGCCGACAATGCCGGTGGTAACGCGGAAATGTCCCATCTGCCCCCGCATGTCCGTGAGAGAACGGATGCGCTTGACATGCTCGGAAACACAACCGCCGCAACAGGCAAAGGCTTCGCGATCGGTTCCGCCGCTCTGACAGCCATGGCTCTGCTTGCCGCTGAAATTCAGGAAGTCGAAATCTGGTCCCGCAAGCTTGATCTGCTTTCCGTTGCAGACAAGATGAAGCTGGACAATCCGATGATCGACAACATCAAGGTTTTCATGAACATCTACCATATCGACATTATGAACCCGCTGCTTCTCTGCGGCATGTTCATCGGTGCGATGATGGCGTTCATCTTCTGCGCCCTGACCATGAAAGCGGTCGGACGCGCCGCCGGAAGCATGGTGGAGGAAGTTCGCCGCCAGTTCAAGGAAAAACCCGGAATCATGGCGGGTACCGACAAGCCGGATTATGCACGCTGCGTTGAGATCTCCACAAAAGGCGCTCAGCGTGAAATGATGATCCCGTCCCTGCTGGCGATTATCGTTCCGCTGGTGACCGGGCTGATTCTCGGTGTCGCCGGAATCATGGGGCTTCTTGCC
>ERZ1673738.1322-NODE-1322-length-38081-cov-5.722979_pt1 | contig 38081 bp, 33 predicted proteins | sample MGYA00580198_ERZ1673738 | MGnify/ENA primary metagenome ERZ1673738 (study PRJEB41218, sample SAMN15661784) | gut metagenome | host: Homo sapiens | place: Canada: London | collected 2015-08-20/2019-03-30 | study: EMG produced TPA metagenomics assembly of...
TAGTTATTTAGTAGGAAAAGCAAAATGATTTGCGCGACAACGTGAAATTTCGACTTCGCCTTCGGCTTCGCTCAACATGACATATCAGAAGTACACTAGTCAAAAATTTTAGCAAAAAAAAATATCACGCTAATTAGTAACAAATAAACTAACCATAGGTTTTCCATTGCCATCACTAATAAATATTTTTTGAACTATCAAAACAACTTAAAGTGTAAAGTAATTCCGTACTTCGCCCAATCAACTAAAATAAAAAAGGATACGACTTGCGTATCCTTCAAAATACAATTTTTAGTAAGGGTTAACTTAGCCGTCACTTTCGAGAAAAATCATCAACCAAGAAAACATTCCCAACTAAAACTTCTTTTTTTTATTCCTACACGCCTGCGACAAAGCCGATAAGCAACACTGCCATCAGACCGCACACAAACGCAAGGCACAGCAAACCGAAGTAATGCTTAAAGAAATGTCCTGCCGAATTTTGTTTGTTAGATTTCTTCATCTTCGATTATCCCCCAGATGTTGTCTTGCTCGCCCTCGTCGGTCAGACGCATTGCGCTGCCGATAATGCTACGAAGCTGGTCGGCGCCGAGATAACGCTTGGTTTGCCCGTCCTTCATTGCGGAAATAATGCCGGTTTCTTCGCTGACGACAATCGCCGTAATGTCGGGATAACTTTCGCTGACACCTATTGCCGCGCGGTGACGTGTGCCGAACTCTCTCGGAAGGTTGTTCTCCTGCGTAAGGGGCAAATAGCACCCTGCCGCAACCACCTTGTTCGCCGAAATGATTACCGCGCCGTCATGCAAAGCCGTCTTGGGGAAGAAAATCGTTTCCAACAAGTCAGCGGTAATCTCCGCGTCCAGCCTTATTCCGCTGTCCAGAATGGCCCCCGGAATATTGTCGCACAGCACGATAAGCGCGCCGGTGTCTGTTTTACTGAGGCGTTGGCAAGCCTTGATAATCTCGTTTACCGAATTGTTGAGGTCGTCAACGCTGACGTTGGCAAGGCCGCTTTCGGCGTAATGCTTCTTCCAACTGAAGTGGAACACATCGTGGCGCAGGTCATGAGCGAAAAACAACAAACTTGCCACCATGCACATTGAAAGAGTAAACCACACGTAAAACGCAATATTGTCCGTCGACAGAAAACTAAGCCCGAACACTGCGGTAACAATGACCGCCAGTATGTATGCAAACGGCATAAGTTTGCGTTTTTTGCTGTAATAGAAGATGGTATAATAAACAACGGTTGCAAAAATGACAGTCAGCACACGTGCCACTATCTCGTCGATTGCTCCCGTTGTAAAAAATTTGATAATATATTCAACCATTTGTAGGTACCCTGACTAAGTTTGAAAGGTGCGCCCGTCAGTTGCCCGCACGGAAAACCTTTTTATATTTATATAATACTACTTTTTGTAAAAAAAATAAAGTAATTTGCAACAAAAAATTACACACGTATTAAAAAAGTTTACACAACTATTGAAATTGCGCATTAAAAATTTACTTTTGGTCACATCAGACGGCATATGTTGCGCAAAGGGGCAATATCATTTAACAAACGCAGTAAAAACGTGGCGGAATTTTGACGGGGTTTCATTCGCAGCAGCCACCATCAATGCGGATGTATGACATCGTTATTACGCGACGTTTGCCATGCATAATAGCGATTTTTTCAATCGTGTTAAGCTGCGTTAACACAAAGCCGTTAAGGGAGATTTTTTATTGATAAACGTTGCAATCGCAGGTTACGGCAACCTTGGCAAAAGCCTTGAACAACAAATCAGACAACGTGACGACATGCGGCTTGTACGCATTTTTTCGCGACGAAAAATCGACAATCCTTTGCAGGCAAATTTCGACGATGCGACAAAGGCAACGGACATAGACGTGTGTCTGCTTGCACTCGGCAGTTACGCCGACCTTCGCGAAAATATCCGCTGTTTCGCAAACTTCAACACCGTCGATTGCTTCGACGACCACGCGGAAACGGACAACTACATGTATCTGCTGCAACAGACAAAACCGGACACCGTTTCCCTTGCGTGCGTCGGCTGGGACCCGGGGATACTGTCCCTTGTCCGCGGCATATTTGCACCGCTTGGCACTGTTGCCACAACATGGGGCAAAGGTCAATCCATGGGACACGGAAACGCGCTTCGGGCAATCCGCGGCGTACTGGACGGCGTACAATTTACCGTGCCTTACGACAACGCTTCCAAGCGATTTTTCAACGGTCAAACAAAGCCGCAACAACTGGTCAGGCGAGTATGCTTCGTTGCCTGCGCCGACGTTGACAAGGAAGCAATCAGGAGGCAAATCACAACCATGCCCGATTACTTCGACGGGTACGAAACAGAAGTAAATTTCGTTTCGCAACAGGAAGTGCGCGCACTCAAAGCCGACATGTCACACTGCGGCAAGGTGTACGCGACGGGTAAATACCACACAGCAGAAACGACCTTGCAGGTTGCAAACAACGCCGATTTTACCGCTGCGATAATGATAAATTGTGCGTTTGCCGTACAGAAACTTGCCGACGACGGCTACAAAGGTCCATTCAGCCTGTTTGACGTTCCGATGCGATATTTTGCCGACAAAACCTGCCAGTAACAAACAAAAAGAGCGGCATTTTGACATACTATGTGTGAGATAGTATTATTCAAAATGTCGCTTTTTTAAGTAGTTGAAGGTTTGTAAGAGTTTTTTTTGCATTTTTGTCGTTTCGACGGCAATATTTTTTGTCGTTTTAACGGCAATATTTTGTCGTTTCGGCGGCAACAAAATCCACTGAAAGTAACGACGCAGTGAGTCTGGCTGCGCCAACCGTCAGTCCTTGTACAGTTCCACCGCTACGCCGGCTTCGTGCAAAAGTTCCAGCGCAAACTCGTCCGGGTAGCCCTCGCCGTACACAATGCGTTTGATACCCGCGTTGATAATCATCTTCGCGCAAATCACGCATGGTTGGTGCGTGCAGTAAAGCGTTGCTCCTTCAAGCACCGTCCCGAGCCGCGCCGCCTGAATAATCGCGTTCTGCTCCGCATGCACGGCATAGCAAAGCTCGTGGCGTGTACCGCTGGCAATCCCCAGACGCATACGCATACATTCGCCGCGTTCCTTACAACTTTTTACCCCCTCGGGCGCACCATTGTAACCCGTGGTAAGTATGCGCTTGTTTTTTACGATGACCGCACCTACCTGTCTGTCGCTTTTGAAGCAACTGGACCACGAAGCAACTTGCCTTGTAAGTTCCATAAAACGCTTGTCCCACTTGTTCACGCAAAACTCCTTTCCGCGGCAGGCAAAGCCCAAACACTACCGCGGCTTAACTACAAAATATACTTTGTATTATACCAATATACATTGTAAAATGCAACACTTTTTTTCGTTGTCGGATTTGCACTATTTTTGTCGAAGTGTACTCATTTTTCAAAAAAAGATATCCAATAGGCTTGACAAATTTTCAAACCGTAGTATAATAGGGTTAGCAGTCGAGGCAGAAGAGTGCTAATAAGTAAATATCGTTGTTTCGGCACGCGTTCGGCAAGACGCACATACACAGTAAACACATTGCCGACAAACGAACAAAGCGACGACAAAAAGCACTGCTTCCGCACGGTAAATCAAAAATCGGAGGATATTGTTACTTATGACATTGAAACCACTTTTTGACAAAGTCGTAGTCAAAAAACTTGAAGAAAAAGAACAAAGCGTAGGAGGAATTTTCCTGCCCACTGCCGCACAGGAGAAACAGGAAGTTGCCGAAGTAATCGCGGTAGGCAACGGCGGCGTAATTGACGGCAAGGAAGTCGTAATGGTAGTTAAACCGGGCGACAAAGTGCTGTACAGCAAGTACGCCGGCAGTCAATTCAAAATTGACGGTCAGGAAGTAACTATCGTCAAACAAAGCGACATTCTTGCAATCGTAGAGTAAGGAGGAACACAAAATGGCTAAACAAATCAAATACGGCGAGGACGCACGCAGAGCACTGGAAAGCGGCGTAAGCCAACTTGCAAATACCGTAAAAATCACACTCGGTCCCAAGGGACGTAACGTTATCCTGGAAAAGAAGTACGGCTCACCCGTGGTAATCAACGACGGCGTGTCCATTGCCAAGGAAATCGAACTCAAAGACCCGTTTGAAAACATGGGCGCGCAAATAATCAAGGAAGCCAGCACCAAAACGAACGACGTTGTAGGCGACGGCACCACCACGGCGGCTGTACTTGCTCAGGCAATCATCGTAGAAGGCAACAAAAACCTTGCCGCAGGCGCAAACCCCATCATTTTGCGTAAAGGTATCGACAAGGCCGTCGAAGTTTGCGTAAATAAACTCAAAACCATCAGCACGCCCGTACAAGGCGCGCAGGCAATCGCACAGGTTGCAAGCATTTCCGCAGGCGACAACACCATCGGCGAGCTTATCAGTGCGGCAATGGAAAAGGTCGGCAACGACGGCGTAATTACCGTAGAAGAAAGCAAAACCATGAAGACGGAACTCAACATCGTCGAGGGTATGCAATTCGACCGCGGCTATGCAAGCCCCTACATGGTGACGGACACCGACAAAATGATTGCCGAACTGGACAATCCGTTTATCCTTATCACAGACAAAAAGATCAGTTCCATTCAGGAAATTTTGCCTCTTCTCGAACAGGTTGTCAAGGCGGGCGGTAAACTGCTGATTATTGCCGAAGATGTAGAAGGCGAAGCCCTCACCACTCTTATTCTCAACAAACTGCGCGGCAGTTTCACCTGTGTTGCGGTAAAGGCACCCGGATTCGGTGACAGAAGAAAGGCTATGCTTGAGGATATCGCAATCCTGACAGGCGGACAGGTAATCACCGAGGACCTTGGACTTGACCTCAAATCTGCCAACATCAACATGCTTGGTCGCGCAAAGAGCGTCAAGGTTGACAAAGACAACACCATCATCGTGGAAGGCGCAGGCACACCCGACGCAATCGCGCAACGCGTGGCGCAAATCCGCAACCAACTTGCAGAAACCACCAGCGACTACGACAAGGAAAAATTGCAGGAACGTCTTGCCAAACTTGCAGGCGGCGTAGCGCAAATCGCAGTAGGCGCGGCAACCGAAGTGGAAATGAAGGAACGCAAACTTCGTATCGAGGACGCACTCAACGCAACCCGCGCAGCCGTCGAAGAAGGTATCGTTGCGGGCGGCGGCGTTGCACTGCTGTCGGCAATCCCCGAAGTTGACAAACTTGTAAACAGCCTCAGCGGTGACGAAAAAACCGGCGCAATGATTGTTCGCAAGGCACTGGAAGCACCCATCAAGCAAATTGCCGAAAACGCAGGCGTAAACGGCGGCGTAATCGTTGCCAAGGTACTTGCCAAAAAGAGCATGAACTACGGCTACGACGCGCTTACCGACACCTACGGCGACATGATTGAAAAGGGTATTCTTGACCCCACAAAGGTTACTCGTTCCGCATTGCAAAACGCGGCAAGCGTTGCAGGCACACTGCTTACGACGGAATCCATCGTTTGCGACATTCCCGAACCCGCGCAACCTGCGGCGGCACCTCAGGGCGACATGTACTAAGCCGACGGTAACGCACGGTAAATAACAACATCAAAAAAAAAGAAGTTCACGATTGTGGACTTCTTTTTTTTTGTGTAAAAATATGCTATTTTCGTCACAGATTCGTAGCAATTACAGCAACATGCAGACAACTTCGGATGCGATGCCGCACAAAACGCCGGCAAAGTACATAATTGCAAGAATAAGCAGATTGCGTTTGAAGTTGGTCTTGTTTTTGAACAAAATCGCAAGCGCAATGCCGCTGTTTGCCACAAGCCCTGCCAGAAGCGCAGGCAACCCGATAATGCTCCCGTTGCCGCTGGCGTACATTCCCGTAAGAATTACGCTGCTTGCGCAGTTCGGCACAAGCCCTATTGCTGCGGTAAAGAAACTTTGGAATATGCCAAGTTTCGCCGTAAATTGAGTGATAGGCTGCTCAAAGTAATACAGCAACAAGCCAAACACCGCATTGACGACAAATATATACACAAAGATTTTGGTCGTATGCAACAGCGGATGTTTGACAAAGTTAAGAAATTTGGCAAACTTGCCGTGCGCGTGTTCCTTTTTGCGGTTGTGTTCGTGCGAATGTTCGTCGCCGCCGTTATCTGTCACTTCGTTGCAGTTTTTCTCGTCGTTATACGCCGCCTGCACGGCATCTTCGTTAAGTTCGTGACCGCAACATCCCTCTTCTTCGTGCACTTCGTAGGTGTCCGCAAGCGGACGTTTGTCAAATACGTTTATTATGTATCCGAGAATTACGGCATACACGATTTTGACAAGTACGACAATCCACACCACGCCGACGGTTTTGCCGTTACTAAGCAACAACGGTAACGCCTCGTCGCTGGTTGCCACGAAAAACGCAATCAGCGTGCCCGTTTTTAAGTAGTTTTGCAAATACAAATCCGTCGCCATTACGGAAAACCCGCACTGCGGCACAATGCCAACGGCACCTGCCACAAGAGGCGCGCATTTGCCGTTAAGCAGTTTTACCGTTTTGTCGCGAGCGCGTTTGTTGCTTTCCAAAAACTCGATAAACAGGTAAATGATTAAGAGAAACGGCAATGTTTTCGCACTGTCGACAAGTGCGTCCAACACGATGTCCCACATCGTCAGTCATCCCCTTTGGGCATGTCAAGTTGTATCGTGCTGTCGCCGCCCGTAAGCCCCAGGTCGGCGCAGATTTCTTCCAATGTTTTGTCGGGGTGAATAAGTTCCTTCGGGTCGATTACAACGTCCGCCGCCTGCTGAATACGTTTGACGGGGTTTGCAACCTTGTCGGTGTTTGCGGCATGTTGTCCGTTGTCACTTGCCGCGTCGTTTGTTTGCGGTTTGGTAGCCGCACCGTCCGCCGACAAGGCGAGATCCGCCGTTTCGCCCGCAATGTTACGTCCGTCGTAGGCATACACCAACTTTTCCAGTTTGTCCTTGATTTCGTCAAATCGCGCAAGTTCCTCACGACTCAGCGTAGAAACAAGCGTTTGCGCGTATGCCTGCCACGCAGCAAAAAACAGTTTTGCGCGAAGCAGCACCACTTCGGAATACTTTTCGGCGTCGTTTTTCAGCAGTTTTGCAAGTTTTTGCGACTGCACAAGGGCAGCCGAGATAGCTTCGCTGTCCTTGCGGTACTTGTTGAGTTGCTCGCCGAGGCGTTTGTTTTCGTCAATCAGTTGGTCGACGCGTTCTCGCGTGGCTTGCAACACCATTTTGTCGCTTTCACTCTGAGTTTTCAAAAACTCGTCTACCTGTCGGGGGTCATATCCCCGAAATACTTTGCGAAATTTCATTCTTTCACCATGCTTACTTCTTGTTTGATAAGCGACTGTTTAAGTTCGTACAGTTTGTCGGACAGGTCAACCTTGTAGTTGTGAGGTTGGCTGAGACGCAGATACTCTTCCCAGAACATATTAAGGCTTGCCTTGCAGTCGGCGGCAAGTTCAAATGTCGTCTTGGGCTTGTACACCAGTTTGCCGTCCACATACACGTCGATGTACAGATTGCGTGCTTCGTAGTTGACAACTTCCTTGGTTTTCCAGCGTTCCACGGGGTGGGTAATGACAATGTTTTTGCTGTCGTCGATGACTTCGTTTTCAAGGCAGATAAGGTCGGCAATGGCTTTGCCCGTGTCGCGCCCCACAAGGCGATACACCGTCTTTTTGCCGGGGTTGGTAATCTTGACCGGGTTGTCTGAAATCTTCATCTTGGGATAGTCCACTCCGTCAATGCGTACGTTTGCAAGTTTGTACACGCCGCCAAGGCTTGGCGTATTGTTGCTTGTTATCATGCGAGTACCTACGCCGTAAATGTCGATTCTGGCATCCTGTTGTTTAAGCGATTCCAGCACATACTCGTCAATGTCGCTGCTTGCAAAAATCTTGCAGTCGGCGTGTCCTGCGTTGTCCAGCATCTTACGCGCACGCTTGGACAGGTAGGCAAGGTCGCCGCTGTCAAGACGAATGCCGAGGGGCTTGTAGCCCTTCTTTTTGAGGTAGTCAAACACTTTGATTGCATTTGGCACACCGCTGTTAAGCGTGTCGTAGGTGTCCACAAGCAACAGGCAGTTGTCCGGATAGGTGTCGGCGTAAGCCATAAAGGCATCCAGTTCCGTCGGGAAACTCATCACCCAACTGTGCGCGTGGGTTCCCTTGGGCGGCAAACCGAACATCTTGGCGCAAAGAACGTTGCTTGTGCTTGTGCAGCCGCCGATTACAGCCGCGCGCGCGCCGTAGATACTTGCGTCCGGTCCCTGCGCGCGGCGCAGACCGAATTCCAACACGCCTGCAGGTGCCGCCGCATAGCAGATACGGCGAGCCTTGGTTGCGATAAGGGTCTGGAAGTTGATGATGTTAAGCAGTGCCGCTTCCAGAAGTTGCGCCTGACAAATAGGCGCGGTTACGGTCATAAGCGGCTCATAGGGAAACACCACCGTGCCTTCGGGGATTGCCTTGATTGTGCCTGTAAAACTGAAGTCGGCAAGCCACGCAAGAAATTCGTCGCTGAACGCCTTTGTCGAGCGCAGATATTCGATTTCCTCCCTGCCGAAGTGTATGCTTTCGATGTACTCCACGGCTTGTTCCAGTCCTGCGGCAATACAGAAGTTGCTTTCGTCAAACGGACGGAAAAACACGTCAAATGTTGCGATTTCATCCTGTTTGCCGTGCTTCCAGTAGCCGTACATCATTGTAAGTTCGTAAAAATCGGTAAGTAAAGTTAAGTTTCTCATGTCTTTTTCCTTTATTTTTGTCGTCGGCAATGCGCCTCCGTCAATTACTTTTGTTGTGTTGTTTGTCGTCGGCGTTGTTTTGCATGTCGCTGTCGCCGCTAATGTCGGCGGAGGCATTGTCGCCTTGCCTTTCCGCACTGCCGTCGCCCGTCGTCACTCCGTCCGCACAAGCCGCAACGGGTTTTGCCTTTTCGGGGTCTATCCATTCGTGCAGGTTTTCCACGCCGTAATCGACGTAAACCTTCGGCGGAAAAACAAACAGCAAAAATTTGTTGAGTTTAACTTCCGTCGCCTTCCCGCAATCGCAGTTTACGCTAAGCACGATATGTTCCGGCACGGACTTGGTAAGTTCCTTGGCAGCGGGCACTATTTTCCACAGCGCAATCGCCGCCGCCAGTGCGCCCAGCACCACAAACAGCACCACGCCGTTGGGGATGCCGTCCATGATGCCCCAACGAATAAGGCTGAACAGCCCTGCGCCCACAAGTACCGCAAAAACCACGCTGTAACATATTGTTGCCGTAAGGTGTTTGTCGTAGTCGCTTTCGGCAGCATTTATGTCGGCGGAACGTTTGCCGCAACCGCTGCAATACAGTTGCAGTCTGTCCCACAGCGACCACACGCCAAGCGCGCTGTACACAGAAAGCAGGGTCAGTGCAATGCCGACAAGCAGACGACTTTCGCCGCCGAGGACAAACATCACTATCGCCACAGCAAGGCTTACGCCGCTAAGCGCGCACAAAATCCAACGCGAAACGGAAACTTCCTGTCGCTCGCTTGTAAACATTTTGCTGTACAGCGCATGCAGTTGTTTGCGGTAAATTTTACTCAGCGTCCACAAACCGAAAGTAATTGTAAGCACCGACACAAGTTGCGAAATCTTGATGTCCGTTTCCAGTGTGCCGATGTACAGATACAGACTGTCGCTGCGCATGCCTTCGATTACAAGACGAACGATACCGTAGTAGATTCCGTAAAAAGCCGCAATCCAACCCAGTTTGTACCGTTTGCTGCGGGCAAGTACCAACACACAAATAAGGAAACCGACAAACGTACAAAAACTTTCGTAAAAGAATGTTGCCTGGTACCACCCCGGTTGACCGCTGCCAAGCGCGGAACTTGTGTGATCTATCCACACCGCCAGGAAGTTGAAACCGTGCACCTTGCCACCGTTGATACCCTCGAAGAAGTTGGGCATTGCCGAGTAGTCGGTTGTAATCAGATTACCGAAGGCTTCCTGATTGGCGAAGTTGCCCCAACGTCCGATACTTTGCGCAAGCAGCACGCCGGGCAAAATGCAGTCTACAATTATGCGGAAGTCCTGTTTCTTGCATTTACTCAGCACGTATGCCACAACGTAGCCTACAATAACACCGCCGTAAATGCCAAGTCCGCCGCTGCGGAAATTGAAATAGGTTGACCAGTCGGGAATACTGTCGCCCGCCCACGGGAAAATGTACACGTAAGCCCTTGCGCCCAGTACGCCGAGAGGAATAATGGCAATGGCGTAAACCGTAATGTCGTACGGATCGTACCCGCGTTTTTTGAAATACCTGCCTGCAATGAGTATTGCCAGACACATACCGGTAACTATGCAAAGCGCGTAAATGTAAATCGGGAAGCCGAACACTACCAGCGCAGGGTGACTTACATTCCACACAAAGCCGAATGTATTGTTGCCCCACACAAACTGTTCTTCCGAAAAAGCCCGTGTTACAGCCGACAGAAAACTAAGCAAAACAATTACTTCCTTTTGTCAGGACTTTCGACGCCGCAGCCGACGTAACGAAAGCCTATATAATATTTATATTTTACTATTTTAATGAAATGTTGTCAATCACTTGCGTGTTTGTTGCGGCAAGACTTGCTACACTATACGCGGATTTGTACATATTTTTCCATTTGCTCCATTAGCGCCCTTTTTACAGGCAATTTCAGCCAATTTGCATTTTTTCAATACTAAAGCCGCTTGATTTTGACATACTATGCGTGTAATAGTACTTTATAAAACCACAAATTTCGTCATAGTCGGCGATTTTACACGCAGGATCTGACCAAACAAGACCTTACAATCGTACAATACTACTGCCGTTACGGGTTTTGTCCGCCGTGCAAAAAAGACAAAGGCGCAAAACAGTAGTAAAAAAACGAGAAATGTGTTACAATACAAAAAACAAGTTTACGCTTGCAAAAAGACCGAAAAAAAGGTTAACATAAAATGACAACAGAACAAGACAACAAAACAACAAACACCGACGAAGCGCAAATTGCCGAAAACGGCAGCACCACGTCGTCGCCCGCCGAAGACAGGCAGTCAAAGAAAGCGCAAAAGCAACAGGCAAGACAACTTGCCGCAAGTCAGGCCGCGGCAGCACGCGCAAAACGCACCGCCGACCGCGAAGCCAAAATTCCCGAAGAAGTTAAACTTGCGCAGAAACTTGCCGCCATTGCCAACTTGCAACGCGACAACAAAAAATGGTACAAGCTGGACAACGCCGCGCTGATGTACCCACTTGTGGCACGGGGCGAAAGCATCAGCATTTTTCGCGTGTCCGCTCTTCTTCGCGACCCCGTTGACCCCGTGGAACTGCAGTACGCCGTCAACGACATTGCAGCGCGTTTTCCCACCATTTGCGGCAGCGTGAAGAACGGCTTTTTCTGGCCGTTTATCGACAGACCGACAATTCCCATCACAGTCAAACCGCAAACCAAGGTGCCCGGTCGCCCCATGAAGGTGGACAGCCGCCGCAGTCAGATACGCGTAAACTACATCGGCAACCAGATTTCCGTCGAATTTTTTCACTCGGCAACCGACGGTACGGGCGGCATAATTTTTCTCAACTCGCTGCTCCGCCGCTACTTCCAACGGCTCGGATACAAAATCGACTGCACCAACTGTTTCGACTACCGCGACATACCGTCGCTTGAGGAAATCCGCGACAACTTCGCTGCCGTCACAGTCAAAAAAAATCCGCCGCCATGCCCCAAGCCATTAAAAAGCAAAAAGTTGAACGGCACGCTCCAACGCGGCGGCAAGTACGTCACGGTACGCGGAGTAATGAGCGCAAGCCAACTTAAATCCGTTGCAAAACAACACAACGCCACCGTTACGGAATATCTCGGCGCGGTGCAACTTATGGCACTCAATCGTCTTGCGGCTGTTACCAACTCGCCCGAAAATCCACCCATCCGCGTACTTATCCCCGTAAACCTGCGGCGAATTTACGATATGGAAACAATCCGCAACTTCAGCAGTTACATTTTTTACCAATACAACGGACAAAATGACATCGACGAAGTAATCGACGACATCCGCAAACAAACGGAAGAACAAATGACCGACGACTACTTCCGCGGAATGGTAAGTTTCAACTACAACAACGGCAACAGCCCCTTGCTCAAAATCGTTCCCCTTGCGGTCAAGCGTTTTGTGCTTGGCTGCATTGTTTCCGGGCGCGGCGACGGCGTGGTAAATTGCAGCACGCTGAGCAACCTGGGCATAGTAAAGGCACCTAAACAATTTGACGACCTTGTACTTCGCTACGACTTTATGCTGGGCAAGCCTGCAAAAAAAACCAACAACTTTGCCGTTGCCACCTACAACGACACCTGCGTAATAAGCATGACTTCCCCCTTTGTGGAACGCGACTGCGAAATGTACTTCTTCCGCAAACTTGCCGAAGCAGGCATTGACATCGCCGTGGAAAGCGACATTTGGGAGGACAAAGAATGAAATACTGCACCAAATGTAAAGTAAACGTACACCATCAACAAACAAACTGCCCTCTGTGCGGCAGTTACCTCGACCCAGCAAACGACAACGACAATTGCGCCGTCTACACCGCCGAGGACAAAAAAGTAACCTACCCCACGCTTACGCTCAACACCTACGTGCCATTTTTCAAGCACAAGTTCAACAAAATTCTGCTTGTAATAGCCGCAATATCCATTGCGCTCAATCTGCTTCTTACGCCAAACCACCTGTGGTGCTACTACGTCTGCCTTGCCGTAATCCTGGCAATATTCGGTGTGATGTCGCCCATCAACAACAAAATGAAGTTTGTCAATATTATGCGACGCAACGTATTTCTCACAACACTTCTTGCCGTTGCGTTGGAACTGGGCATTTGCAACTGGCAATTCCGCTGGTTTGTACCCGAGTTTGTACTGCCGTTTGTCTACGACGCCTGCATTGTCACGTTGGACATACTTATCATCTTTTACCGCCGCACCAACAGACAGTTGTTCAGTACGCTTATATACGTAACGTTCTACGCCATCTGTCCGCAAATACTGTTCTGGATTTCGCCGCTGTGGAACGTAACTGCTCGGACGCTTATTCCGTTTGTCAGCTTCTTTGCCGCACTGTTCAATCTCATTGTGGTATTTATCGTCTGTTCGCGTTCGCTCAAGGAAGAAATGGAACGCAATCTTAATTTGTAATTTTATTTTGAATATATGGGATTTTTATGGGGAGGAACCTTTTCTACGAAAAGTTTTTCCACTTCGGGGCGAAAATCACCCTTTTAGTACACCAAATGTTTTAGTGTATTATTCGCAATGGGTGCACGCCCCGTGCCCATACCCCTCTTCCAAAAGTTTTGACGACGGGGGGGGGATAAGATAAAATCTATTCTTATTATTTTTTTGGTGTAGAAAAATCATACTTTTTAGCTAAGTAACCTTTGATAGATAAACCACTTATATTACAAACTGCACGCTTGCCGAGCCTTTGCAAGGTAAGACATAATAAACACACATTTGCCATTCGACGAAAAACCTTCGTCATCGTCTGTGTCATAGTCACAAACAAATGAAATTGTATCAGGCTGTACGTGTAAAAGCCTTCGCCCTCGGGGAGAAGGTGTCACGAAGTGACGAATGAGGGGACAGAGATAAATTATAATATCACCGTATAAGTCAATTCTGAACACCGTCGAAAAATCTACATAAAATTTCCGTTTACCAACAGTCTTCTTTTTATTTTACCGTATACATCGCCCGAAACAGGTCTACACTACTTACACGCGGCGTAACGATTTTGTCGAAAACTACATAGTATATTGTGCGCCGTTTGTTGCATTACTACTGTTTTTGCCAAATCGGAGGCACAAAATGACCATCAAAAGAGGCGAACTGTACTACGCCGATCTCAACCCCGTCGTCGGCAGCGAACAGGGCGGCATACGACCGGTACTCGTGCTGCAAAACGACGTCGGAAATAAGTACAGCCCCACCGTAATCGCCGCCGCAACAACAAGCAAACTTACCAAAGCCAAACTGCCTACGCACATCGAACTGCACAGCGACACAACGCCCCTTCCGCGCGACTCTGTCGTACTGTTGGAACAAATCCGCACCATCGACAAAAGTCGCATACGCGAACGCATCGGCGAGTTGCCGCCGGAAATTATGCAACAGATAAACGACGCACTTCTGCTAAGCCTCGGATTTTTCGTCTGACTCTCGGACAAAATCCGAGGTTTTAACAAAAAAAAAACAGCCTGATTGACTGCCACGGAAAAAAAAAAGGACAGCCTGCTCGGCCGGCACTAAAAAAGGACAGCCTGATTGACTGTCCTTAAACAAATACAACTTTTTCGGCCGCCTTAAACAATGACCGCAGCAATTGCTGTCTTTAATACATTTGTGACTGTTGCGCGAGAGCGATAACTACGGCAAAATTGTTGCTTGGCGACGAATTACAGACACAGACATGTTGCGGTTACACGGACGTTACGCACGTTGTCTTTCGCCACATCGTCCGTTTTACGCAATTGCAGCAACGCCCGATTACTCTTCGCCTTGATTATTGTCGTACGTTTTATCTTCGCCGTTGTCGTTGTTTTCCGTAACGTTCGCTTGTTCACCGATCAGATTGTCGCTTGCGGCAGCGTCCGTTGTTACGTCCCCTTCGTCGTCGCGCACCACGTAATCGGTGTGTTGCCGCACTTCACCCATTGCAACGTCGGGTTCGGCAATGCAAACGTCCCTGTACTTGCCGATGTCGGTAAGTATACAAATGTAGTACAGTTTGTCGATGATAAGTATCGTACCTTTGCAAATTACCGTCATTACAACAGACAAAATCGGTATCCAGCAAAACAGCATATTGACAAACGTCAGCACCATTTCCAGCGCAAACACAACGCAGTAAATCGGCAAACCGACGATAATACACAACGTCTTTGCGATTATGTAAAGAAAGTTGTTGCTTGTGTAGTTGAAAATCCACTTAAACCTGTTAAGATAGTACTCCTTCACGGCATACTCCTTTGCAAAACGCCTGTACACGTCAACCGCCCTGTTGCCGCACGCAAACGATATGCGACCGAAACGCACGCCACATTCGCTTCGGCATTTATTTGTAAAACAATATTACCACAAAACAAAGTAAAAGTCAATTTGTAATTGTATTGTCGGAGCGTATTTACTACGACATCGCAAACCGAAGTTTTCCGTGACGCTGTCGCCGATTATTCCCGCAAGCGTGGCAACAAGCGATCGTGCGGCTGGCAACGCTCGCTTGCCCACGCCAACGCTTAGAAAACCACCACACCCGAATAGTTAATATTTCAAGCGAAAGTTTGTCGCAAGTGGCGAACAGAAACCCTGCAAAAAAACATAATATAAAAGGGTTGACAACACCGAATAAAAGAATTATACTACAAGTACAAATTCCGCAAACGCTGCCGCAAGGTTGTGCCGACGCGGAACGACAAACTTAATATTCTCCGGTAGGTGAGGCTACCACAGGGATACGGATTGCTACCGACTTTACGCATGGAGACATGCAACGTATGGTTAGCAGGTCGTGTCGAAACCAAGGCACAATCTAATGCAATTTCATTGCCCTGTGATGCTAAAGCTTGTAATGGTAAGACGTAGTTTCCGTCAGCGGCATTGCCGCATCGATTTTGAAACAGCATTTGTCCGTACTTGTTACAAGCGCGGGCTTTTTTGTTGCTTTTTACCGTCAACCGCAACGCGCGACAACGCTTTTCCGTCCCCGTCGCACGAGTGCACCGCCTGACAAGCCACCGCACACTTCCGAAGAAAAATATACAAAAGGAGGTCAAATGCTATGGATGAAGAAATCAAGAACTTGTCCGACAAAATTGCCGAACTGCTGGAACAGCGCAATTTCAGGCAAATCAAGTCGCTCATAAACGACGAAATGCCTCAGGACACCGCTCAACTGCTGGAAGAGTTGCCCGAAAAGGAAATGCCGGTGGTTTTTCGATTACTTACCAAGCAAAATGCCGCAGACACGTTCGTCGAAATGACCTCCGACAGTCAGGAAATGCTGATAAACAGTTTTTCCGACGCCGAATTGAAAGCCATTTTCGACGAAATGTTCCTGGACGATACGGTAGACGTCATCGAAGAAATGCCTGCAAGCGTAGTCAAACGTATCATAAACACGTCTGACGCCGAAACGCGCGCGCAAATCAACGAAATACTGAAGTATCCCAAGGACAGCGCAGGCTCGCTGATGACCGTCGAGTACGTGTCGCTGAAACAAAACTGGACCGTGCGCGAATGCTTTGACCGCATCCGTAAGGTTGCCGTGGACAAGGAAACAATTTACACCTGCTACGTGACCGACCCGGGGCGCAAACTGCTGGGAAGCGTGTCCGTCAAAGACCTGCTGCTTAACGACTACGACAAGGTAATCGCCGACATAATGGAAACCGACATCATCAGTTGCGAAACTACCGACGACGAAGAAGCCGTAGCGCAGATAATCAGTAAATACGACCTCAACGCCATCCCCGTGGTAGACACCGAACAGCGCATTGTCGGCATAATCACCGTAGACGATATCATCGACGTAATTCAGGACGAAGCGACGGAAGATATTTCACTTATGGCGGCAGTAAATCCCACCGACGAACCTTACCTTGAACAAAGCGTGTGGCAAATCTGGAAAGCGCGCGTACCGTGGTTACTTATCCTGATGGTGTCGGCGACATTTACTGGACTAATAATAAACACATTCGAGGCACGTCTGAATGCGCTAAGCACACTACTGTTTGCCTGTGTACCCATGCTTATGGACACAGGCGGAAACGCAGGCGGTCAGGCATCGGTTACCATTATACGCGGACTTGCCCTTGACGAAGTGCACCCGAGAGATGTACTCAAAGTGCTGTGGAAAGAGTTCCGCGTAGGGCTTATGCTTGCCGCCATTCTGGCTGTCACATGCTTTGCAAAACTACTGCTTATCGACAGACTTTTGTTCGGTTACGACTACACCTGGCAATTGTGCCTTGTAATCTCGTTGTCGCTGTTTGCAACGGTAGTAATCGCCAAAGCCGTCGGTTGCCTGATGCCCCTGCTTGCAAAGACATTGAAACTTGACCCTGCCGTAGTGGCAAGCCCCGTAATCACCACCATTGTGGACGCACTGTCGCTGATGATTTTCTGCTTTATTGCAATCAATCTGCTGCCTGCGCTCGGTCACGTGTAATACAAGCCCTGCGCGCCGTGAAGCAATCCGATTGACCGATAGGGACATTCTGAGCAATTTTACAGAACGGTAAAAAAACGATTTTTAGCGAAAAAACACAAAAACAAACAAAGAAAAAAGGACGAGATTTAACGCAAATCCCGTCCTTTTTGTTATATTTTGATATACTATGTTTGTAATAGTACTCTGCAAAATGGCGATTTCTTTCATAGTTGAGGCATTTTGACAGAGTTTTACTACAAATTCCGTCCTTGCAGGTAACACCGCCCACGCCAGGGTTAATCATTCTATTACCCGAAGCCGATACCACGCTTCTTTTTGTTAAGTTCGCTGAATTCCTTGTCGCTTACACTTGCGGCAAAATCTTCGCGGGTAAGCACCACTTCGCGACAGCCGTCCAGCTGGCAACGCATTGCAGCCTTGGCGCACACGCGTTCGTACAGGTTGCGCACAAAACGGGCATTGCTGAACTCCTTGCTTGTAATAAAACTCTCGCTAAGCGACATGAAGTACGCTTTTGCCTCGTCCAGCATATCCTGCCGATATGCAAGTTTGCCATTGACCATCGACTCAAAAATCCGATACAACTGTTCGCGCGTAAAATTGGGGAATTCCACCACGTACGGCATACGGCTTTCCAGCCCTGCGTTGCCTTTCATCATCTTGTTGATGTCGTCGGTGTAACCTGCCATAATCACGACAAAATCGCTGCGGTGATTTTCCATTTCGGCAATTAAGGTGTCCAACGCTTCTCGTCCGTAGTCGCGGGTGTCGTCCTCGCCGCGATACAGTGAATACGCTTCGTCGATAAACAGTATCGAGCCGTAAGCCGCGCGGCACAAACTGAGAGTTTTCGGTGCGGTTTCGCCTATGTAACGTCCGCAAAAATCACGCCCGCTTTGCTCGTGGAATTCACCTATACGCAGCACGCCGCGTTCCTTCAGAATTTTGCCGATAATCCTTGCAATAGTCGTTTTGCCCGTACCCGGGTTACCTACAAAACGCATATGCAGACAGGGACTGCCTATTGACGGATTTTGCCGCGCAAGTTCGATTTGTGAAATTATTTCCAGTACGCGTTGCTTAATCTTGTCCGTGCCGACAAGTCTGTCCAGCATTTCCATACCGCTGAGGTTGTCAAACACTTCGTTGCCACACAACTTTTCGGCGTCGACGGCACGTATCAGACGGTCGTTTTCGCCGTTTTGCGCATTTGCAAGCTGCTTGAGATACAGCATTTCGCACACCACTTTGCGGATTGTGTCCACGCCGTAAAACCGTCCGTCGCTGCTTTCTTCGCGTATGCGACGGAAGAACCCGTCCCATGCTTTTTCATCCATGCTGAAGTTGTACTTGCTCACTTCCACATCGGCATAGCGTCCGATTTCCTCATTGGAAAAGGGCGGGAATGACAACTCGCGGATAAACATGAAATCGTTGAGTGCCTGCGAAATTTTGCCCAGTACTTCCTTGTCGATAAACGGCACGCGAAACGCCACCACGCCGAGGTTTTCCATTTTGGCAAGCCCCGTCATGAACGAGCGAAACTCGGGTGCGCGAACGTCGTTCATCCAGTCGCTGAGGTCAATGCACACAATCGTGCCTTGTTCAACTTCCGTAAGGTGTTCGATGACTACTTCCCCGGGATCGAAACGTCTGTCCGAACGCAATGCTTCCATTTTGTCGAAAAACACCTTTCCGTTCATCTTGCTGAGCCCCAGCCCGTTGATAAGCGATGCGTACAAATTAAGATAATCTTCCAGTCCGCAACCGTCGTTTATGCTGAACAACAAACATTGACGGAAAAACACGTCCTGCATTTTGTCGCGGATTATGTTGGGCGCAAGCATGGCGACCTCGTGCGCAAACGCCTTGAACTGCGCACCCGAAATCAGGTTGTCTATTTGCGCAAGAATCTCTTCCGTCGTAGACGTTTTTCCACAGCTTTGACCGCCATCGTCATCATTTTTCGCATATCGGTCATCGTCAAGGTCAACGTCGCCTGCGGTCGTGCTGTCTATTGAAGTTCCGTAGCCGTTTACCATTCCGAAAAAGTCCACATCCGACGCCTTACCTGTGCGCGGATTGACTCTGTCGGGTGCGTCGCGCACTTCCGCATTGAAAAATTTCTCCTCGAAATCGTCGTAGTTGCGTTGAAGAAACGGCAAAATTATTGCGCAAATCTGCGCCACCGTCACATTGGCTACATCCAACGAAAATTCCAGTATGGAATAGGTGTCCTTGTCTACAAAGTATCTGTCGGCAAAACGCTCCGACAGAAATATGTTCAACTTGCTTACGGGCATCGGGTCATCGCCGCGGTGTTTCAGTATCCACTCGCCCGAAAACATACACACTACTTTTTTCATAAAACCTCCGTAAGAGACAACGCCGCATTCTGACGACGCAAATTTGTCTCTCGTTATTTACAAACTACCACACGGCTACACAACTCTGCGCTTTCACAAAAATCAGTTGCGCAGAATTTCAATTGCTTTGCACGACTCCTAAACCGTCTTTGCAAGTGTCATTCGGCAAGGATAATCGTATCCTCGTCGGCAAGCAACTTTTTGACGCTTTGGTAAAAGGCATTGTTCGTCTTTGTGTCCAGTTTCAATCCGTCTGTAAACACGTCAAAATCGTAGTAATCGTTCAGCAAGCCATCAATGCCGACGTAGCCTATTTCGCGGCACACGGCATCCACCTTTTCGCCCGTAAGTTCAAACGCCGCCTTTTCAAACAATTTGCGAAGTTTACCTATCATCACAAGACGATTGTCAAACGTGTACATCGCTTCGATGTAAGTGTCGATGTCCGTTTGTCTGCGCAACACCTTAAAAAATTCTTTCTCGTACTCGTCGCCGATGTCGCACAGCATCAGCAGCGATATTTTAAGCGCAAGCGTGCGACGCATGTCGTCGGTCAAATTGTCGTCGCAAATGTACGGTTCCGCCTTTTGCGGCAACAGATAGTCGCTGTACTTAAAGTTGTCGTCGGCGTAGTAAGTTTGTTCCTTTTCGACAATGGCGTCCATTATTTTTTGTTTTAATTCGTATGCGTTAAGCCCGTCAATGCCACAGAGAAGTTTATTCAGTTCGTCAAGCACGTCTTTTCCGAGTGCTTCGGGCATGTTGTCAAGCGAATACGGACCGAACGTACACCAACCCATTGTTGCGCAATTGTCGTCAAGGTAGCACTCGCCGAACAGCCATGAAATAATGGCAATTTTGTGTTTGAGCGTTTTGAACGTGTAGTACTTTTTCAAGTCGCCAAAGGGCTTGTGCGCCAGACTGAATGTAAATGTATGTTCGGTAGAACTGTTTGTTTCGAATACGTTTCTTCTTATGGTCATTTTCATTTTATCTTACCTCCGCGCACTGCGCCGAACATTGTCCTTATGTTGTCATGCAACGGTTGCCGCTGATTCACGGGCGTGACGGAATTTACCGCAAACTGCCTGTTTACTGCGTCCACATACATGGTAAAAGTTCCTTCGTCACCCATGTAGTACCGCGCAAAATCCGCCCGTGAAATATTTTCCTTAACGGCAAACAGCTCTGTTGCGGCGTTGTCAAGGCTCACAACGGCAAACCTGTCAACGTTGTCGTAAAAAACGGCTTTAAGTTCGTCTATTTTACGTTGCACATCTGCGCTGTAATATTTTTCGCCGCGCCCGAAGCGTTTGTACCCGAGCCACAGGATCTTAAGGTCTTTGTCGGCAAGTTGCTCAAGTACGTCAACGCCGTGTACGCCGGCAATCAGGTGAATTACGCAATTTTTGTTGCGACGCACGAAGTCAAGCAATTCGTCACTCGCCTCGACAAAGGAAATACCCACACCCCACACGAGTTTGTCGTCGATAAGCGACTGAACAAAATCCTTGTTTGCAAAAAGGTGCGTTTGCCTGACAGTGATGTTGCACACCACGCCTTGCGCTTTCATACGTCTGAGAAAGGGCACAAGGTCGGGATGTTCCAACGGATTGCCGCCGCCGATCGCAAGTTCCGTCCCTGCCGCAAGCGTGTCGAAAAAAGGCAACGACAGGTCGCCGTGCCGTCCGTCGGGCGTTGAGTTTTCGTGGCACATCGGACAGCCGCCGTCGCACCGCGAAGTGATTTTTACGTCTATGTTTTCGGGAAATAGCGGCTCAAAGTCACCTTCACCCATGCGCACCTTTGTTCCGTCATCGTAAATGCGCACAAAGTAGTTTCCGTTTACGTACGTGTGCAAAATTTTATGTCTTGTCAATACCATCAAACCTCGGATATGATATAAACATTTTATCACAAAACAATTTAACACACAATAGGATTTTGGGGTAAAAGGAAAATTAAATAGCTGTCATCGGCTTTATTGTGTTAGAGGAAAGAAACTCGGACATTGGACGAGAAAAAAATCCTCGGCTTTGGTCGTTGTACCATCAACAACATTCACTACTGCACACATCGATTTCAGCGCGTGAAAAGCCCAATACTTGAGTAAAAAAACACCAGGGGTTGCTCGCTCTACATCTGTGTGTGCACCTGACAGTAAGTATCGTATACACGAAAAAGATTTAGGAACAATAAAAAAGTACAAAAAATAAGACGGATTAAACATCCGTCTTAATGGATAGTCGGCGCGAAGACTCGCAATTCACACATCGAGATAAATCTCGCAGTAAGACCGACTACGCACATATTATACGCAAACACTTGCATTTTGTCAACAAAAAAAAGTAGCCTATTGGCGGTAGTCATTAGCTACCACAGGTCTACTTTCAAAAAAGAAAGGCGCTATCGAAACTTAATTCGCTTCATGCATCTCAGCCGACGTTAGTCAGCGAAAAGCCTTTCTTTGCCAGTATTATACGCAACAGTTTGCGTTTTGTCAATGAATTTTTGTAAAACGGTAAGAAAACGGAAATAACTTATAAGTTATATATTTACATAGTTATCACATAGTAATCCGCGACCAACTTGCAATTCACTTGTAATTACACATAGTTCACATAAAAAAATCTGTGCAAACGCCTTGCTTACACTATAATTACGCCTGAAAGTAATCATAACAACGATTGTTTTCCTTTATCGGCTCGTTCAAAAATGAACAAATCAACTTTTTGTTACATTATTAAAAAACAGTATTGACATTTGTGAATGTTACATTTATAATGATTGCTGTAATAGAAGATTAAGACAGCTCGTGACCTAAACACGGAACTTTTTCCGAAAAAATAAGTTGGTGCTCATCTTTTGAATCGGTTACAAAAATTCTTTGGAGGTACCGACAGAATGACAGGTACAGTAAAATGGTTTAACGCAGGCAAGGGATACGGATTCATTTCCAACGACGAAGGCGGAGAAGACGTATTTGTACATTTTTCCGCAATCAACGTAGACGGTTTCAAGACATTGGCTGACGGACAAAAGGTTTCGTTCGACATCGAAGAGGACAGCAAAAACGGTAAACTTCGCGCAAGCAACGTCACGCCTATCCAATAACATTACAAAAAAAGACGTGCACTTCTTTTGAGGTGCACGTCTTTTTTTTTGCGTGTTTAGTTGTTTTGTCGTCAAATTACGGCGCAATATTGTGCGAAGGCATCCACATGACTTCGTTCGGCTGTAAATTGTTTATTGCGTTAAACATATTTCAGTCGAGCGGCACCCTTTCGGGAGATTGGCTCCCCGGCGTGCACGGTCAGGATTTTTTTAATAACCGTATTTCCAACGGTGCATCGCAATGACATTTATTATTATGTTGCGCCGGTCAAAGACATCCATGCTGCGGTGGCAGATTTGCAATAGTTGCACACCACAACCGACCGCTTTATCTCAAATCCGCTCTTGTACAATTTTCGCCTTTTGTCAGTCAAGTTTCTTGACGGTAAGGTAAGTGTTTACACCGCTGCCCGGCGTCCAGGTGGCACTGCCGCTGTCACTTGCAATCAATGTAAGCACGTCGCCCGCGCTGAGAGTCACTATCGTTTGCCCGTGCACCGAACTCGGCGTTCCGCTTGTCAAAGCGTCGGTAATCGTGGTCGCGGCGATTGCCGTACCGTTTTGCCCGACGGACACCGTAAGCGAACTGCCGTCGGACATACTGCCGCGCACCCCGTAGGCAAGCTCATAAGTCCCGGCATCCGTCACCGTTACATTGTTTGTGCCGTAAGTGAGGTTGCTTGAAGGCATTTGCGTACCCAGCGGCAATGCAACAGGCGTTGTCGTCAATGCTACCGCGTCGGTTGTCGTGCCGTACAAACCGCCGTATGCTATGAGTCCCGTACCGGCTGCACCCGCCGGGCCTGCGGGGCCTGTCGGACCGGTCGGTCCGATAGCACCTTGCGGACCTGTGGCTCCGGTTGCGCCGGTTGCTCCGGTTTCACCTTGAGGTCCTGTCACGCCCTGTACGCCTTGAAGCCCCTGAAGTCCCTGAGGTCCTTGCGGTCCTGTAGGTCCGACGGGACCGGTCGGACCCGTAACACCTTGTGCGCCCTGAGGTCCTTGCGGTCCGACAGGTCCGGTTGCGCTCGTTACACCGTTTGCACCGGGCGGACCCATTATGCCTTGCGGTCCGGTAAATCCCCTCGGTCCGCGAGGTCCCCTTTCTATGATTACTATCCTGTTCCTGTCACCGCCGTTACCGTTACTTCCACCGCCGCAACAAATCGGCGGAAAATTACAACAACTCATTTTTTCCGTTTTCCTCCTGTGTTTATTAAAGCCATGACAAATCAAACCGCCGGACTAAACCGACAGCCGCCTTTGCCACACCGCTTCCACAAATATACTACGCAAAAAACGCCAATACTGTTACAAACATCAATCGACATTAAACCGAACCGAAAAAAAATTAAAATATTTTGTATAACCTTGTAAAATTCGTTGACAAATAAATTGCCGCGACATATAATATGGACAGTTGAACAATTATTCAACTGTTTGCAGTTTTATAAAAAAGAACAACACGGATATAAAAAGGGGACAAATACATGAACGACGACAAAAACTACTGCGAATACGAACACGTACACGACGAAGTTGTCGAACAGGTTGCCGTGGATATGCCCGACGAAGATTTGCTTGCGGACGCGGCGGAACTATTCAAAATTTTCGGTGACAGCACGCGTATACGCATTTTGTCCGCGCTTACCAAGGCGGAACTGTGCGTGTGCGACATCTATACCGTGCTCAACATGACCAAGTCCGCCGTCAGCCATCAACTGCGCATACTGCGCCAGGCAAAACTGGTACGCAACAAACGCGTAGGCAAAGAAGTTTACTACAGCCTTGACGACGACCACGTGTACAGCATAATCAAACTTGCGCTCGACCACCTGTCGGAATAACCTCCGATAGCCCGAGCGAAAACGGCAGGTAACACAACTATCGCCACCGCCTGCCACGCAAAACACCGCCGCCGAGCGGTGCGCGCAAAATTGTCTTTCCCGTGAGAAATCACGTAAAAGAACCATAAATAACTTACCTAAGGAGACCAATAAATGAAAAAAGTAATTGCTTTGCAAGATCTCGACTGCGCCAACTGCGCCGCAAAAATGGAATGTGCCGTCAAAAAAGTGGAAGGCGTAAGCAACGCCAACGTCAACTTTATGATGCAGAAAATGACCGTTGAAATCGACTCCGACCAACCCAACGCCGTGCTTGCCGAAATCAAAAAGGTTTGCAAAAAGGTCGAACCCGACTGCGTGCTGAAGATTTAACATAGCAGCGCACCACAATTAAAAATGCAACTTCTCTCGCCGAAACATCTCGCTTCGGCGGGGTTTTTGTGTTTTTTTCATCACCTTCACCAAGGAGCAAAACCATGAGCAAAAATAAAAAATTGCTTTTACGTATAATAATTGCCGCCGTGCTGTATGCCGTCGCCCTTGCCTTGCACTTCACGCTGGAACTCAACCAATGGGTCGAGTTGGCGTTGTTTGCCGTCGTGTACCTGATTGTAGGCTACGACGTATTGTGGCGCGCTGTAACCAACATCTGCCACGGCAACGTGTTTGACGAAAACTTTCTGATGACCATCGCCACTATCGGCGCGTTTGCAATCGGCGAGTATCCCGACGCTGCCGCCGTTATGCTTCTGTACCAGACAGGCGAGCTGTTTCAGCATTACGCCGTCGGCAAAAGCCGCAAGGACATTGCCGCGCTTATGGACATACGTCCCGAAGTTGCAACAGTGTTTCGCGACGGACAGGAAACGGAAGTAGACCCTTCGGAAATCGCTCTCGGCGAAACAATCGTAGTAAAGCCGGGCGACAAAATTGCCCTTGACGGCACCGTAAACAAGGGTATGTCGCAAATAGACACGTCGGCAATTACGGGGGAAAGCGTACCGCGCAAAGCCACCGTCGGCGACAAAGTAATCAGCGGCTGCCTTAACCTGGACGGCGTACTGTACATCACTGTCGAAAGTTCCTACGAGGACAGCACGGTAAGCAAAATTCTCGACCTGGTGGAAAACGTATCCGCCGTCAAGTCGCCTGCCGAAAACTTTATTACCAGGTTCAGCAAGTACTACACCCCTATCGTATTTTTCCTGGCAATCGCCCTTGGAGTAATTCCGCCGATGTTTATCGGTATAAGCGACCTTGCCGTATGGACAACGTGGCTGCGCCGCGCAATGATGTTTCTGTTTGTGTCATGCCCCTGCGCACTTGTCATTTCCGTTCCGCTCAGTTTCTTCGGCGGTATTGCGGCGGCAAGCAAACGCGGTATTCTTGTAAAAGGCAGCAGTTACCTGGAAATGCTGAGCAAAGTAGATACCTTCGCCTTTGACAAAACAGGCACGCTGACAAAAGGTAACTTTGTCGTTGACGAAGTGTACCCTGCCGAAAATCGCGACCGCGTGCTTGAAATTGCCGCCGTTGCCGAGCAGTACAGCAACCACCCCATTGCCGTTTCTATCTGCAACGTTGCCAAAGCCGGCGAGGGCGCAAACGTGCACGAAATAGCAGGGCGCGGCATCCAAGCCACAACCGAAAATGGCGACGTTATCCTGTGCGGAAACGACAAACTGATGAAGGAAAACAACATTGATTTTACTGCGGCGCACCACGGCACTGTTGTTTACGTAGCCCAAAACGGCACCTTTGTCGGTTACATCGTAATTGCCGACCAGTTGAAAGAGGACGCAGTGTCCGCAATAGCCGCGCTTAAAGCTGAGCATTGCACCACGGTTATGCTGACGGGCGACAACGAAACTACCGCCAAGGAAATTGCTTCGACCGTCGGCGTTGACAAGTACTACGCGCAATTGTTGCCGCAGGACAAGGTGTCACGCCTTGCCGAACTTAAACAAAGCGGCAAGGTTGCCTTTGTGGGCGACGGTATAAACGACGCACCCGTGCTTACCACTGCCGACGTCGGTATAGCGATGGGCGCAATGGGCAGCGATGTTGCAATCGAATCGGCAGACGTTGTCCTGATGAACGACAACCCGAGCGCAATTGCCACGGCAAAGAAAATCAGCCGCAAGACAATGCGTATAGTAAAGGAAAACATCATCGTAAGCCTTGTAATCAAGTTTGCAGTGCTTATTCTGTCCGCCGTAGGCGTGCTGGACAAAATCAGTTTCGGACTTATCATCGCAGTGCTTGCCGACGTGGGCGTGTGCTTCGTCGCTATTCTCAACGCCATGCGCGCAATGTTTGTAAAAGGCAAATAGCCTGTAACAACACAACGCACACTGTTTTAGGTTTAATGCAAGAATAAAATTTCATAACAAAACACAAAAGGCTCACGGAAAACAGTTCCGCGAGCCTTTAACAATCGTCCGAAAGCGCAATTCTAAAATCTATTTCGGAAGCCAATTTTTCATCCCGATTGATTTATTGCTATTCAAATTTCAACACTTAAATTTTTGTTCCGTGGAAACAAGTGCGTTGATTAAGTTTTCTTCATATTCGTCAGTGTACTCGGGGAAAAACAGATTTATGGTTTGCTGCGAAATTTCAGCGTTGTTTTCCGTTTCATACAAGATGTATTTACCTTTATTTATCGCGGCGAGAAATGCCTTATACTCGCGAACACCGTCTGCTTTTTCTCTTACCGTAAAAAAGAGTTTATATACGAATCTACCGTCAAAATCAAGGATTCTCGGTAAAAATCCCCTATCGAACATTCCGACAACAGCAAAACGTTCGTTTTCCCCAATCAAGAAAAAGTGACGTTCGGGCAATTCATTTCGCATACGCTCCTCGCGATCTTTTTTAGTAAGTTGAGCATATTTTTTCTCAAGTCGCACTACTATTTTGTCGTAACTTTTAGAGGAAAAATCGGAGCAATAGTCCATATGCATGGCGAATCGATTTGCCATTTTTTTAGCCGATAAGAAGTTTTGTACAGAGGCACGAATCTTAAGACATTTTACAGAGTAGACGACATTGAGCACTAAAAACAACACCGGTCCGATCGCCGCGCAGACTAGCAGCAAGAGAAAGTTAAATATACCGGCAAACACGTTGTGTGCAATATCGTTTTGGTCATAAACTCTTTTTGTACCTTCACTGTTATGTTCGTTGATGTTTCCGTTGGAATCCAAACTGTACGATGTACTTACAGTATTGATGTCGTGATATTTTACTTTCACGAAAGATTGAAAATAGCTTCCATTGACAAGTTGAACAATGCTATAAACCCAACCAACAAGGCTTAGGACCAGCATAGCGACATCCAACACCATACCGACAACCGACATCGAGTTACCGCTTGCAATCAAATCGCTGAAAAAGAATATTGTTCGGTGGCGAAGTCCAACAAGAAAAAGAAACAGCAATTCTCCTATCAAGAAAATCGGAGTAAAAAACTGAAGAAAAGTGCGCAAAAAATATTTTAGGAAGGGCTCGACATCACGCACATCGGAGATCAAGCAGTCCATACAATACCCCTTACATTCAGGGTAAAGGGTATCTACAACCGCAACGTCGAGCTTGGTCATAATACCGTCGCATTTTTTGCAATGACAAAATTGTTCTTTTATTGCTTGTTGTTGATACTTTTTCATAAATAGCGTCTCCTATGTTCCAAAATATATCTTAGAAACAATTTATTTTTTAGGCAAATTTACATTGCCTAAAATGATTATTATTTATGGTTATCTAATATGCTTATTTCTCTAAAATATTTATTACAGCCATCATATCATATTTCTTCAAGTTTTTCAACCGTTACGAAGTTATTATTCAAAAAACATATAATGAGTTCCGATAAAATCCTAACTAAAACGAATTGTCACAAAACATTGACCGATAGCGGTATTTGTATTATTATAGACGTGTAATTAAATACAAGTGCGAGCGTTGACAGCCTAAGTTGCATTTTTAACGCACCACTTACAATCAAAAGGAGATACTACAATGCAAAAGTACATAGATTACGCAGTAGAACGCGCCAAGGAATTGCTTGCAATAGACAGCCCCACGGGCTACACGGAGCACGTTGTCAAACGCCTGTGCCACATAATTTCCGACCTTGGATTTACGCCGCAAGTAACCAACAAAGGCAACGTTTTTGTTGAAGTCGGCGGCAAAGGCAACGCACTGTGTGCGGCGGCGCACGTAGACACGCTCGGCGCAATGGTTGCCGAAGTGAAAAGCAACGGCCGTTTGCGCCTGACGCCCCTTGGCGGACTTAACGCAAACAATGCCGAAGCGGAAAACGTCCGCGTTTACACACGCGACGGCAACTGCATCGAAGGCACATTCCAGTTGTGCAACGCCAGCATACATGTAAACACCGAGTACAACGACGTAAAGCGTACATTTGACAGTTGCGAAGTCGTGCTTGACCGTGACGTACACACCGCTTCCGACGTTGCCGCGCTAGGCATTGCGGTTGGCGACATTGTGGCCTTCGAGCCGCGCACGCGCGTTACCGTCGAAGGCTACATCAAGAGCCGTTTCCTCGACGACAAACTTTCCGCAGGCATACTACTCGGCTTGCTAAAGTACGCGCGCGACAACCGCACGTCGCTCAAGCGCAAGCTTTACCTCTACTTCACCGTACACGAGGAAGTCGGGCACGGGTGTGCGTACATCCCTGCTTCCGACGTCCGCGACATGCTGTCCGTAGATATGGGCTGCGTAGGCGCAGGCTTAACTTGCACCGAGCGTGATGTGTCCATATGCGTCAAGGACAGTCATGGACCGTACAACTACGACTTTGTTACCGACCTTGTAAATGCCGCCAAGTCCACCGCCGCGAATTACGCACTGGACGTTTATCCGCGCTACGGAAGCGACGCCGACGTTGCGTTGTCATCCGGTTACGACGTGCGCCACGGCTTGATCGGCGCAGGCGTGTATGCCAGCCACGGCTACGAACGCAGCCACGTATAAGGCGTAGAAAACACCCTGAAACTTTTGTTCGGGTTAGTATTTTAAGAGAATTTTTTAGAGAATAAATTATGGGGAAGGGGAACTTTTTACAAAAAGTTCCCCTTTTTGACTTTGGGGCGAATTTAATCTTTAGCCCGGAATAAATCTTATTACACCTGACTATCAATTCATAGTGGGTGCACGCCCCGTGCCCCTACCCCATTCCTTCAAAAACTTGGACGAGTTTAACAGGTAGAATACAAATCGTTCAGTAGAAATAATTAAATCTTATACACCTTTCACCTGTTTTAACAGTTTTTTATATTTCAAGTTATTACCCACTATTATTATAATTGAAGCCAATAAATCAGATATTCATTTTCTAAAACTCAGAAACGATAATTCATTGGCGGCGTATCACACGACAGACAATATTTCGCAATTTTTTTCCTAAAAAATAAGAAAAAACGGCGGAATTTAATATACTATGTGTGTAATAGTATTTTACAAATCGCCGTTTTTTGATATAGATATTTGAAATTCGGGCAAAATAACACTACTTTTTGAAAAATGGAAGTCGCAGCAGTCGCCGCCGTAACCCAAAGTTTTGGTGCGGGTAAAGCCTATTTTGCGCAGTCCCCCGTACGTCACGTCGTCTACGTCGCAAAACAGACGACACAGATTTTCGCAACCGTTTTCAACGCAAGCCGTATGCCACAGACATTTGGTAAAGGTAACATCGTAGTAGTCCTTGCCGCACTTCTGCGTGTCTTAACGCCTTACAACAAAAAAAAGCAGGCAATTCACTCGGAATTGCCTGCTCTACTGTTAATTTACTTGTCCAGCGGTTTCATTGTCGGGAACAGCAATACGTCGCGAATGGATTGATTGTTTGTAAACAGCATAACCATACGGTCAATACCGATACCCAGACCACCTGTCGGGGGCATACCGTATTTTAGTGCCGTAATAAAGTCTTCGTCCATCATTTGCGCTTCGTCGTCGCCTTGCGCCTTTGCGCGTACCTGCGCGGCAAAACGTTCGTATTGGTCCAGCGGGTCGTTAAGTTCGCTGAAAGCGTTGCCCATTTCGCTCGCGTTCATAAAGAATTCGAAACGTTCTGTCAGTCTGCCGTCCGTCGGCTTTTTCTTTGCAAGGGGGCTTACTTCTACGGGGTAGTCGTAAATAAATGTCGGCTGAACAAGTTCCTTTTCGACAAAATTGTCAAACAGTTCGTACAGTGCGTTGCCCCATGTGCGCTTGCCTTCCGCAAGGTCGACACCCTTTGCTTTTGCCGCTGCCACCGCTTCTTCGTCCGTAAGGTTGGTAAAGTCGATGCCCACGTACTTTTCAACAGCCTCGATCATTGTCAACTTTGTCCAATGGTTGAGGTCGATTGTAACGTCGCCATACGGCAACAGGCGCGTACCCAGCACCGTGTCGGCAACGTAGTTGAACATACCTTCGGCAATTTCCATCATGCCGCGGAAGTCGGTGTATGCTTCGTACAATTCGATTGTGGTAAATTCGGGGTTATGTTTAAGGTCCATACCCTCGTTGCGGAACTGACGACCGATTTCGTACACCTTTTCAAATCCGCCCACGATAAGACGCTTAAGGTGCAACTCGGTAGCGATACGCATGTACATGTCGATGTCCAGCGTGTTGTGATGTGTAATAAACGGTCTTGCATTCGCGCCGCCTGCAATCGTGTTGAGAATCGGCGTTTCCACCTCGAGGTATCCGCGTGCGTCAAGATACTCACGGATAGCCTTAAGAATGCGACTACGCAAAATAAACGTGCGCTTGACTTCCGGGTTGGCAATAAGGTCAACGTAACGTTGACGATATCTCGTTTCGATGTCCTTCAGCCCGTGGAACTTCTCAGGCAGAGGCAACAACGACTTACTGAGCAACTTGACACTGTGCAGTTTGACGGAGATTTCACCCATGTGCGTGCGGAAAACCTCGCCTTCGCCGCCGATAATGTCGCCGATGTCCCACGTTTTGAACGCGGCATACACGTCCTCGCCCACTTCGTCGCGCTTGACATACAGTTGAATCGTGCCGTCGCCGTCCAAAATGTGGCAGAAACTTGCCTTACCCATAATGCGGCGCGAAACCATACGTCCGGCAACCGATACGATTTGCGGCGTGTATTCCTCGCCTTCCGCGTGGTCAACGTAGCCGTCAAGCACCTGTTTGCTGGTGTGCGTGCGGTCAAACCGTGTAATTTCAAAGGGATTTTGCCCTTCTTCAACCAACTTTGCCAGTTTGTCGCGGCGGATTTGCAGTATCTCGTTAAGGTCCTGTTCCGCTTCTGCGGGTACAGTGTTGTTGTTTTTCGTGTTGTTGTCGCTCATTTTGTACTCCGTTTGGCATTCAGGCGCAGAAAAACGCGCACAAAGCCTAAGTTTACCTTGTCTTTCGACGAAAAAGTACGACGTTTATTTTGTCGTACTTCATTTTTCAAATTATCTGGTAACCTTGATTACCTTGATTACCTTGGTGCGACCGTTGGGAAGTGCTACGTTCACCAGTTCGCCGCTCTTGCTTCTGATAAGGGCTGCGCCTACGGGCGACTCATCGCTGATACGACCGTTGGCAAGGTCGGCTTCGGTTGTACCTACAATCGTGTACGTCTTGATGTCCTGCTCCACGCCGTCTTTCACTTCAAAGCAAGTAACGGTAACTTCGTGGATGATTTTTGCAAGGCGCAATTGTGCTTCGATTTCGGCTATTTCGCCTTCCATTTCCGCCTGAGCCTTACGTGCGGCGTCGTATTCTGCGTTTTCCGACAGATCGCCGAATCCGCGAGCCGTCTTTATTTCTTCGGCAATTTCTGCACGACGGACGGATTTGAGGTAATCCAGACGTGCTTCCAACTCTTTGCGACCGGCTTCGGTCAATTGAACTTCTGCCATAATAAATTCTCCTTTTTGACGTCAAAAACAACCTGAAGCGGTCACTTTAGGTTGAAGTTGCCGTGTATATATTATTTAACTTGTAAATAGTACTACAACTTTGCCGAAATGTCAACCTTTTGACAAAAAACCCAAGAGATGTCTTTCGGCTTCCTTTCGCCTCGCGTACCGTCAGGCGCATGTACGCCTGCGGTCAATTCCGCCACAGCCAACAACCTTGCAGGTACCCCTTTCCCCGGGGCAAAGTAGTAAGCAGACGATGCGACACTAACCGCATAAGCCCCACTACGCGGATGCACACTCGCCAACACCCGAAATAAACGAAAAAACCATTTCCCAAGGCATGTAGTGTTTCCGCTTGGCACAACCCTTGTTGACATCGGCGGACAATCATGCAACCTCAGTCGGACTTTTTCGTGTGACTGAATGCGTGCACCACCTTGTACGGCAGCGATTTTTTGAAACGCACGGCGTCAAACGGGCAAAGCTCCTGGCAGCAGTAACATCTGATGCATTTGTTTTGTGCTATGTGCGCTTTGCCGCCGTCTACGGTGATTGCCTTTGCCGGGCAGTGTCTTGCGCACTTACCGCAGCCGCGACAGATCTTTTTGTCGATATGTACCTTTTTCGTAAGGTATTTTTTCGCCAGTTTTTTGACCCACTTGGGCATGTGGAGGAAGGTATCCGCACTGGTGACGGGCGAAATGTCGAAGTCCTGTACGCGGGCGGATTTCCACGCTTCGAAGTCGAAATCGATGTCCGACAAATCGCGCGACACAAGTCCGCGTTTTTCCGCAACCTGCAACAACGGCATTTCAAACGGGTCGGCAAACAGACTTACCGCCACTACGTCCAGCGCGTAAGGGTTTGCACTTGCAAGCAATTGCCCCATTGCCTTTGGTTTGCCGTTGGTCGGTCCGTCGCCGTCCATGCCGACAATGGCGTCGATTACGTGCAGAACGATTTTTTTGCTTGCAAACTGCTCGATGTCGCACAAAAGTTGGCAAAAATCGCCAAGGTCGGGGTAGCGGCTGTGCATTTCCACCTTGACAAGCCCCGGGATAAGTCCGTACAGGTTTTTAACCGCGCCCGTGTAACCTGCAAAAGAATGCGTTTTCAGTTTGGTGACGTTAATCACGACGTCGGCATTAAGAAAGCTGTTTGTGATTTCGCAATTTTTGACAACTTCGCCGCCGATTTCGGCAACGGCAAAATCAAAGTCGTCGTTGAGGGTGGCGCAGGTCTTTTCGGCGACGTCGGTCATTTTGCATTTGGCGTACACCGCGCCCATTGCCGCCTTGGTGTACAAGCCGCCGCTGCTGTCGCCTACAACTATGTTTTGCGTGATGGCAGACAGCCTGTTGACAAGCGCGATTACAACCTGCGGATGCGTGGTACCGCACTTTTCGGGCGGCATATCGCGCACAAGGTTGACTTTGACAAACACTTTGGCGTCCTTCGGGACATATTTTTCTATTCCGCCGAGTTGCGACAGAATGTCGTCAACCGCGCTTTGCACCGTCTGCGGCTCGTAACTCGTTGCGGCGGACGTTGCTACCTTTATCTTGTCCATAGTACCTCTACTTGCAAATTTGTTCCGCAACCGTGCGGAAGTCGTACAAAATGGTCTGCATTTTTGTCGTGTAATCTTCCGCTCCGCCGAAAAGCGTGTCCGCAACGCACTTTACCATAAGACACGGCAGATTGTTGTATCGGCACACAATGGCAATCGCAGCCGATTCCATGTCGCAGATTTCCGCTTCGAAACGCCTTGCGATGTCGGCTTTTTCCGCAGGGTCGGCAACAAACTTGTCAGCCGAAGCGCAGGTAACTACGGGCAAATCCAGTACCGTTTTTGCCTTGGCGATAAGTGCGCTGTCGTTTTCCGCAAACTTACTGCCCAACACGTCGTAGTAACCAACCTCGCAGCCGTCCACTGCACTCGTGTCCATGGCGTAATGGCAAACCCTGCCGACGTAGGTCATCGCGTAAGACGAAGCGCGTTCCGTCAGTGCGCCGACAACGCCGAAGTTGAACAGCACTCCTACGCCGAAGTGCGTAATAAGCAGTTGAACACCTGCCGCGGCGGTAATTTCGCCGACATACGGAGGCAGGCAAAGCACCGCCTGATTACCTGCAAGGTCAAACTTGTAAAAGGTGTACGCGCCTATTTGCTCGACCGTGCAATCACCCTTTATGAAACTGTGCGCTTCTTCCTTAAGCGCGGTATAAATGCCTATTTTCATCCGGATTTTCCCTTAAATCTGATTTGTGCAATACATTTGCCAACATGCAAGCATAACAAAAACATTATAATAAGAATTTTACCATAAAATAAATATAATTACAAGCAAAAGTGCCAATGCAACGCATTGACACCATAGGGTTTTATCTGTAACGACAATTTTTTTCGGACGCTTCCGCCGACGTACAAATGCAATTTACACCGTTTTGTAGTCGACGTCGAACAGCGCGCCCGCAAGGTCGCAAAAGTCCTGTGACGGTTTTGTCTTTGCATATACAGTCAGCCGCAACGGGCGCATACACACAAGGTTGACAATCGCTTCTTCCTCGGCAGTCACGCGCTCGGCAAGGGTGCGCATTGCGGGCAAAAGTTTGTTGCCGCCGTCAAACAGAAAATAATCGTTGCCACCGTCAAACACGACCGACATTGCTTCGCGCTTGCCCTCCACCTGCTCCGTCAAATACTGCAAAAATTCCACCACGAGCGAATTGTCCTCAAGCACGTATCGGTTTGCCCCGACAAGTTGCGACAACTCGTTCCACTTTCGTTTCATCTGCCCCATGCGGAAATTGTAGTAGCCGTCAAGAAACAGCGGTCTGTCGGGTTCCACAAGGCGGCGCACCGCCTGTTTGTCAACCACGCTGTCAAACACACAGATAACGTTGACAAGCACGTTCTGATAAAAGTTGTCGGCACTTACGCCAAGCAAAGTACGCAAATATTTGTTTTTGTACCCCAGCGACAGAGCTTCCGCAACCACGTCGGCAACGTCGTCGGAAACGCAGTGCGAGTAAACGTCGGCGCAAGCATAGGTAAAATAGTTGCGTTTGCCGTCGCAGGCAACCGTGCTTAATGCATTTGCCCGACAAAGCGGCCGTGACAACGCCGTTACCACGTAATCGAAGATGTATTTGTTGTCCTGCGGCACGCTGAGAGTGTTTTCGTACATAGTAATAGTCTATGCAAATTGCGCCGCCATTATTTACCGCCAATGCCACCACGCGCCGCAGACGACAATGACCGACAAATTACGACAGAGGCTTAGTTACAGACAGATATCTGCGACATCGCTCAACAAAATACGTTGTCAGTCTGAACGGACGTGCGAACATTGCAAAACATCACTGCCGATTGCATTAAGCCTTGACGTACAGTGAGCGTCGTTTAACGCATAATCAGCCGCCGCCACAAGCCGAGGCTTGACCACTATTTATTTACAATCACAAATAGTTTATGGCTGTAACTCCGATTGTGCACGCTCCGGTGCAAAAATTATTAGTGATGGCCAAATTAACCCTAACCACACTTAATTGCAAAAAAATCATTCGCTGCGTTTCAGGGCGTAGGTTGCAGCTTTGTCATCGTCGGAAATGCGGTAGCTGTCGCGCATTTTTTGCAGTGCCTTGTTGTAGGTAAACACGTTAAGCACGCGCTTGCCGTCGCCGACAAGGTAAGCAAACGTAACGTCACGACACTTCGCCGCGGCGGTTGCCACAAGCCACGCCACCGCCATATCAACATAGTAGTGACCATGGGTCACGATTGTTTGCAGGCTGTCAAAAACGGCGTTTATGCACTCGTCGTCAAGGTAGTTTGCCAGCAAATTGACAACGCCGTAGCGGCAGACAAATGGCATAGCCGACGGAAGCATTGACTTAAAAAACTGAAAATATTGTTTGCGTTCCGCTTTCGGCACCTTGACGGTGTTGCAGTCGCAGACAGACCAATTTTCGATAGTTTGCGCAAATTTTGTCAGAAGCGCGGATTTTTCCTCAAAGGGCAGTTTCGCCGAAGAAAGCACTATGCCGACAATCGCATCCACCTCAAGATACTCGTGCACGGGGTAGGACAATGCTTCGTCCACCGTCACGCTTTTGGCGATTTTGCGAACGTTCGGCAATCTTACGCCAATTGTCGGCACACTGCTGTTTACGATAGCGGCGTTAAATCGGTTGTATTTTTCGTCGCTGTTTTCGTGCAGCAACTTGACAAGTTCATTGTAATTCATATGTATTCCTTTGTTTGGGCAAGCGTCGCGAAACCATTGTTTTTACATTTACTGCGGTTGTTTCTCATTTTTTTCTTTCGCTACATGGTTAGCATTTACCACCACGAAACACCCGAAAAAAAACGACAAAAGCACTATTTTGATATACTATGCGTGTAATAGTACTCTACAAAACCGTATTTTTTGTCACAATTCGGGTATTTTTACGCAATCGGGCAACAAATCGGCAAAAAAAATCCCACGCGACCGAATTGCGGCAACGTGGGATAAAAGCAACGAAAATTACTTAACTTGCGATTCGATGTACTTGACGATTGCTTCGACAGTAACAAGTTCGTTGGCAATTTCGTCGGGTACGGTGATGTTGAAGTTGTCTTCAAGGCTCATCAGCAGTTCCACCACGTCAAGGCTGTCGGCATGCAGATCGGTCACGATGTTGCTGTCCATCTTGATGGAGTCAACGTCGTCGATGTTAAGTTGTTCCGCAAGAAGTTTTTGCACTTTTTCAAAAATCATTGCTATTTCCTCCTAAACTCTTCTTCTATTATAGTACACAATTGTTAAGTTTTCAAGTCTTTTGACACAAAAAGTCAAATTTGCATATTTTAACAACGGACGACAAACATGAACAGATTTCAGAATCAGGATACATACCTTGCCACGGTTTGCAGCCGCCATTGTCCGCCCAGGAGACGACCGCCGAAACCGCAACCGCAAAACGGCATATGTTTTGTTTGCAAACGCGACGGACGCGCGGTAAAATTCTGCACGGACGATTGCCACAGCGAAATTTCTTTTTGTTTTGAAAAACCGCGGTATAAACCGCCCTGCGAATGAGCACACTACTTTCGGGACAAAAAAAACAAGTCCAGGGAGGTAAATAAAAATGAAAACAACTAACAACGGAACAAGTAAAAACTGCGGAACAAAGAATTGCGGCACAAAGAACGCCAAAAACACAAAAGGCGCAAGCAACTGTCAGAATAAGTCGGGCAGTCGTTCCGCGAAAAACAGCAAGTCCGACACGGAGTCCGACTTAGACCCCTTAGGGGCATACACGGGCAATCCGGTAGGACTGGGCAAGTACGAAAAGCCCGTACAGGATGCGGACGATTTGTAACAAAAAATTACTAAACAAAAAGCGGTTGTCGACAACTTGACAGCCGCTTTTTACTAAGGTTTAATCCGCATCACTGATAATTTTTGTAAGTGCGGCGGCTAATCACACAATAAATTATGTATGCGGCACATCGGACAAAGAATTCACACGTTTACCTTTAATCATCTTGCCGTCACAAGCCGAGGCTTGACCACTATTAGTTTATTGCCTGAAATAGTTTACG
>ERZ1673738.1343-NODE-1343-length-37744-cov-5.979915_pt1 | contig 37744 bp, 40 predicted proteins | sample MGYA00580198_ERZ1673738 | MGnify/ENA primary metagenome ERZ1673738 (study PRJEB41218, sample SAMN15661784) | gut metagenome | host: Homo sapiens | place: Canada: London | collected 2015-08-20/2019-03-30 | study: EMG produced TPA metagenomics assembly of...
CGTGAGGTATGCAAGCCGATTGCAAACGGTTAACTTGCTTTATTAGGGGTGGCGATGTGTTGTCACACAGCGACATCTGAACGAGGGCGCGGCTGGGTAGGCTACCTACCATAAGTCATAATGCCCGAAGTGAAGCGAGCGAGCACGCGTTCGCACGTGTGACAATTCATCGACAGGACCCCTTACGCATACCACCGCACTTCGGCGCCCTTTTCACAAGGTACCCTTCCGGGGGACTCTTCGACTAACGCTCAGAGTGACATGTTTTTATGTGGCTCAATCAGTTTTATCTCTTTTAATAGTGAACGTACGACCTATGCTCGGCGCCCTTTCAAGTCTTTTCAGCGGTAACGCTTGTCAAATTTCTGCTGCTTCACCCAAGTCCGCATTACAAACCTGACGGGAAACACCTTTACCGCGCGTACCTGCGTGCGTGCCTTAAACCCGTGTATGCTGATGTCGCGCCCTTTCAGAATATCCTTGTAGGCGTGCAGACTTACGTCGTAAGGCTTGTACAACGCCACCATTTTGGTGACCACTTTGCGTTCCGTCTGCCCTGCTCTGTCAAAAAACGCGCTTTCCGTCCAATACGGACACACCGCCGTGCAGGATATCTTGCGCGGTTTGAGTTCCACATTAAGCGCACGTGCGTAACTGTACACAAACGCCTTGGTTGCCGCGTACACATTCTGGTACGGCGTAGGCTGAAACGCTGCCACACTGCTGAACTCGGCGATGTGCGCGCCCTCGTGCATAAAGGGCAAAATGCTTTCCGTAAGTCCCACAAGGCACTCGCAGTTGAGGCGCACCATGTTCATGCTTTCGGCAACTGGTATTTCGTCGTATCTGCCAAACTTGCCGAAGCCTGCCGCATTGACAAGCCACTTCACGTCGGGGCTTGTTTCCTTTACCGCGGCGACAATCTGTTCCATTCCGCCTGCCGTGATGTCCACTTCAAACACACGGAAAGGCGTTTTGAGTTCGGCTGCAAGCGCGTCGAGATTTTCCTTTGCACGCCCCACGCCCCAGATTTCGTCAAGTTGTTCGTTTTTGTCAAGTATGCGTACAAATTCGCGCCCCATACCGCTGGACGCGCCTGTAACAATAGCGATTTTCATATGTTTTCTCCTTTGCGACGAGCAAATATTATGTCCGGAAATATTTGCTTTGGACAATTTTTTTACGTTTTTCGCACTGTTTTGTGCGATTTACGACAATCGACCTGATGATTATACAACAAATCCTTTCTTTTTCAAACAAAATCGGAACAGAAAATTAAATAAAAGTTATGGTTTACAGCGAGTGTCGTTTAACGCATAATTAGCCGTCGTCACACTCGCAAAAATTATTAGCGATGGCAAAATTAACCCTAAATATTTGCCGAACGCCGTTAGCACATTTGCAATTTATCCCCCAAAAAACAACCGCACAATCTTTGATTTTTCTATCACTTTATTTTTCCGCTACCGCCGAGCAACAAAAAAAAGGCGCACACGGATGTACCGTGCACGCCCCAACAACATGTAAAAATGGGTGAATCGTTTGACGAATGGTCAGTCGCCTGACATTAACAAAAGAACAAACAGCACAACCGTTGCGCTTTAATTCTTCGCGCCGTAAAGCGTTGCTGCCTTGCCGACAACTTCCGCAAATTCCGCCTTGAAACAGTCCGTCGCGATGTAATCGTTAAGTGCGGCAAGTCTTGCAATGACGTCGCCAAAGGTCGCGTCGCTCTTGTACTTGCTTTCCCGAAGCAGCAAGCCGTATTCCACCACACATGCGACAAACTTGTCGTCGTCGGTCTGCACGTAACTGCCGTCAAGCGTTATCGACGCATTCACTTTGTATTCCGGATTTTCCACATTCTCGTTGTCCGTCAAAGGTGCCTTTTTGTAAGCAATTTCCAGTTGCGCAACACTTGCGCCGTCGGCAACGCCTTTTTTCAGCGCGACTTCGTAAACCGCCGTCACGGTGTGTCCGCTGCCGATTTCGCCCGCCTGCGTTTTGCTGTCGTTGTATTGGTCGCTGGTCAGCATGCTGTTTTCGTAGCCGATAAGACGATACTTGTCAACCGATTCGGCGTTGAACACCACTTTTGCCTTTGCATCGTAAGCCACCGTGCGCATTGTGCCGCCGAATTCTTCGACAAGCACCTTGCGCGCTTCGTTTATCGTGTCGATGTACGCCGCAGTTCCGTTGCCGTTTTTCGCGAGAGTTTCCATTGTGTCGTCGCGCGTGTTGCCCATACCGAAGCCGAGCACCGTAAGGTCAATTCCCTTGGATGCTTTGTCGGAAATCAACTGCTTCAACGCTTCATAGCTGCTTGCGCCCACATTAAAGTCGCCGTCCGTTGCAAGTATTACGCGGTTGTTGCCGCCTCTATGCATATACTTTTCGGCGCAGGCGTAGGCAAGATTTATGCCGCCCTCGCCGTAGGTCGAGCCGCCTGCCTGTATGTCCTGAATGATGTTGGCAATTTTGGTTTTGTTACTATCGGTGCAGGTAAGTCCTTCGCAAAGCACCTTTGTGCCGCTTGCGTATGTCACCACCGACACAGTGTCGGCAGCGTCCAGCATAGGCAACAACATTGTAAACGCCTGTTGCACCAGCGGCAGACGGTCATTACCGTACATAGAACCGGAAACGTCAATCAGAAACACGACGTTGTTTGCCGTGTCGTCAAAATTCAATTCCTCCGCCGCGACGCCGATACGAAGCAACTTGTGAGCGGCGTTCCACGGGCAGTCAAACAAACTTCCGCCGAGCGCAAGACTGTCATTGCCCGTCGGGCGAGCGTAGTTGTAATTGAAGTAGTTGACGTAGTCCTCGATGCGCACGGATGACGGATGGATTTTTGCCCCTTCGTTAATTTGTCTGCGCATCAGACTGTAACCGCTTGTGTTACGATTAAGCGAAAAGTAACTGTCCGCCGTTTTCGAAACGTCGGTAAAGTCGTTTTCCTTGATTTCGGCAAACTGATAGTTGTCGCCTTTGTCGTTTTCGGGAATTCCCGTCGGTGTGTGACTGTAGTCGTAGTCATAGCTCTTGTCGGGTCCTCCTGCCGAGCAACCGACAAGCAACGACAAACAGACAAGTACAGTAACAATTAGCGCAACAAACTTTTTCATAAAAATCTCCCTTTGTCCGTAACCGAGTTTATTATGTCGCGGACTCGTCGCACTTTTCGCACGACCTTTCGCATACAAAACCATGCCCAAAGGCGATTTGTCCCGCTAAACTGAAAATTTGTTGAATTTTTTTTTACAAAACGGCGGCAATATCTCTGCAAACATTGTAACTGACGTTGTTGTCGGAGTTGGAGGCCGTTACGTAAAAATGAACTTTTGCGTTTTCCACAAAGGTGCGACACACCGCTTCACCGTCCGTTTCGCCGTGGATAAATCCTGCGTTGTTGTCCGAAAAGTATCTGTACTCGCCATAAAGTTGCTCGTTGACAAATCCATTGATTTCGCCGATCACCGTCACATCCACTAATCTGTCCGAATAACGCACGCGGTACGCCGCACTTATGCACGTCAACAAACCGTCGGAGGAATAGTACGCCGTGTATGTCGCGTTGACAACTTCGCCAAACAAACTCTCCACTTCGTCGATGGCAAACATCGTGCGCACCGAGCCGATTGTTCCGGCCTCGTCGCCGCCGGTCAGACGCATACCGCGCAAATCGGAAACGGCGTAGGTCTTTAGCGATTGTTCGGGCGCAGAGGACGCATCATTGTCATTTCTGTTGCCGGACAAAACGCGAGTGACGACAGACAGACACAACACGCACACAATCAGGGCGCAACAAATCGCGCCGAGCCTTGCAAAGAAGGTACGACGTTTTCGGCAAGCGTTTTTACGCTCGGTCATCTTAGCACGAGCGTTTTCGGCAAGATTGGATTGTTGCGGCAACTCGTTTGCGTAGTTGTCAAACAGTTGCTGTATACGTTGGTCTTTCATCTGTTTACTAAACACCTTTTACCGTTGTTTTGTCCCGTAATCGAGAGATTTAATTGAGAAATTTTTTCATCTTTGCTTCGGCGCGATCCACCGCTCGCTGCACCGAAGACTTGGACATGCCGAGCGACTTTGCGCTGTCGCGTACGGTGAAATCCATAAAATACTTTTGGTAGAGAACGCTCTTTTCCGTTTCGTCAAGTACCGCAAATGCCTTCTGCAACGTAACGGCGGCATCACTTCTGTCAAAGGGATTGTCGGGGTCGGCAAGAAAGAAACAATCGTCGATATTTTTCGCCTGCCGTCGACGTTCGTGCCGCAATATGTTAAGTGCGCAGTTTTGCGTAATTTTACAAATCCAGGCGTAGCCGTTGGTGCCCGCATTGAAGCGCGAGGCATTGTCTACTATTTTGACAAAAGCGTCCTGCACGGCATCCTCGGCGAGAACGCGGTTGTGCAAGACGCTTAATGCAACGGACAGCATGCGAGCGGAAACAAGGCTCGACAAAATTTCCAACGACGAAACTTCACCGTCGGAAATGTCGACAATGCACTTGTTTACTTGTCGCAATGTTTTTTCATCCATGTTTTACAATATGTTAAGTATGCCGTGAAGCAGGAAAATAAGTCCGTACATCACAACCTGACTGCCGAAGTAAATCCAGATGCTGTGACGTCCGCAAAAAGTAAGGGGCGACACATACTTTGGATTGACCGACGGAAACAGCGATTTTTTTTCTTTGTACAAAGCACGCCCGAGAAACGCGCCGATAAGAAACCAGCCGAAATCGGGGAAAAACGGCCAGCAGTCGCCTCCGAAAAATTGCGAGTAGCCTTTGCTTCCGCTGTAATCGAACAAAAAGAACCAGAAACTGTGCTCGGTAGACCATGGTTTGCCAACCACGATGTGGGCGATTTTGGCGCAGGAACCGGACACGATTACCGCAACGATAATGCAGGTCATGACCGCACCGAACAGGTTTTTTTGCCAGGGCTTTGTGCACTTGCCCCACACCCATTCTATCCCTGTCCACAACGCGACAGACAATGCGATTACGTGAATTACGTTGAAGCGCACTGTGATGTTTTCGCCGATAATGGAACTTACGGCAAACGTAACCGCCGTAAAGGCGAAGGCAAATACCACCATTTTGATTGCGCGCCTGCCGTTACTTCGTGAAAAACTGCAAGAAACGCCGGACAGAAAAATGAACAACGTGACAAATGCGTCGTGGGTGGTTTCGCGCAGAATACCGCCGTAGTAACCTACGCCCAGGTCGTACAGCCATTTGAACAATCCCGTGTTGTAGTTGCCGTTTACGCCGTACACGATGTCCCACATAAAGTGATCCCAAACGACGAACAAAATCAAAAATCCGCGAAGAAAGTCAACCTCCCATACGCGTGTTTTTTTCACCGCAGGTTCGGCTGCCAGTTCGTCGAGTATTTCCTTTGTTTCGGCGTTTTCTTCCGTTGTCGCCACAACGTTTTTTTCGTCCATCGTATCTCCGTTGGCAAATTTTGCATGCGTCGATGTAACGAAAAACATTGTACGTATCAAAAATTTGCTTACAAATTTAACAAAAGTTTACTTTGTAACCGTTTCTATTATGCCGCCGCCCAGGCATGCGGTGTCGTCGTAAAAGACCACAAATTGTCCCGGGGTAACGGCACGTTGCGGCTCGTGAAAAAGTACGTTTGCCGTGCCGTCGTCGTTAATAGTAACGTCAACGCCCTGTTCCGGCTGGCGGTAACGAAACTTAGCCCTGCAGGTAAATTGTCTGCCCGGAAGGCTCGGAATCCAGTTCAGCGTCGAAGCCGTAAGCGACTTACTCATAAGAACCGACTCGTCGCCGTGCGACACTACAAGGCGGTTGTTTGCCATATCCTTTTCCACCACGAACCAGCGATCCTGGCTGTCCGTCGTGCCACCGAGCCCCAATCCGCGGCGTTGACCGAGCGTGTAGTACATAAGCCCTATATGCTCGCCTACCACCTTGCCGTCGGTCGTTACTATCTCGCCTGCCTGATTTGGCAGATATTCCTGCAAAAAGTGTCGGAAATTGCGCTCTCCGATAAAGCAAATGCCTGTGCTGTCCTTCTTTTTGGCGTTGACAAGTCCCAACTCGTCGGCGATTTTGCGTACTTCCGTCTTTTGTACGTTGGCAAGAGGAAACAGCACGTCGGCAAGTTGCTTTTGCGTAAGTTGATTAAGGAAGTAGGTCTGATCCTTGCTTTGGTCGGCAGCTTTCAGCAGTCTGTGCACGCCGCCTTCGTGACTTATTCCGCAGTAATGCCCCGTCGCGATGTAGTCCGCACCAAGTGCCTTTGCGTATTGAAGAAAAGGTCCGAACTTGATCTCGCGGTTGCACAACACGTCGGGATTTGGCGTGCGCCCTTTGCGGTACTCGTCCAAAAAATAGGAAAACACACGTTCCTTGTATTCCTTGGCGAAGTTGACGGAGTAGTACGGAATGCCCAATTTGTCCGAAACGCGCTTGACGTCCTCGTAGTCTTGTTCCGCCGTGCAGCAGCCGTCGTCGGTTTCTTCCCAGTTGTGCATAAACAAAGCCACCACGTTGTAGCCTTGCTGTTTAAGCAAGTGAGCCGACACAGCGCTGTCCACGCCGCCGCTCATACCCAAAACCACAGTTTTCATTTTATCTTCTTGTGCGACGAGAGTTTATCAGTCGCTTGATTACCTCGATCGTTTCCTTGTTGTTTGCCGTTGCCATGATGATTTCCAACAGTTCCTCGGTGGCTTGCACTGGGTCGTCGGATGCAAGCAGACGGCGGCACAACATCATGCCTTCCATTTCTTCGGGGGTAAACAGCAAATCTTCGCGGCGCGTACCGCTCTTGTTGAGGTCGATTGCAGGGAAAATGCGCTTTTCGCTCATGCGGCGGTCAAGGCGGATTTCCATGTTACCCGTACCCTTAAATTCCTCAAACACGATTTCGTCCAGCTTGCTGCCCGTTTCCACAAGGGCGGTTGCAAGTATAGTAAGGCTTCCGCCGTTACGCACGTTACGTCCGCTGCCGAACATCTTTTTGGGTTCCTGCAAAGCGGAAATGTCCAGTCCGCCGGTCAGGGTTCTTCCGCTCATTTCTATCGTCTGGTTGTAGGCGCGTCCGAGGCGGGTAATACTGTCCATAAGTATCATTACGTCCTGTCCTTGCTCTACGCGGCGACGGGCGTTTGCCATTACAAGCTCCGCAATGCGCGTGTGGTTTTGCGGCGACTGGTCGAATGTACTGTACACTACTTCGCAGTTTACACTGTCCTTGAAGTCGGTAACTTCCTCCGGACGTTCGTCTATGAGAAGCACCGTCAGGTGAATTTCGGGGTGATTTTTCGTCACGGCCTGAGCAATCTTTTTAAGTAAAATGGTTTTGCCTGCCTTGGGCGGCGCAACGATAAGACCGCGCGTTCCTTTGCCGATGGGCGCAACAAGGTCCAGCGCACGCAGGCTGTAATCGGTACGATCGCCGACAATGTTGATACGCTGATTGGGGAAGCACGCTTCCAGCATGTCGAAGCTTGTGCGGTGAATGCTCGGGCACACTTCGTCGTTTATGCTTTTGATGTAGGTAACGGACGGCGCGGTTCTGTCGGGAAATTGCCTCAGGCATACGCCCAGCTTGTCGCCCGTTTTCAAAAACATACGCGTAATCATTGCGGCAGGCACGTAGTAGTCCTTGCCGGGTGTCGTGCTGTAGTTTTCCGTACGCACAAAACCGTAGCCGTCCGGCATTATTTCGAGAATACCTTCATACACCTCTTGTTCGAGGGGGGGGGGCGTAGTTGTACGCTCGTGCGAGTAAGGTTCTACCGTAGGCTGGCTGAGTGCCGTTTTTGTCGGGCGACCTGCTTTTTTGGGTCCTTCGGGCTTGATGTCACCCTTGTAGACGTCCAGTATCAGTTGAATGAGTTCGTCGCGCTTGCGGTTACGCGGCACAATGCCGAAATCACGCGCAACTTCGCGCAAAGAAGCTACCGTCATGTTGTTGACGGCTGAAGTAAGTTGTTCCAGACTGGAATACGAATTGATCACTTGTCAATTCCTCCGAAAATATAATTACAAAATTAAGTCTAAGTCTACGCCGCAAAGCGCAGTCGCACACAGATCTGCGGCGACGCACCTTGCTAAAATATCAATATTGACAATCAAATCGATAATATTATACAGACTAAATGTAAGACAAAATCACTTTGTTTGCGCAAGTTTTGTCGAAAACCGACGAGTACCTGCGCCAAAAATGTTTCTGCAAGTAAAATACTGTTGAGCAGCACTGCTTTGTGTGTTGATTTTCGGCTTGCAGCAGCCGTTTTGTTGCGCCACTTCGCACAAAGCTCGGCAGGCAATCGAGAGCCGCGACAAACGCCGCGTTACTCTACTACTACCGTAATCTGTACGGCGATTTCCGCGTACATCTTCACGTTTACGTTGTAGGTGCCTACTGCGCGGATGGGGTCCTTGAGGACAATTTGTTTTTTGTCCACGTTGTAACCCATTGCAACAAGTTGTTCGGCAATTTCTTTTCCCGTTATGCTTCCGTACAGCTTGCCGCCCTGCGCGCCCTTGTCGGCGACGATTCTGACAACCTGACCTTTTAGTTTTTTTGCAGCTTCTTCTGCCGCGGCTTTTTCGGCGGCGCGTTGCTTGGTCACTGCCTGATCGTGTATCGCTACGGAATTGACCGTATCGGCGGTTGCCACGCGAGCCAGACCCTTTTTAATCAAAAAATTGTTTGCGTATCCGTCGGACACATTGACGATTTCGCCTTTTTTACCTTGACCTTTGACATCCTGCAAAAGTAAAACTTTCATATTTTCTCCTGAATGATAACTTTTCACCGCTATCCGGTAGTAATTTTTCACATACGTATCGAAATTTATCTGATTAATTATAACCTATTTTGCAAAAGTAGTCAACGCAAATTTGTCGTCAAATGCCGTATACAATAGGCAAGTATGCCGTTTTTGTACGAAAAACGTATTTTTGTGCTGTTATCCCGTATTTTTGCGGCAAAATTCGCCCACAATGTAACAGAGAACAATCTCACGGGCAGCGACAAAATGTTGTCCGAAACAAAAAAAACGGAGGTAACTAAAATGAAAAACCAAACAATCATGTGCGACGTTTGCGCCTGCAAACATCACAACGGAAAGGAATGTTCCTGCAAACTGTCAAAGATTACCGTAACGCCCTGCAAGGATTGCGAAACGGCTCACTACTGCAAAAATTACGAAGAAAAGTAATTGTTTGCGCACTTTGCGTTGCGCAATAGAAACTACATCGACACTTACCAAACGACTGTCTTTGCGACGGTCGTTTTTGCTTTTTTTCGTAAAATGTGCAAGTAAAAAGATGTGACGTTTCTGTAAACTTACAATCAGCAGTTTTCCGCAAGCAGGCAAATACAACGCGCAGTTTCGAGGGAAGTATGTTTGCAAAAAGTTTCCGACAGACAAGGCTGCTTCAACGCCTTGCACACATCGGCAATGTTGGCGCAGTTCGGCTTTTTGTCAAAACTGCTTTTGTCGTAAAGCGTGCCCAACAACTGCGCTTCGCTGTCAAGGTTGTTGTCAAAACGGAACCCCACAGGCGCGGCGTAATAGTTTATTATTTTCATTGTCGAGCCGATGTGACCGTCACCGACGATGTCGCAACCGTCGGTAAACTTGTACAAATCGGGCACTATTTCGGTAATTGTCGGGCAGTACACCAGTTTGTCTACGTTGGTTTCGCACCGCGCAAGTTCCGTCGCGTCAACGGAAATTTCGGGGTTGAGGTAGGTAAACCACTGCTCGGTGATACGTCCTCCGTCAACCTTGACCGCGCACATGGCAAAAAACTTGTCTTTGGTCATTTCAAAGCCCGTACCGTTGATGTGAAGCACGACAAACTTTTTGTCGGCAATTGGCGACTCACGCGTAAACTCCTGCGTAAATGACATCTGGCGGTACTCTTCGTAGCCTTCGGGCCGAACAAGCGAGTAATCGTCGGGCGCACCGCGCAAAAACGTGGGTTGCATGGCAATGGGCAAAATGTCGCACGTGCACAGGTCGAACGCCAGCATTTCCAGTTCTTCGGAAAAATCGTTGAATTTTATCCTGCCGCGCACGACTACCGACTGACCGTCAAACAGCCCCATCATCTTTTTCAGTTTCTTTTCGTTGCTGACCTTCTTGCGCTCGGCAATGCGTTGCAGTTGTTCTTCCGTCTTGTCGGCGTGGGTTTCACGCAGGGTGTTGATGTCGTCGATGTCCAGCCGCGCATACATCACCACGTTTATTGCCCCGGGTGACTCGTCGGTCAGTTTCATTTTGAGTATCCACAAGTTGGGGTTATTTTTGCTGCTTTTAAGGGAACGATCGGAAATTTTGCCGCACAGCACACAACTGTCCACCGCCTTGCGGATGTCGGATATGTACATCGGCGAACTGTCGATAAGTTTGCCGATACATTTGACTACGTTTTCGATGCGGAACACACGCGCAGGGCGCATAAGTTCACGATTGACGGCAAGTTTGACCAGTTTTTCCTGCATGGAAAAGTCCAGCAGTTCCGTTTCTGCCTCGTCTACCGACAGCATAAAGGTCACTTCGTAGCTTGTGTAGTCGGCGACTATTTCCGTAAGAGTCGGCAAAAAATCCGACGTTTCCATTGACTGCTTGTCCACCTCGCTGACAACAAAAGTGACGTCTATCGTGCGCCCGTCAATGTGCACGAGCGTTTTTTCACGGTTGATCGAATAGACAGGAAAACGCTTTTTGAGAGTATCGGCAAGATACTTGCGGAAGGTAACTTCGGAAAAGTTGTCGTCGGCAAAGGACACTATACCGTAGTATCCCTTGGGGACGGCGCGCTTCACCTCGTCGGAAATCTGTCGGCGAAGTTCGTCGCTAAGATCGTTGACATGCGGAAAAGACACCACCACAAACACCTTGTGTTGCTGTCTGTCCACGCGGATACTGCGCGCCCGAAGCGCCTGCATATCGGCAAAACGTTCATGAAGTTTGTCAACGATTTTCTGCGACAATTTGTTGTAATTCCTTGTAAAATTCGTCTACGGCATTGTCCGCTTCGACGTATCTGTAAATTTTTCCGTGCTTAAAAAAGGCAAACCGACCGTTGCCGCCTGCCATGCCGATGTCGGCATCGGCGCATTCTCCGGGACCGTTTACTTCACACCCCATGACCGCCACTTTTATCGGACAGTCAAGGTTTGCAACCATTTCGTGCACCCGGTTTGCAACGCCTTCAAGGTCCACAGAGCATCGTCCGCACTTCGGGCAGGAAACAAAGTTTACGCCGCGGCGAAGCCCCAGCGATACAAGCAGATCTTTTGCCGCAAGCACTTCTTCCACGGGGTCTGCGGTCAGCGATACGCGAATCGTGTCACCTATGCCGTCAAGCAGCAGCGTGCCTATGCCGACGGAATTTTTAACAATGCCCTGCCGCACGGGTCCTGCTTCCGTCACGCCGAGGTGCAACGGATACCCCAGTTTTGCAACAAGCCTGTTTGCGGCAATCATTTCGCGCACGTTACTGCTTTTGACGGACAACACAAGGTCGCAAAAAATGCGGCTTTCAAAATACCGCACGTACCGCGCAAGGCTTTCGGCAAGGGCAAGTGTGCGCACGGTCTGCGCCGCGGTAAACGTCCGGTCAAGGCATACGTCGCCAAGTTTGCCGTCATCCGCTTTGGCACAAAGCTCGGCATACACATCTTTGTTGAGCGAACCGCCGTTTACACCGATACGTACCGCAACGCCGTTTGCACGGGCTGCGGCAATCACTTCGTCGAGATGCCGCTCAGCCACATTGCCCGGGTTTATGCGGATTTTGTCCGCACCCGAGTCTATCGCGCCGATTGCAAGGCGGTAATCGAAGTGTATGTCGGCTACAAGGGGTATGTCGACAAACTTGCGCACTTCGGCAAAAGCCGCTACCGATTGCATGTCAGGCACTGCAATGCGCACCACGTCGCAACCTGCGTTTTTAAGCGCGTTTATCTGGCTGAGCGTTGCGGCAACGTCCTTTACGGGAATGTTGGTCATGGACTGTACCGAAACGCTGCCGTCGCCAATTATTAAATTACGTACTTTTACTTTTTTCATTGTTTACCGTTTGCCGCAACTTTCCGTGAAGTTCTGTTTTAACACCTCTATTCGGCGATATCACGCAATTACCATGATGCTAAGGGCAATATATGGTTTATTCGGGATTGTCCGTATCGGTAAATCCTACCGAAAGTTTTACAGTTTTAACAGGTCTATCATTATCATCAGCGCAATAAGGACAATCAGTCCGATACCGTTTATCATGGTTTCCACTTTGCGATTGACTGGCTTGCCGCGAATCCACTCGATAATGACAAACACCATGCGGCAACCGTCCAGCGACGGCACGGGCAACAGGTTGAACACCGCAAGGTTGATGGAAATAAGCACGATAAGCATAAGTATACTCGGCATGCCGTAACTGACAACCTGCGACACCGTGGAAATGGTCGTAATGGGTCCGCCGAGGTCGTTTATACCCGTCGTGCCCGTAAAGATACCGCCGAGCGCACGCAAAATTACAAGTCCGGTTTCGCCGCAATAAGGGAAAATACGTCCGAATGCTTCGCCGAAGCCGAATTTGTGCCGCGCGTATGTCGGCGAAATGCCAAGACCGCTGTAAGTATTTTCGTAAACGCCGATAGACTGCAAACGTTCCTTGGTAAGTCCCAGTTCAAATTCCTGACCGTATGCGTAAAAAGTTACGCTTGCCGTTTCGCCGTCGGAAAGGGCAGCAACGATGTTTTTGTATTCGCCCTCGGTACTTAACGCTTTGCCGTTTATCCGATAGACCATCACGTCCTTTGTAAGGCGCACAGTCTGTCCGTTGACCTCGCCGAGCACAATGTCGTTGCCGCTGTAAGCATTTACGTAGGTGTTGGTAAACTTGCCTTTTTTTACGGTAATTGTCTGCGTGGACTTGTAGCCGTCATCGTAGCGCAACACCGTAACCGTCAACTCGTCGGCTGCAAGGTAGCGCGACAGGCTGTCTATGAGGTACACTTTGTGTCCGTTAACTTCGTAAATGATGTCGTTTGGGTTAAGCGAGCGTACCGCTTCGGGGGCGTAATCGAAAGATTTACCTACAAGCGCAACGGTTTCGCCGTAACTTGCAAACAAAATGGCGCACACAACAAGCGCGGACAGAAAGTTGAAAAACGCGCCGGAAAACAGCACTATAAGGCGTTTCCACGGGGCTTGTTTGTCAAACGCTCCTTCAACGGGCTGTGCGCCTTCTTCGTAGTCCTCACCCTCGAACGCGCAGTAACCGCCAAGGGGCAGGGCGCGAAGGCTGACAAGTTGCCCGTCCTTCTTTTTGTGTGAAATTATTTTCGGTCCCATCCCGACGGAAAACTCGTTTATCTTAAATTTGAGCAGTTTACCTGCGGTGTAGTGACCGAACTCGTGAATGGTAACCATTATCATCAGGATGACAAAGGCAAGCACCACGTTGAGGATGCTACTCACAACCGAGGAAACACTCATTACCAAACTCAGCATTTATTCTCCCAGAACCGCATTCCTCGCATAAATACGGGCAATACGGTCAAACTTTTTGATATTTTCAACAGTCAACTCTTCGCCGCGCGTCATATCGGCAAAATTGTCAATCGTTTGTTTAATTATATTGTAGAAAGAGGTAAAACACAACCCTCTGTGCAAAAATGCGTCCACGCATTCGTCGTTTGCCGCGTTCATAACAGTTGCCGACAAGGGCGGATAGTCGCCTATTTCGTAGCCGAGTTTCGCGCATGGGAAACGAGTAAAATCACACGGCTGAAATGTTATGCCGACCGTTTTGTCGAAGTCCATTTTCGGCGACACCGCAGGCTCGTTGTAACCCAGTAGTGCCTGCAAAATGGGCAACTGCATGTTTGGCGCGGCAAGTTGAGCCACCACGCTTCCGTCGCTGAACTGCACCATGCTGTGCACAAGGCTTTGGCGATGAACAATTATTTTGATTTTGTCCGTTGGCACACCGAACAGGTAACTTGCCTCGACCACCTCGAGTGCTTTGTTCATCATCGTCGCACTGTCAACGGTGATTTTGTCCCCCATTGTCCAGTTGGGGTGGGCAAGGGCTTGCTCGGGCGTGACGTCACTGAGGTCAAGCGGATTGTAATCGTAAAAAGGACCGCCGCTTGCCGTAAGCAGAATTTTGTCGATATCCGCCGAGGTGTTGCCCACAAGACACTGACGTATTGCAGCGTGTTCGCTGTCCACGGGATACAGATGTGCGCGCGTTTTTGCAGACGTAACCAGTTTGCCGCCGCACACCAGCGTTTCTTTGTTGGCAAGAGCAATGTCTATGTTGTGCTTCAAGCAGTACATCACCGCAGGCAACGCCACAATGCCGCGCGTGGCAATCACGGCGATGTCGGCAAATTTCACCGCCTCCACAAGGCAGTCCTCGCCGTCGCGTGAAATAAGCGCGTGGTACCTTGGCGCAAATTCCCGCACCTGCTCGGCAAGGCGCGTTTCATTGGCATACGCCACAAGCGACACAACCTTGAGTTTGTCGGAATTTTGTCTTATTACGTTTAACGTTTGCGTACCGATACTACCGGTACTTCCCAGTATGGCAACCTTCTTCATATGATTAGTTTACAAAGCATTGCTTAACAAAAATTGAAACAACAACGTTTCAAAAGAGTAATAAAAGCAAAAATACGGCATTTTAGGGTACTATGTGTGTAATAGTATTCTACAAAATGCCGTTTTTCGCAGTAATCTGATGTTTCAGAGAATAAACATAAACATTATCGCCACAAATACGGCGTTGAGCATAATCCCGTCGAAGCGATCCATAATGCCGCCGTGCGCACCGAGAATATGACTGTAATCCTTTATTCCGCAGTAACGTTTGACGTGGCTTGCCAGTAAATCCCCCACTTGCGTAAACACCGAACCGAACAGCCCGATTGTGCAGTAGATAACGACAATCACCCATGTTGACAAACCCAGTCCGCTGTATGTAAGACCGTATTGCGGCGGAAACAGTTTTACCCAGTCAAACACGACAAACACGATAAAGGAACCGAATGCGCCACCGACAACACCGCCGATTGCGCCCTCGATTGTTTTGTTGGGGCTGATGTCGGGGCACAGTTTGTGCCTGCCCAGCAGACTTCCGACAAAGTACGCAAACACGTCGGTGAAACTGGACACGGCAAAAACAAACGCCAGCCCGATTGCATTAAGCGGAAGCAGGTTTGTAGCGCGGTTGGAATCGGGCGCAAGTATTGACCAGACGTCCCTTTCAAAAAATTGCGCCATTGCAAGGTGCTCGTGCGTGGCTGCGCTACGGTTGAGGTACAACAGACATGCAAGGAACAACCCCGGGTACACCAACATGTACGCAACGTAAATAAGGCTGTCTGCGCGGTTTGCAAGAAGGCTTGTCACAGCCGCCCCGAAAAACACCAGCATGGTAATAAAAATGATACCCGTGTAACCGAACAGACTGTAAAAGATACCTACGCCAAAGCCGTACGCCCACAAAAGCCAACTGAAACAATCGGGAATACGCTCCTTGCCGAGAGCGCGGCGCATTTCCACCACTGCAAGCAGAATGATGACGGAAATAAGCAACGAATTTATCGAACGACCGCTGAGAAACCGGAAAAACGAACCTTCAAAAAACCCTGCCGGCAGATAAACGTCCATAAGTATCATTGCCAGCAGCAGGGCAAAAATCCCGATACCGACAACGGTACGACTAAGCAAATTTTTCTTGTTGAGCACTACTCTAAACCTCCGAAATTACGGGTGCGTGCCGCGTAATCGGCAACAATACTGCGGAGTTCCTCTTCCGAGAAGTCCGGCCACAACGTATCGGAAAATTGCAGTTCCGCATACGCCGCCTGAAAAAGCAAAAAATTGGACAGTCGTTTCTGTCCGCCGGTCCGCACTATAAGGTCGGGGTCGGGGATAAAAGCGTTGTACAGTTGTCCTCTGATGTTTTCCACGGTCGGGACACCCGAAGCGCACACCTTGGCGCAGGCGTCGGCAATGTCGTTTTGTCCGCCGTAATCAATCAGCAAATTGACGCAGATTTTGTCAAAGTGCGCCGTTTTTTGTTCTATTTCGACAATTTTTCCAAGCAGTCTGTCGGGCAATCTGTCACGCCTGCCCGACACCACAACACGCGCTTTGTCGCGACAAAACACCTCAAAGCGGTCGATGTAGCGGTAGGCAAGGTCAAACAACCCGTCAACTTCCTTTTTGTCGCGTTTCCAGTTTTCCGTACTGAACACGTACAACGTAACGTACTTTACACCCAACGCAAGGCAGGCGTCTATTGTGCGCTCGGCTGTATTCAGACCGCGGCGATGCCCCTCAATTCGGGGCAGCCTGCGAGCCTTTGCCCAGCGACCGTTTCCGTCCATGATAAAGGCAATGTGGGTTACGGGATTGTTCATTGCACGGCAAACAAGTAACGGCAAACGACAAGTTCGGTCACACCGTCCCTTTGTCGTACTGCCGTCACGTACTCCTTGTCAAAATTTGTTTGTTTTCTGTCAAGATTGTACACCACACACACGTTGTTTATGCCTTTTTCCGCCAAAATTTTGCGGGCGTCATCAGGCGACAATCCGACCAAATCCGTCAAACAAAAAGTCATGGTCCTTACACGCTCATTACGTCGACTTCCTTGTCCTTGGCAAGTTTGTCAACGTTTTCAATAAGTTTGGACAGCATTTTGTCGATTTCTTTTTCGTAGTCGGCAATCAGGTCTTCCGAAACGGTCTTGGCGTTCTTTTCCTTTTTCAGTGCGTCCATTGCGTCGCGGCGGCTGTTGCGAAGCACCACCTTGGTGTCCTCGGCAAGTTTCTTGACCTGTTTGACAAGTTCCTTGCGGCGTTCCTCTGTAAGCACGGGGAAGGTCAGGCGAATGCATGAACCGTCGTTTTGCGGAGTTACGCCGATGTTAGCCTGCAAAATTGCCTTTTCGACGTCTTTAAGCGCGCCTTTGTCCCACAACGTGATTACAAGTTGGCGCGGTTCGGGTGAGGTGATGTTGCCCATCTGGTTGATCGGAGTCATTGCGCCGTAGTAGTCGACCTTGATGTTTTCCACAAGTTTGGGGTTGGCGCGACCGGCACGCATGACGGCAAATTCGCCCTTCATGTAGTCGATGGCTTTGTCGCAGTTCATTTCAAAGTTGAGGAAAAGTTCTTCAATCTGAGGATTAGCGTAATTCATTGTTATCTCCTTTTATATTAGTTTTTTTTCGTGTTTTTTGGTTTGTTTTGTGGGAAAACCCCTTTTTTGTAAAAAGCGGGTTTTCCCACACCCTTTCCCAAAAAACTTCGGGTAAACGGGTGAAGAAAATGCGAAGTGATTTTTTAGTAATCAGCAATAAAGGAAAAGTGAATTTTTATGCGATTGACAATATCGATACGATGAGTTAATCAAACAAATAAATTCTTGCAATTGACCAATGAGCGTAACGATACGTATGCCTTCGCCCTCAAGAAAAAGTGTCACGAAGTGACGAATGACGGGGCAAACCTGTACACCCACCGTCGTTATTTATCTTTTCTTCTGCCGACAGTTATTTTTACGTCAGACATTATTTAATGCATTACACTCTTCTACAATGTATTATACAATATTCCGACGCGGTTTTCAATAGGTAAACAGCAAATTGTATTACAGCGAATTTTGCCGACTGCTTTTAACGTCACTCGAAAAGGCTTCCGTCCGGTGCGCCGACATTGGATGTCTTTTTTGCCGCATGTATTTACAATTTGCCAAGCGTAATAAATTACCGCACTACCGTGCCGAGTTTTTCGCCGTTAAGGATACGCACAAGTCCGTTCGGTTCGTCCTTGCCGTAAGCGACAATCTGCACACCGAATTCGCGCGCCAAAGCAATTGCCGTAGCGTCCATTGCTTTAAGATTGTCGGCAAGCACCTTGTCGTAGGTCAGAGTGTCGTACTTTTTCGCGCCGGGGTTTACACTCGGATCACTGTCGTAAATTCCGTCAACGGCTTTGGCACAAAATACTGCCTGCGCGCCGCACTCGCACGCGCGAAGCACAACCGCCGTATCCGTCGAAAAGTAAGGCGCACCCGTACCACCCGCAAACACCACAACGGTGCCGCCGTCAAGCAATGCTTTCACTTCGGGAATGGTTGCCGTGCGTGCGATTTTGTCGATGTTTACCGCCGACACAACCTTTGCCTTTACGCCTGCAGTCGTCAGTGCGTCGCACAAAGCAAGTCCGTTCATTACCGTTGCAAGCATGCCGATGTTGTCGGCAATGCCGCGATCCATGTCCACCGACGTGCGACCGCGCCAGAAGTTTCCGCCGCCGACCACTACGCCGACCTGCACCCCGGTTTTTGCAACCGACGCGATTTCCTGCGCCACTTTTGCCACACCGTCCGCGCTTACACCGAAGCCGCCGCACGAAAGAGCCTCGCCGCTTACCTTGACCAAAATACGTTTGTACTGTGTCACAACTCCCTCCGTCTTTGCAAACAAACGCTACTTGCGTCCGTTTACTTTCAAAAAAGGGGACAAATACGCATATACAAGCGTTTGCCCCCTTGTTTCAGTTAATTAAACTATTTGCTTACTGCGTTAAGTTGGTCGGCAATTTCCTGTGCAAAGTTGTCAACGCGCTTTTCGATACCTTCGCCCATTTCGTAACGAACAAATTTGGTTACGGTAATCTTTGCGCCCGTTGCCTTTTCTGCTTCGGCAATTACTTGCTTTACGCTGAGGCTGCTGTCGCGGACATATTCCTGTTCAAGCAGGCAAACTTCCTTGTAGAACTTGTGGATACGACCTTCAACCATCTTGGCGATGACTGCTTCGGGCTTACCTTCGTTCTTAGCTTGTGCCGTAAGGATTTCGCGTTCGCTGTCAAGTTGGCTTGCGTCAACGTCGGCAATGTTGACAACCGTGGGCTTGCTTGCTGCAATCTGCATGCAAAGGTTGAAAGCAAGTTCCTGCAAAGCAGCCGTATCTGCGGTGCTGACAACTTCCGTCATAACGCCGATTTTGCCGCCCATGTGGATGTAACTTGCAATGATACCCGCTTCGGTAAGAGTGTACTTAGTAAATCTGCGAAGAGAAATCTTTTCGCCGATTGCAGCCGTCGCTTCGGCAATAAGCACTGCAACGGTCTTGCCGTTGTCTGCGTAGTAAGCCTCTTCCAGTACTGCTTCTACCGTCCGGGCATTGCTTTGTGCGATGTGCTTTGCAATGTTGTCGATAAGAGCGATAAACTGATCGCTGCGGGCAACGAAGTCCGTTTCGCAGTTTACTTCAACGCATACGCCGACCTTTTTGTCGTCGGTAATGTAGCATTTAACAAGACCTTCTGCGGCAACACGGCTTTGCTTCTTGGCTGCGGAAGCCATACCCTTTTCACGCAAAAACTTTACTGCTTCGTCAAAGTTACCGTCGGTTGCTACGAGGGCCTTTTTGCAGTCCATCATACCTACGCCGGTCTGTTCGCGAAGTTTCATTACGTCGGCACTTGTAAAGTTAGCCATTGTTTGTTTCCTCCTGTGCAGCGGCTGCGTCCGCTTTGTTGTCACTGTCGGTGGGAGCGGTCATTACAACGCCTTCCTTGGCTTCGATGACTGCACCGCTGATGATGCTTGCGATTACTTTGATTGCGCCGATAGCGTCGTCGTTTGCGGGGATTACAACGTCAACCTGGTCGGGGTCACAGTTGGTGTCCACAATTGCAACGATGGGGATGTTGAGCGCGTGCGCTTCGGCAACGGCGATTGCTTCCTTCTTCGGGTCAACGATGAAGATGCAGCCGGGCATACCTTTCATGTCCTTGATACCGCCGAGGTTTGCTTCCAGCTTGTCACGTTCTTCCAGCATCTTGGCTACTTCCTTCTTGGGGAAGTTGTCCAGTTCGCCGGTCTTTTCCATAAGGTTAATCTGGTTGAGGCGTTCGATACGAGACTTGATGGTCTTGTAGTTGGTAAGTGTGCCGCCCAGCCAGCGATTGTTTACATAGTACATTCCGCAGCGTTCGGCTTCCGTCTTGATAGCCTCTTGCGCCTGCTTCTTGGTGCCTACAAACAGAATGGGCTTGCCCTGAGCCGCGATGTCGCGAACGAATGTGTACGCTATTTCAGCCTGAGCAACCGTCTTTTGAAGGTCGATGATGTGTATATCGTTACGTTCTGCGTAGATATACTTCTTCATTTTGGGGTTCCATCTTCTTGTCTGGTGACCGAAGTGTACACCGGCTTCAAGAAGTTGTTTCATTGATACAACTGCCATTTTAGTTTTCTCCTTTATTTTATGTTTTTAACCTCTTTGCGCCGTCGTCTCTACCCACCACCGCGGCGGCAAACCTCGGCACATGGGGCAAATCTTGCGCAAATGCGAATTAAACCTTGTAGATTATACCATACGGGCATATATTTTGCAACGATTTTTTACGAATTATTTTTGAACAGACAGACGTAATTTTTACAAAGTAAACACAAAAAAGAGACAACCGACAAAACACAGTGTGTCACGACAAAATTTCTACGCAAAAAAACGTCGGGAATGTTCCCGACGCTGTATTTTGCGCTGTATTGTAAGTACTTTACTTCCACGAATAACGACTTGCCTACAATAGACAAAGCAAACAACCGCATTTTGCCCTACTGCTTAAACACGACCTTAGCCACCTATCGCAAACAAAGCACGTTTCCTTCACAACATCCTTACCCATTCACAACCAATAACGTACGCCTTTGACCATGAGGGGTGGGCGGTCGGGGTAGCGGCGCTGTGGGGGCAATACACAAGGCGTGACGTCGAAAGCAGTCTTGTATTGCCGCCTTTTGTACACCGAAGTTGGTTAACTTGAAGTACGTAAGCAAGTTGCAAACAGTTCGCCAGCCACATCAGGGGGTGGCGAGGTGTTGAGTCGCAGCGACATCTGAACAAGGGCGCGGCTGGGTAGGCTACCTACCGCTAAACCACAATGCCCGAAGTGAAGCGAGCGAGCACGCGTTCGCAGCGACTTAATACCTCGCCTAGCCCATTACACGCACCCTCGCACTTCGGCGTTACATTCGCTGTTTCCTTTAACTTTTCACTACAAGGCACACACTCGCCTTTCAACGTTACACCGACAGTATCTTGACGTACTCCGGCGCAACCTTGGCTTCGGTCGCGATAATGTTGTAAATGCGCACGGTGTCCTCACGAGAAAGTTCGTCCTTGTCCACAATCACGCTTACGTTGTCGCTTGACGCGTTTACCGTAACAAGCACGTCATCAAACCCTTGCGCCCTGAGCAGCGTTTCCAACAACAATTCCGTTTCCATTGCGTCGATGATGTTCTGCTTTTGCTGAAGGGCGTTTTTGCGCGCGTCGGCGTACTCGTCCCCTTCCATTTGCAAAATGGAATTAAGTTCGGCAATTTCGTAGTTGCGCGTGGACTGTCTGTCGCTGCGCCCCGTTGCGAAAAAGCCCATCGGCGTAACCTGTTCGTTGCCGTTTTTGTTGCCGGCAAGCAACGTAACGTTGAGCACAGCCGCCACAACCAGCAGCAAAGCCATTGATACAATAAGTGCTATTTTCTTTCCTTTTGACATGTCGTGTCCTCCCTAAACTTTGTATGCAAACACCCGCACGTTGTCGCGATCGACGCCGGTGAGCGTTACAACCAGATTGATTATTTCAAATTTCACAACGGGGTTATCCGCGCCCTCGGCAACAACCACCACGCCCGACACCTGCGGCGTGTAAGTTTTTGTGACAATCGGCTGACCTTTGACAAGCACGATGGAAGTCGTCTGCGTGGTCTTGTCGCCGTCGGTCAGACTTTTTGTTTCGTAGGCGTACTCGCAACCGCCCTCGGTGGAAGCAACAACAGCAACTTCGGCTCGGCCGCACCCGTCGATTTTTTGTATTACGCTAACAAGTTTATTCTGCAAGTCGTCGATATATGATTGCGCAGAGGCAGGTTCGTCGCTTGTTTTGTCGAAACTGCCACCGAAACATACGACAAACAGCACCGTCAATGCAAGCACTGCGGCAATTACAAGCGGCAACGACTTTTTGCTTTTCAGTTTTTCCGTCCAATCTTTAAGTTTGCTCATAGTCGTTTCCTTTTTGTTCCGTAGTAAACTCCGCCTTGTAATCCGCCCCGAAAATGCTTTGCACTGCCGCGGTAAGCACGGCGCGTTTGTCGTCACTCGTTTGCCCGTCAAGCGCAAAACGGATTGACTTTTGCTCGTCGTTGACTTCAAAGGTTGCGGCAATGCCGTTGTAGTCGCACACGTCGGCAAGCAGTTTGCGTTTCTGTTCCGTGCGTCGCGCCGAAATGTCCTCGACGTACGAGTTTTGCACGGCAGAGGTAAGTTGCGCGTCTGCTTGTCGCACACCGCCGAACAAACCTACAACATATTGCACCGTAACAAGGCTGACCACTACGCCCAGCACCGTGCGGACATACTTTTTCGTTTCGCCGTCGGGCATTATTACGTCGCAAAGCACCCCCAGCACAGCCACGCCCGCAACCGTTATTATCCAACCGTTCACCACAACCCCCTACACGCCGCTTGCGCAACATATTGCCACGATAAATTGCAACGCAAACATAAACGCCACCGCCGCAATAACGGCAACGTACATAGACAACGTTTTGCCTACCGCCGACAGCAGTTTGATTGTGCGCTGCTCGGCAATGGGTTCAGCAACGGCAGACACCGCCTGTAAACCGAGGCTTACGCACAGCACCGCCGCAACTGGACGAATGACAGCAAGCAGCAGCACAAACAACGCAACCGCGCCGAAGCAGTTTTTGACTATGGTCGCGCCTGCAAGCACCGTGTCGAAGCCGTCGGCGACGTAGCCGCCAAGTATCGGAATGTAGTTCTTTGCAGCAAACTTTGCCATGCGTACCGACACACCGTCGATACTTGCGGCGGTTATACCGGCAACCGACGTGTAAGCGGAATACACCATAAACACCACGCCGATTACCCAGCCCGAAAGCCCCGACAGGAAACCAGACAATTTTTCAACCCGCATACTGCCCGACAAGTTGCCTACAAGCGCAAACATACTGCCGAACAGCGTAAGTGGCAAAACGACATTGCGCACAAGGTTTAGTATCACAGAACCGAACACCACAACGCCCGGCTGGCAGACGTTCATGACAGTGCCGCCGCCGCACGCAACAAGCAATGTCAGCATAACGGGGCTTGCCGCGTCGGACAGGGCGCAGATTTTGTCAACGACAGCCGACACCTGCGCGTACACCATGGCAAGAAGCCCGACAAGCGTAACGCAAATGACGGCAATGCCTACAAAACTTACCACTTCCGCAGTGCCTTGCGACACAAGACCGTCGGCGGTTTTGCGACACAGACCGCAAATGACGGTGACGGCAAAAATGGACAGCAATGCGGGCAGCGTTTGCGCAAGCCCGTCCACAAAGATTTCCGCAAGCAAAGCAAACACACTGCCGACGTCGTCAAACTCGCCCGAGGCAAGCGCAAGTATCTTGTCCGTGACGGAATCGATGTAATCGGCGGCGGCTTCGGAAAAGTCCGTAAGGTCCAGCCCGTCCAGCGCGTCGCCTACGCTGTCCGTCAGTTCCTCTTCGGCAGTCTGGTCGGCATACGCAATGCAAGGAAAGGTACACACCGCAACAAGCGCAAACAATGCGACAAGCAAAAACAGAGTGCGGCATTTCACGACAGCAACCCCTTGATTGCCTCGAACAGATTTTGCACCACAGGCAACGCAACCAGAATTATTGCCACTTTGCTTGCAAGCAGCACCTTGTCGCCGATACTTTTGCAGCCGGCGTCGTTGCAGATGCCGCATGCAAATTCCGCAACGTAGCCTATGCCCACCACCTTTATTACGCAATTCACCGCGGCGTGATCCACGCCTGCCGACTCAGACAAATCGTAGAAGGCGTACACAACCTCAAACAGATTGTCGCAGACAAGGCTTACAAGTACTACCCCGCTGACCACAGCGACGGCTACAGCGAAGTCGGATTTTGTCTGGCGGACAAGACACACGAGCACCGCCGAAAGCACCGCAAAAAGGGCGACTTTTACCACGTCCATACTACAATCCGAAAAGTGAACGCAGTGTGTCGTACAACTGCACGACCACGTCCAGCATCATCACAAGCGACACCGCCAGTCCTACCAGCGACACTACGGTTGCAATCTCTTCGCGCCCGGCACGCTTCAGCACCAGTCCGCAGATTGCCGTAACCAGACCGACTGCCACTATTTTGAAAATTACGGTAAGTTCCATTCCACCTCACCTGCACAGATAAACATTTTCCGCACGGCTTGTCCGCGCCCTTACAGAAACAGCAAGCCGACCATTGCGCCAAGCAGTAAGCCCAGTTTGACATACAAGCCTTTACGTTTGCCGCCGCAGGACATTTCTGCCAGTTGTGCCGCCACGACAGCCTTGTAGTAGTCGAGATGTTTTGCCAGTTGCTGCGAATTGTTGCATGCCACAACGCCGTCAAAAAATTCGTCGGCAAGTTTGCCTGTACGTTTGCTCGGCGCGCCGCCCGTACCCGAGCGGTAGTCGGAAAACTGCTTTCCGCACCGCGAGATAAATTCGCTGTCGAACACGGCAATACTTTTACGCTCGGTATCTATGTTGACTCTCAACAAGTCAATGTATCTGAGCAAATCCTCGACAAACGTCACGCAGTCTTTCTCACGCCTTTGTAGAAACAGTCCCACGCAAAAACCGCCTAAAATACAGCAAATCAAGAGTAATATGCCTGACATAGTATTTTATATTTCCTTACTTTTCGTCATAGTCGGCGTTTTTTGTAGGTCAACGACCTGCACGGAATGACGCTTGTCCAGTATTACAGCCTTTGTAAAGCAACTGAATTTGTCGCCGAAGCGTTTTTCGATATCTTCTTTTGACGTACCGTGCACGCTGCATGCCACGTTTACACCGCTGTTTATGCAGTCGCAAACATAGGGCAAATCGGCGTTTGTCACCTCGTCGCAGATGACCCACTGCGGAGACAAACTTCGCACGGCGACCTCGAAGGCGTAACGCTTGTCCGCGCCGCGTATGACGTCGCAATCGGCAGTAAAATTGTTTGCCGACAATTCGTGCCGTTCGTCCGCGACCACCACGTCGACGCGCTCCGACAGGTACGACGCAAAACTTTTAAGTGCGGTTGTCTTGCCCGATGACGGCGGTCCGACAAACACCACGCTTCCGCCGGAGGCGTACAATTCCGCAAGCACGGATACATCGGGAAAGCGCAACTCGTGAGGCACACGGAAGCAAAGCGAAGTAAAGGATTGAAACACGCCGTTTGCCTTTACGTAGTCGCCCGCAACGCCTACGCGAGTGCCGTCTGACAGCGTAAAATAACCGTCGGCAAGCATTGTTTCATATGCGTAAACCGAACCCCCGCAAGCACGCCTTATCACCTCGTCGCAACTGTCTTCAAAAATGAACGCCCCGGAAATTTGCCTTGTAAAACCGCCGTCGCACAGGTAGTAACGCCTACCGCCGAAATTGACGATTACGGCTTGTCCGTCGCGCAGACGAACTTCCGTCACGCCGTCCACGTTACGCAACTTTTCGGCGATATTTTCAGGCAGACATTCCGGATAATTCATACAACATTTTATGCGTGGGATTAGTATAAAATGCAAAACAAAATAAAAAACTAACGTTACTCAAATTCACTTAACCAATAATCAAAAAAACAGAATACAAAACAGCAAAAGGAAACAACATGAAAAAGGCACAAAAAAAACGGCCTCTTTCGAGGTCGTTTCGTGATCAGAACAAAATAGGTCTTGCACCGACAATAACGCAGATGATATCGAGAATCCAGCCGATACCCAATCCGTAGAAGATCCACAGAAAACCGATGATTATCTTCAGGACGTTGCGCTGCGCCAAGCCGTCGACAAAACGGGCAATACCGTAAACAACATCAAGGAAGATAGCCAGCAGCAGGCGTACGATCCAGGGCAAACCCATAATTGCATTTGCAAGACTTCCGCTTTTTTTCTTTGCCATGATTAGTTCCTCCGTATTTATTAACAAGACCTTTCGCTCCGCTAACCTTGTCTTGTTTATTATATCATATTTCAAAACGTAAAGCAACATTAAATTGTCGAAAATACGACAAAAAAAATAGGGTTAACGTCATTACCGACAACCTTCGGAATGTCCTTTTTCGTTCTTTCGAGTGGACGTTCGTTAAGTGCACCAAATGGCAAATGCCACAAAAATCAGTCGTCCACCACGATTGTTTGCTTGTTTATGCTTGCAATAAACTTTTTGAAGTCAACAAGCGTAACCACCACGGTTGCGGTGTTGTCACACGGGTGAAATTTTACGCGTTCGGCATTCCACACTTCGCGGTCGATAAGCAGCGGCGCGCTGTAGTTTGTCGTGTCCTCGTTGAGAAAGGCATACGGCGAAACGCTTCCGCGGTGAACCCCGAGGTCGGCAAACAATTTTTCTTCCGTTGCAAATTCAAACTTGGCACAGCCTACATACGCCGCAAGTCCGCGCATATCTGCACGTTTGTCAAAGGGCAACACCACCATGTAGTAATTGTCGGACTTTTTGTCCTTGACGTACAGGCTTTTGCAGGAAGCGCAATTGTCAACGTGCACTATTTGTTTGGACTCTTCCGTCGTGACCACCGCCGGATGGTGCAGCAATGTGTAATTTATTCCGAGTTTTGTCAGGTAGTCGGTAACTTTTGTAATCATGCACATATTTTACAACGTTTAACGCGTGCGGTCAATCGTTGTCGGACAAAAAGTACACAACCGCCCGAAGCAGTTCGTCGCAAAACAACTCGCGATACGTTTCGTCTTTCAATCGCGCAACGTCGCCGTCGTTGCTTAAAAATCCGCATTCGCAAATTACCGACGGACAGGGCATCTCACGGCACATGTAAAAGTCGCCGCCCAGCGCCTGGTAGTCGTTACCCGTCAAGTCGTTCAGTACGCGTTGCATGCAATCGGCAAAACGTTGCCCCTTGTCACTGTCCTTCTGGAAAAACACCTGCGGACCGCTTCGCGCCGAACTTTTAGGATATTTGTTCATATGTATGCTGACCACGAGATTTGCAGACGAATCGACAACGATTTTCTTCCTGGCCTGCATGTCGCGACGTTTGAACCCGGCTGTCGGCACCCCGTACAAACCGTCCCGGGTTTTGCGCGTGTAGACAACGTTGAAGCCGCATTCCGCCAACTTGCGCCCGAGTGTATTTGCGTAGGTCAGATTGAGGTCGGATTCCTTGGTGCCGTCCGCCGCTATCACACCGCCGTCAATGCCACCGTGCCCGGCGTCTACAACTATCGTACAGCCAACGCTTGCTGTGCTTCTGGTCGGCTCACGTCCGAACATCATGTACACACATAAGGTCAATTCGCAAATGACTACAAGCATCAATATCGCGGCAACTTTTCGCCACTTTATCACGCAAAACAAGTTTTTTCTCCTTCGATTTTCCTGATACTTCATGCGCAAGCAAACTTTCGCACGCAACCTCAAACGGACGTTTTTTTGCCGAAAGTGCGCCACTTAAGCCCTCTGACGGCGTTTAGTTACGCACTTGTGCACATTTTTTGTCCACACCCAAATGCGTCGCAAACAATCATTTCTATCGCATACGCATTGCAGTATCGACAATTTTCGACCCGATACCGTTAAAAAGTCCTCAAGTTATACACTTATCCACAAAGTTATCCACATTTTTATTTCAGCATGTGGACAAGCTGTTTCACCCGAAGCGTGAAACGCCGATTTTTGCCACTGAACGGCAAATTTTACTATTCAACAGCGAACAATCACCCAGTTTGTCCGCTTTATAACACTATTTTTTTACAACGCGCTACTATTTCACAAATAGCCGAGAACGTACTTTTTCATAAATAGTATCGTAGGTTTGTCCCGACAAAACCGGTATTGTTTTTCTTACACCGCCGACAATCATTACAATGGGCAATCGCAACACGGACAACAACTAATTTGCGTGCGCAATCGGCAGGCAACAACCGCCGCAAAACCTGACGTCGCAACGTGTAAAACGGTAAAAATACGTCAACACTACATCTACCGACACAATACATTACAAGGAGAACAACCAAATGAGTATGAACCCTTTTAACGAAAAACCGCTAAAAATGTCGCAAGACTTTTACAGTTGGAAGGAACTTGCCGTCAAGCCCTACAACAAGTTTGAAGTAGACCCTTACACGCGTGTGCGCATAATTCTTGCCAACGGCGCGGAATTCGAGGCGGTATGGTTCGGTCACCAATTCCACAGACACGAACGCAACAATGATCTGAGACGCGAACTGGCGTTACTTCGCCGCAAGGAACAGCAACAACAGAAACGCATTGCCGCCTTGAAACCAATCGGTGAAAGCGTACTGGAACATACTATCGGCTACGAGCAACTTGCGGTTGACCTGACGGCCATTTTTGCCGAGCGCGAAAGCAACAAATACGTAAAGGCGGCAATGGACTTTGCTTTGCTTGAAGACTTCGACCATCTGTACCGCTACGCCGACCTGCTGGAAATGGACAAAGGCATCGAGGCGGAACGGCTTGTAGGCGGCTACACCGAACTTATGCCCGGTCGCCCCACCATTGCCGAACACCGCTTTCCTACGGACGAAATCAAACGTTTTGTCAACTTCAAACAGGCAGGCGCGCTGACCAAACTGGACATCAACATTCTGACCGCGGCGGAACAGCAAACGATGAACTACTACATGAATCAGGCAAACTTTTACCAGAACAACCTCGGGCGGCAACTGTTTACGGAAATCGGCATGATCGAGGAGCAGCACGTGTCGCTGTACGGCGGTCTGAAAGACACCACTTGCACGTGGCTTGAGGAACTGCTGATGCACGAGTACACCGAGTGCTACCTGTACTACTCTCTGTCTGAGGACGAAACCGACCCGCGCGTCAAAAAAATTTGGGAACAGCACTTCAACGACGAGTTGTGCCACTTGCAAAAGGCGTGCGAACTGCTGACCAAGTACGAAAACAAGGTCTGGCAACAAGTGATACCGCAGGGCGACTTCCCTGAACTGTTGACATTTCACAGCAACATCGAGTACGTGCGCAAAGTACTTGCCGAAACGGTAAACCTGACAAGCGACGGCGAAGATTACTTAGACGTAGGCAAATTGCCGTGCGACGCAAACTTTTTTGAGTATCAAAGCCAGGTAAACGGCAGCGACAACGAAGTTGCAAGCCACAACGTGATTGAAAAGTACATTGCCGACAACAACAAGGATTACCGCTACGAAACGGCGCAACACCCGATTGAGGAACTGCGCGACAGGCATAACGACAACACGGCAGTGGGTAGATAGACCACGTTACAAAGAAACCGTCGAAGCAATGTTGATTGCAGGTGAATTTTGGGCGAAATACACGTCAATTCACTTCGGTGCCAATTCAAACGTCACAACTTCTTCTGCAAACAAAAAAAACAGGACTACCGACACGTCGATAGTCCTGTTTAATTACTGAAAAATTCCGTCAATTGTTTTACAAACCGTTCGGTCTGGCGAGGTGAACGCAGGCGAAACAAGGTCACTTCGGGGTGTTCCGCCTCAAGCGCGCGAAGTTTGCGCCCGACAAGCCTGTCGAAGCGCATAATATACCGCACAAATTCGCCGTCCATTTTGTCGGGGCAACCGTCAGCCATGTCGAACCGCTGTTGTCCACGGCTGTTGCGGCAACGTCTGTGCGCCCTTGCAAGACACAATGTCCACGGGTAATCGAGGTGAACAACAACCGTTGCGCGGCAATACCTGTCGGCAACAAGACTGCCCCACATTCCGTCGATAAGCCACCTGTCGGCTGCAATAAGCCCGTTGTGTATCTTTTTGCGTTCTTCCTCGGGGCGAAGTTGCCAACCGGGCAACCACAACTCGCGATCAAGATGCACTGCCGCCACTTGCAGAATACTTTCAAGCCGCACCGAAAGCGTTGTCTTGCCGCTGCCCGGACTACCGACAATTGCCACGCGAGAAAAATCCACGCCGTCAAAGGCAAATTTCTTCGCGCTCATCTGTGACGTTCCTTGTAGTCGGAAACGGCGCGTTGAGCCTCGCGGTTGATGTCGTTTTCCTTGATTGTCTGCTTTTTGTCAAAGTTTTGTTTACCCTTGACAAGCGCGATTTCCACCTTGACAAGACTGCCCTTGAAGTACATGGACAACGGTACGATACTGTACCCCTTTTCCTTCACTTTGCCAAGCAGTCGCATTATTTCACGCTTGTGCGCAAGCAATCTGCGGTCGCGACGACTGTCTACGTTGCTGTAGCTGCCCTTGTCGTAGTTTTTGATATGGCACCCGACAAGCAGCAGCGTACCGTTGTCCACACGGCAGTAACTGTCGTTAAGGTTAACTTCGCCTCTGCGTAGCGACTTCACCTCGCACCCGACAAGATTTATGCCGCATTCCAACGTTTCCACTACAAAGTAGTCGTGACGTGCTTTTTTGTTTGTACAAATTTGTTTCATAGTACCTATTATATAGTAATCTCTGCCCGATTGCAACAACAAACGGCGATTTTGTCGTCATTCTTCAGTCGGGCTCATTTCGATACGGGTTGCAGCCATGTTTACGCCGACAACCGTAACGCGGATTTTGTCGCCGAGCGAAATTGTAACGGCGTCGTTGTACAGACAAAAACGATGTCTGTCGTACCTGAAGTAGCCGCCAAGTTTGTCCACCGATACAAAGCCTTCCACGGTGCTATGCAACTCGCAAAAAATTCCGCTTTCCGTAACGCCCGACACCACCGCTTCAAAACTCTGTCCGACAATTGTCTCTGCGTACTGACACTTCTTCACATCGTCGGCTTTACGTTCCGCCTCGTCGGCAACCTTTTCGCGAATACTGCTTTGGCGCGCGCAATCTTCCGCCATGTCTGCGTAAGCGCGCAGTGCTTTTTCCGTCATTTTGCCGACAATTGCCGTTTTTAGAATGCGATGAATTGTCAGGTCGGGATAGCGACGAATGGGCGAAGTAAAGTGACAGTAACGCCTGCTTGCCAGTCCGAAGTGACCGCTGTTTACCGTGCTGTATTTTGCCTTTTGCATTGTGCGCAACATCACATCGTTTATCAGGTTGAAGTACGGCGTTTGCTCCGCTTTGGCGAGTGCGTCCTGCAACACGCTGCTGCAAATTTCCCGGCTATGCTTGACGTCGATACCTACGCCCTTCATCAATGCCATAAGCGTTTCCAACTTTTCCTCGTCGGGTTTGTCGTGCACGCGGTAGACAAACGGAAGTCCAAGTTCCGTAGCGTAGTCGGCAACCGATTCGTTGGCAACAATCATAAATTCTTCAATCAGTTGGTGGGCAAAAGTGTGCTCGTAAGGTTTGACGTCAACTACGCGCCCGGCACCGTCGTACACAAAATACACTTCGCGCCCCGCAAAGTCGATATTGCCGCGTTGGTCGCGCTTCTTTTGCAGGATTTTGGCAAGTTTTTGCATTGTATGCAATGTGGGCACTATGTCGGAGTAGCGTTCGGCAAGCACTTTGTCGCCGTCAAATATTGCCTGCACGTCGTTGTAGGTCATGCGGTGACAACTGCGAATTACCGACGGAAAAATGTCGTAAGACAACACTTTGCCGTGGCTGTTTATGTTCATTTCGCAACTTAATGTCAGGCGGTCAACGCCTTCGTACAGCGAACAAACACCGTTGCTTAGTTCCGTAGGCAACATGGGGAACACGTTTTGCGGAAAATAAACGCTGGTGCCGCGCATAAACGCTTCCTTGTCGATGTCGTCTCCGGGCTTTACGTAGTTGCTTACGTCGGCAATGTGCACACCAAGCGTATAGGTGCCGTCGTCGTTCAGCGCAACGGACACCGCGTCGTCAAGGTCCTTGGCGTCGTCGCCGTCAATGGTAAATATCGTTTCGTCGCGAAGGTCGCGTCTGTTTGCAATATCCTTTTCCGAAACTTCTGTCGGCAGTTTTGCAGCGCGAGCCGTAACTTCCGACGGAAACTGCGTGCGCACACCCATACTGAGTGCAACGGACAGCATGTCCACGTCCTTGTCGTCCGGGTAACCCAGCACCTGCACGACCTCGCCTTCGGGGTTGTCGCGGTTGTCCGGCGGATACTGCGTAATGCGCACAACCACCTTTTGTCCGTGGCGCGCGCCGAATGCCGCCTTTTTCGGCACAAAAACGTCGCTGATAAAACGTCTATCGTCTGGCACTACAAAAATCGCGCCGCCTTCCTTGTCCACCGTACCGACAATAGACGTCATGCCGCGCTGCTTAACGCACACGATTTCCGCTTCGTCGTCGGTGCCCGGTACGCGGCGGTACTGCACCGTGTCGCCGTTAAACGCGCCGTTGGTTTTGCTTGCAGGCACAAACAGGTCGTGACCGTCGTCCATAAGCAGAAAACCAAAACCTTTTGCATTTGCCTGAAACACCGCCGTACCGAATTCACCTTCGCGCGGCAGGCGGAAACGGTGAGCGTCGGGGTCGTAAACGAGTTGCATTTGCTCGGTCAACGCTTCAAGGGCTGATTCCACAATGCGGCGGTCGGCAGTACTTTGACAACCGACAAGCGAGTAAATCTGCTTAAGAGACAAATTTTTCGCTCCGCAATCGGCAATAAGTTGTAGTATTTTTTCGTTGATATTCATTATAATTTAATTACCCTGCTACTGTTAAGGTTTTTAGTTTCAATTTGATTAGTTTATTTTGCATTATTCAGAAAATAAACTACGAATAGGCTCCCATGTCCGTTATCAACGGCTACCGAAAAATTGCAACATAAAAGGCGATTGCACAAGTCAATCGCCTTCTTTTGTTTGGTTTGATTGTTGTTAAGCCACGAATGCAGCCAAAATCAACATTGCAATGCAGCATACGGCAAGCACGCCTGCGGCAATGTAAGTCCAAAACTTAAGTTTTGCTTCCTTACGAGAGCCCGTGTTTTTTCCGTTGCTGTCGTCCAAATCATCCGATTGCTTGTATGATCCGGTCATTGCTTCCATACCGTCGGTGTTGCCCGATTGTTTCATTACGACAAATGTGATGAAACCTGCAGCGACAAGTGCCAATACTGCAAGGACGATTCTGACAACCAACACTACGTAAGCAGCCGAATTAGCCGCAAAAGATAAAAGATTAAGCACCTTGAAACCTCCGTCATTGGTCGAAAAAGTGCACAAATCGCCCCTTCAACCTATTTTATGCTTTAGTAGTATAGCACACCGCTACACATTTTGCAACTTATTTTTGCTAAAAAGCAAGTTTACTTTTCGTCAATAAGCGGTTTTCCCGTCATTTCGGCAGGAATTTCCATACCCATCGAGTAAAGCATTGTGGGCGCAATGTCGCAAAGCGCACCCGGGTGTAACGTTACGTTGCCGCGAGCAGCCTCGTCCACCATGATGAACGGCACTTTGTTTGTTGTATGCGCCGTAAACGGTTTGCCGTTTTCGTCAAGCATTTTTTCGGCGTTGCCGTGGTCTGCTGTTACAAACACGCGACCGCCGTTTTGCAGAATTGCTTCAACAACCTTGCGCACGCACTCGTCCACCGTTGCGACAGCCTTTTCCGTAGCAGGGATGACGCCGGTGTGTCCCACCATGTCGCAGTTTGCGTAGTTGAGGATCATCACGTCGTACTTGCCCTTTTCGATTTCGGCAACGGCGCGGCTGCAAACTTCGTTAGCAGACATTTCCGGTTGCAGGTCGTATGTTGCAACTTTGGGCGACGGAACAAGGATACGCGTTTCGCCTTCGTTGGGGGCTTCGACGCCGCCGTTGAAGAAGAAAGTTACGTGTGCGTATTTTTCCGTTTCGGCAATACGCAGTTGCGTTTTGTTGCACTTTGCAAGATACTCGCCAAGGGTGTTGACAAGCGTTTCGGGACGGTAAGCAATGTCAACATTGACAAACTTTTCGTCGTACTGGGTCATGCACACCCAATGAACCTTGCGGTTTTTGCCCTTGAGGTCGAAGCCGTCAAAGCCGGGTTGAGTAAACGCACGCGTAATTTCGCGAGCGCGGTCGGGACGGAAGTTGAAGAAGATTACGGCGTCTCCGTTTTCGATTGTGGCAACGGGTTTGCCGTTTTCCGTAATCACGGTAGGCAGCACAAATTCGTCCGTAACGCCGTCGGCATAACTTTTGTTAAGCGCGTCGACTGCGTTTTCCGCACTGTTTACACCGCGACCGAGCGCAAGCGCGTCATATGCCTTTTCCTCGCGATCCCAACGATTGTCGCGGTCCATTGCGTAGTAACGACCGATGACCGTTGCGATTTTACCGAAGGAAATTTCGTCCATTTTTGTCTGAAGTTCGGCAACGAAACCTGCGCCGCTTGTAGGCGACACGTCGCGACCGTCCATGAAACAATGCACGTAGGCATTGTCCAGACCCTGTTGCTTGGCAAAGTCAAGCAGTGCTTTGCAGTGATTGATGTGACTGTGAACGCCGCCGTTACTCATAAGACCCATAATGTGCAACTTGCCGTTGTTCTTTTTGACGTATTCCACCGCGCCCAGAAAAGCGGGATTAGTGAAGAAGTCGCCGTCGGCAATGCTCTTGGTGATACGGGTAAGTTCCTGATAGACAACGCGACCTGCACCCATGTTGAGGTGACCTACTTCGCTGTTGCCCATCTGACCTTCGGGCAGACCTACGGCAAGACCGCTTGCATCAAGCGTTGTCGTGGGATAGTTGGTCATAAGGTAATGTACGTAGGGGCTGCATTCCACGCCGACTGCGTTGCCTTTTGCTTGCTTGGACAGACCGTAGCCGTCCATGATTACCAATGCAGTAATTTTTTTGTCCATAAAAAACCTCTTGTATTGTTGAGATGCCTGTTGACAAAACCGCAAGCATCACACATTAGTGGCACAAAGCGGCAACTCGCTGTCTGTCGCCGCCTGTACCAAAATAACAATTTTGGTAATCAAAAATCGCATACGTATGCAAAATTCGATTACATTTACGTCTTATTTGTGGGCGTGCACCACTGCAGCAAACTTGGTTGCCACAAGGCTTGCGCCGCCGATAAGACCGCCGTCGATTTGCGGCATGTTGAGCAAACCTTCGGCATTTTTGTCGTTCATGCTGCCGCCGTACTGAATGTACAGTTTGTCGGCAACTTCCTTGCCGTACTTGCCTTCAAATACGCTTCTGACGTATCCGATTGCATCGTTTGCCTGTTCGTCGGTGGCTGTTACGCCGGTACCGATTGCCCAAACGGGTTCGTAAGCGACAATAATGTTTGCCAGTTCATCTGCCGTGATGTCGGCAAAGCCTTCAAGCACCTGACGGGAAAGTACATTTTCCATGTTGCCGCCGTTGCGCTCTTCCAGCGTTTCGCCGATACAAACAATCGGTTTAAGACCTGCGGCAAGCGCAGCCTTGGTACGAGCAAGTACGGTTGCGTCCGTTTCGCCGAAGTAAGTGCGACGTTCGCTGTGACCGATTACGACGTATTCCACGCCCAGTTCCGTCAGCATGGACGGAGCGACTTCGCCCGTAAACGCACCGCTTTCCTTCCAGTGGCAATTTTCCGCACCGACGTGAATGTTTGTGCCCTTTGTCAGGCGCACGGCAACGTCAAGGTCGGTGTAAGGCACGCAGATAATGACGGTGTTGTTTGTATCCTTGACCAAGGGGACAAGTTCGGTAATCAGTTGTTCCGTTTCCTTACGGGTTTTGTTCATTTTCCAGTTACCCGCAATAATCTTGTTTTTCATGTGAAAACCTTCTTTTGGTATGATTTACGAATTTTGTTTAATTTGATCATTTGCCTGCGAGGCAAACCTTTTTGACAAAAGTGTTTTTCCTGCGCTCCTTTCCAAAATTTCCGTTCTGAATGCGACAACAGAAAAACATTTCTTGAAAGCGAGGGCTTTCAACACCATCCGCGCCACAAAACAACAAGGGCGTAGATTGGTGTTAAACTCTATCATGAAAGCGAGGGCACAGATTGGTGCAGAGAGCCGCAACAGGCGATTGAGCGCGACACGAGCGTACTAAAACGTACGTGACTGAGCGCGATTGAGCACGTAGCGGCTATATGCGCCGATATGTGCCCTCGCCCCATTATTGCTTATCATTAAGGCAGGCAATACCGGGCAAAACCTTCCCCTCAAACAATTCCAGACTTGCGCCGCCGCCTGTGCTGACGTGAGACATCTTGTCGGCGAATCCAAGTTGCGCCACTGCCGCTGCGCTGTCGCCACCGCCGATAATGGTAGTAGCGTCGCTTTCTGCCATTGCTTTGGCAACCGCGAATGTACCTTGCGCGAGGGTCGGGTTTTCAAAAATACCCATGGGGCCGTTCCAGATTACCGTCTTTGCGCTCTTGATTGCTTCGGCGTAAAGTTCTCTCGTCTTGGGTCCGATGTCTGCGCTTTCGCGATCGGCAGGAATCTTGTCCGCGTCTACAACAACAGTTTCGATAGGCGCGTCAATGGGGTTGGGGAACTCGGCAATAGTAACGCAGTCAATGGGCAACAGCAATTTTTTGCCTTCGGCTTTCGCCTTAGCCATCATTTGATTGCAGTAGTCGATTTTTTCTTCGTCAAGCAATGATTTGCCCACTTCGTATCCCTTAGCCTTAAGGAATGTGTAAGCCATACCACCACCGATAATCAGCGTGTCGCACTTTTCAAGCAGGTTGTTGATTACGTTAAGTTTGTCGGCAACCTTTGCGCCGCCAAGAATAGCAACAAACGGGTGCACGGGGTGTTCCAGCGCGTCAGCCATTACGGACAGTTCCTTTTCGATAAGGAATCCGCAGACAGCCGTCTTGACAAGACCGTATTCAACGATTGCGGCGGTACTTGCGTGGCTACGGTGAGCCGTACCGAATGCGTCGTTTACGTAGATGTCGGCAAAAGCAGCCAACTTTTTGCAAAATTCAAGGTCGCGGCCTTCTTCGCCTGCGTCGAAACGGGTGTTTTCAAGCAGCACTACGTCGCCGTCTTTCATAGCGGCAACCTTGGCGCAAGCGTCCTCGCCTACAATGTCGGTAGCAAACGTCACTTTGCCGTCAAGCAGTTGGTTGAGGCGGTCGGCAACGGGTTTAAGGCTGAACTTCTTGGCATCGCCCTTAAGTGCCTTTGCGCGCATTTCCGCTTCGGCTGCGGCGCGTTCCGTTTCGGGCAACGCTTCGAGAGCAGCCTTTTCCTTTTTGTTAAGTTTGAAATTGGGCGTGTAAATGTTGTGAGGCTTGCCGAGGTGGCTGCACAGAATAACCTTTGCGCCGTGCTCCATCAGATACTTGATTGTGGGAAGTGCACCGTTAATACGGTTTTCGTCGGTGATGACGCCGTCCTTCATGGGCACGTTAAAGTCCACGCGGACAAGACATTTTTTGCCTTTTACGTCTACATCTCTGATTGTCATTTTGTTCATGATGAACGCTCCTTGTTCAGGCAACTGCCTGATTATATTTTCATCGCCGCAAGCCGTCCGACCTTGACGGGCGAGCCTGCGATGCTGCCGTGTTTGTTACCTCGCGCCGAGCCGCAAATTCCTGTTGCCTCCGTGCGCTTTTTCGGGTTTGATTAGTCGTTTGCGCTGTTGAGTGCGCCGATAAACAGCAATGGCTTAGGTTTCCGCCGCTACCTTTTTACGTTTCTTATTATACAACAATTTTCATAAAAAGGCAACCCGAGATGAGGTAATCAGATATATTTGTACTTTTTTTG
>ERZ1673738.1351-NODE-1351-length-37622-cov-278.694040_pt1 | contig 37622 bp, 42 predicted proteins | sample MGYA00580198_ERZ1673738 | MGnify/ENA primary metagenome ERZ1673738 (study PRJEB41218, sample SAMN15661784) | gut metagenome | host: Homo sapiens | place: Canada: London | collected 2015-08-20/2019-03-30 | study: EMG produced TPA metagenomics assembly of...
CGGAACTATTTACTTTAGTCTTGTATCAGTCGTTTTGGCTGCCTCTCCCGCCAATTTATTACCGAATATCAGCGTTAGCAGCAATGCAATATTCCAACAAGATTATTCTACATAATTCCGTTATTTTTTATCCATCTTGTGATTTAGAGCGGCAGAAGTCGCCATACTCAATCCTTTTAATTTCCCTGCCTGATACAGAAAGTAGCCAATGCAACAAACGTTGGCCAAGAGGATTACAAATTGAAGAATATTATACATCACTGTTGTTCTCCTTTCTGCTCAAGTTCCCACGGCCATTTCAACACAGCATCAATATATACAATTCCGATACTCGTTTGAAGAAGGAAGTTTTCTTTATTAATAGCTTTAATTTTTTGAATCTTGATTGCATTCCCAGTATGGACAGCAATCAAGTCTCCTTCCTGCACCCGCATGATAGGTGGGAACTTGGAGACAAGCTTTTCCCAGTCCTTCCATGCGCGAAGTTCATCTTCTTCGGGGTCATCCTTGGGATCCAGCCAGTACTCATTGACTTCTGTCCCCAATCCGCATTCGCACAGTATTTGACACACTTCTATTTCATCTATTTGTTTTGTAGTAAGCTGGGGCACTCCTCCGCACAACGGGCATTCAATATTTTTCATCTTCTTATAGTTCATTTTATCTCTTATTGTTTAGTTCATCGCAAATCTCATTCGCCTTATTTAGTGCTTCTTCCTTACTGTAAGGCGATCCTGGATAAACACCTGTTTTCCAATATATTTCATAAACAACGGACTTATTTTCCCGTATTTGAAAACATATTCCTTCATCAAAGACATTATAAGTATATTTTTTTCTTATTTCTTCAACTGGTTCGACAAGTTCTATACAAGCACAAGACAACAAAATTTTATTTCCTTTGAGAATACCTTCAGGAATAACAACATCTCCACTGTAATCTTCATCTTCTTGGAGAACTACTTCTACTCCTAATTTATACTTATCATTTATTTCCCGCTTATTTCCACAACCGAATAGTCGCCCTCGGTATCCTGTGATTCTAACTAGGTCTCCTTTTTTATATTTTCTGTTAGGGTCGTATTTCATTGTATCTATCCTATCTATTTCTTATTTCTTGGATGATTACTACAATAGCAATTAAGAGTAATGTTAGTGTGACTTTAAAAACCAATACTATGAAAGGGATTAAGACATGATTCCATTGCCAATCAATTACACCAAACCATTTTAATATAACTAATAGAATCCCAGAGGTTATTAATAATCCATTCATTGTTTTTTATCTCCTGTCTATTTTTAGTCAAAGGGAGTCCCCTCTTTCTCGTTGAATAGATCATTAGGATTTTCTACTACATCAGTATCGATGATTGAGGATTCTTCTTCCTTCTTCTTGAAAACAGGTTCGGAAGATTTTTTATTATCCTTCTGTTCTTCTTTCTTCTCCCCGAATTGGTCATCCACAGAACAAACACCCGTTCTCAGGGCATTGAATAAATTCCTCAAGAAGATCACATTGGTCTTAGTCCATTTGTCAGAAGCAACTCCTACCTTCTTTTCCAGCATCTCGATTGTCACGCCCATCTGCTCGAACTTCTCTTTAAGAGAGGCCATGCGTTCTTCCATGCTATTATGGTCTTTCTCCAAAGTATTCTTGCATTGCTCAGCCGCCAGCTCCTTGACAAACTCAGGAATCACTCCAAAGATGCACGCCCTCATTCTCCGGGAAGCCATGTTAGCGCAGAGTTCATAAATATCCCGGTCCGATTTAAGAGCATAACCGCCTTCTTTATTATTTTTGGTTTCTCTCCAATGTGGGACGATAAAAGAAGCCTTTCTAATTATATTGTTTTCTTTATCAAAACAATAAGCTTCACAGCAAGAGCATGTAATACCTTTATCGTTAACAGTTTCCCCTGTCTTTCTCCATCCTGCCTCGATGTTCCCATAAGCCGCCATGCAGGCATTTGCAAGATGAATTGTTTCTCCAGTGATTTTGGACGGTCCGCGATCATAGGAGAAGAACGCCTTTTCAGCCAAACTTTCATAGGAACACATCGTCCTAATCTTAGTTTCAACTTCTACTATGTTTCGCGGCATTTGTTTCGCAATGAAGATCGAACTCAATGTCTGCATTGCGTCCTTGTCTGACATTGCAATAGCCAGAGCTGACCCGGGATTCACCACGGCGGCCAGTGACAACGCATCATCGTCTTTTTTGTCTGTAGTCATATCAAATTTGTGTTGGTTCATTCACCTAAGTGATGCGATTATTATGCCATTTTTCATGCCGCAGTCAATAGATTTTTGTTTTTTTTCACATGGCCTCTATGCTATAGTGCGCCCATGCCACAGAAGAAAGTTACAAAACTATATACAGATGAAGAGATTGAGAAGTTCCAGCTGATCGCGCGGGAAGAACCAGAAAAAATTGAAATCTTTCTGCACTTGGTAGGTATCATCCCGACTAAAAGTGTGATGCACAAGGCTAAATATCGTGCTGGCATCCTCTCAGTAAGCAAAATGAATGAACTTCGCAAGGTCGCCCCCTTCTTGTTCGGAGAAGATAAATCTCCGTCAGAATCAATTCTAAATGCCTACTTCTACCAGATGTTCGCCCTCGCCTCGAAAGAAGGAAAGACTATATTATGTGAAAATAACGGGCATGAGACCGCTTATTATATTGATAATGAAAAGGTAACATTATAATCCCATGTCCGAACCAAAGAAAGCTTCCGACATCCTCGAAGAACTAGGGTTTGATTTTAATAACATACCCCTAGGAATTCCCGTTGTAGATCACCTTAGCCCGGAATACATCGAGCAAGAAAGGAAATTCCAGCAGGAGAAGGAACGAGAAATCTTTTTAGCTGATCTCCAGCTTGCCAAGATTCCTCTCAAGCATTTCAACCTGCTCAAAGAAATGACCGTCAAAACCATGCCCGATCTCTATTCACGCATTAGGAAAGAGATGAAAGAAGAGTCCCTTCTCATTTGCGGGCCTAACAAGCCCAAGACTCTATCAGCATGCGCATGGCTTGCACACAGATACAAGAAAGGGGATTCCATTTTCTATATTAAGGCCTTTGACCTGTTGAAAGAAGCAACTGACTTTTCCAGCCGGAATAAATCACCAATTCTGAGAAGAGCATTCAAAGCAAAAGCCCTTGTAATTGATAACCTACAAAACGTTAATTTGCACGATATCAACATTTCAAATCTTTCACATCTATTATCAGAAAGAAATGACAACGGGCAAAGAACCATAGCAATTTCAACCACATTCCCCAAAACATCAATCCTAATAAAATCCATTGCAGAATCAATGGACCGCTTAATTACCGCATAATAAATCCCCCCGGCAGAAAAACCACAAACTGCCGGGGGGATTTTTTTTGCCTATATGCTATCCGCCAGAAATTATTTCTCGAAGTCCTTCATCACTTCGCGCTGGGCCTTTTCCATTTGACGCGCGAACAGGCCCTTTTCTCCGGTCTTTAGATAAGCCCTCAAAGACAGATAGGGAACCACAACTCCTATTTCCTTATCGAAAAGCTCATTAGTCTCTATCTCCGACAATCTCACCAATCCTGTCCTCTCATCAATGTCCTTCCTAGCCCGCCGAAAATAGTTGGCCGCTCCCGGAGCATCCACTGCTCTCACACTCACCAAACGGACCCCAGCTACGCAAGAATCATTCAGCTCTCCGTTAACATCGTCTCGAAGGCCTCTCATCACCTCCAGAAGCGTTTCCAAGTCTTCCTTGGTACCAAAGTCCTCCAAAGCGTCGCTAGGGCCTTCTGGAGCCTTCTCACGGCTTTCTTCCGACTTGCTCAAATCAACTACATTACTATCCTTGAAAGTGTATGCAAAAGAATCAATGGCAAACTCCATTCCTCTCAGGGCGTCGCAATTATAGGAGATAGTGATTGTAAGATCGCTGTCCATTCCTGACCTCTCAATATATTCCTCAGCTCCCTCAAGCGAACCTGAATATGTAAAATAATAAATCCCACGACTCCTGCCAATAGGGTTAATAATGTCGTGCATATAAACATACGAACCAACATCAAACTCTTTTTCAAGGTCCAACAACGACAATTCATCAGCAGAATAGTTCTTAGAAAACTTAATATCTCTAAACGCCTGACCATATTCCTCGCTAATGTGGAACTCTAGGCCAAGACCTCTTTTCTTAGCATCGATAGCATGTTCTTTTACCCGGTTAATCATATCCTCTAATGCACGAACATCAGGATAACTAGCAAGCGCCTCTTCTTTATAAAAGTCTTCCAACTTATCTTCATATTTTATAAGGACAAAAACCCTATAAGTTACTTTATTATTATTTCTTCTTCTTTGCATCGTTCTTTTTTTATCCATTGTTATTGTTTCCTTTCTTTCTTTTCTTTTTTCTAATTACAAGCATCTTTAAAACAATGCTCTTCATCAAAAAACCATAAGCCTTGCAAGCGGTAATCAGAAAATGAATAATCCGCTACAATCCTATTCACCTTCTCAATCCGGTCACTATAAAAAACCCATACATACTGCATCCCATAAATCAACGGGTTAGTCCCATTAGCAACATACGTTAAAAAGCAGTAGCTCATATCTTCCACCAAAACACCACACCGACTAATACCCCTCGACAAATCAAAACAATCCCCACACCCCCATTTGAAACATATCGCACCCATACTCCTCCTATGCCCTCCCTCAACCAAGCTAATACCCAAAAGGACATCATCGCCACTAGCGCACATCCCCTTTAAATGGCCATAAACCCTATTTAACGCCCCAACTTCCCCCCCAACCGGGAATTGGGATTCAAAACAGTTATCAAAGTTTACAAATGCGCTTAACTCATATTTCTTCATTTCTAGTTCTCCTTTGTTTTCTTCAACTATAACGTTTTTCCCTAAGCCGTCAACTCCAAAATCAAACAGGGCGCCGTTTCATCCAATTTCCCCTCATCAAACCAACCAAACATCCCATTTATCAAACCCTTAACTAAGGGCGCCGCCTCAACTCCTCCAAGCCAACTAACAATTCATCAAATCCAATCAACAGCCCTCATCTTTCACACTCCAAAATCCCAAAATAACCTACTGTCATGCAGGTCATTCCCAAGATTTCTCTCCAAACCATACTCCTCCCTTTTCTGCCCTCTCACAACCTCTCTTACCTCCTCTCTACACCAAGTCTTCGACCTCTCCCTCTCCTCTACTTCCACGCCTCTCTTACTCTCTACAACCTCCTCCAAAAATCGGTATTATTCCTAAGCCCCTACGCTCTTCCCTATTCCCATTTAATTTCGACAACCTCTTCTATCAAATCCAAACTCCGGAAAGATAATACTGATTTTTTTTCTTCTTTACTCTTCTTCTCATTTCCCCTATATTGCCTCTCATTAGCTCTCAAGCCTCGACCGGGACCAGTTCGGGGGACTCCAGACCCCTCCCACCTCAAGTAAGACTGCGTGTTCATCCGAACGCCAATCAGTGTCAAGCTTTTTTTGTGGAATTGCAAGGAGAAAATTTATTATGACGTGGAAAAGAGAAGAGGGCCACCAGTTATGAACGGGCGGCCCTCTTGTGTATTATGTTTGCTGTTAGGCTGTTATGAATCTATCCTGTAGTATCTTTTGATGAGTTTGATGATGTGTTCATAATTTGGCCATTTGCTTGCGACCTTTTGTGCTTGTTCTAGGTCGGGCAGTGAGCTACGGGAATAGAGGTTTGCCATGATCCTGTCGAGTTCTGACTGGAGATTTGATTCTCGGACGAGCCTGCCTTCGGTTCTTAGTGCTTCCGGTAGGTTCTCGCGTGGGATACTCCTAGTTGCCAGTCTCCCGGACTTGGCAATGTAGATTTCTCTGATGATAATCTCGTAGTATGTTTGCCTTCTGTGGCCGCTTGCTTTGGTGATGATTTTGGGGCGAGGGAGATAGCAATAAAGCCGCTCTATTTCGCGCGTTCTCGATTTGCGGGCATACTTTGCTTGGTTAGTGATCCGCTCACGATATGAGGCGCATGAAGCCTTTCTGAGGCGTGATGAGTGTACGTGCTTTCCGGTTTTCGCGTCGTAGAGGAGGATTAAGGCGTCCACGTCGTTATGCGTGGCGATTGCTCTAGCGGCGACGATTGCGGCCCACTTAATGTTTTTTGACTTCGATTCTCCTTCGATGATTTCGGTTTGTAGTGGGTTGTATGACCTGATGATGACTGCCTTGTAGTCGTAGGTTTTTTCTCCTTTTGATTTGGTTGATTGATTCATAACGTTTTGTTATAGTTGTTTGTTGTTGATTGTTAGAGGTTAGAGGTCACATATAATAGTTGCGTCACCGTTTAGGTCACATATAATAGTTGCGTCACCGTTTCGTAGATTGTAAGACATGATAGTTCCCCTATCGACGAGTCTATCCAGTGCTATCTTAAGGAGCGTATTAGACCCGACGTCTTCTAACAATTCGTTAGTTTCTTCGTCGCTTAGTCTGTCATAGGCAAACTCCTCTACGTCATCGTAAACGTCTAACAAGGTGACACATGCTTCCAAATTGTTAAATGTTAGGTCTGAACCTTCGACCATGCTCCATATCGTGTCTAGGACGAATTCACGGTCACTGATTTTGGCGTCTATCAAGTGAAAGGCGTTGACGATTCGCTCAAAGTCGCATCTATCTATTTCCAAATTCATCTACGTATATTGTTAATCGTTAAATGCTTCCACGAACTTCTCGCGGGTCTTCTCGCTCATATTCGAAAAATACAAGCAGATTTCCAGGCCGTCTTCTTCGACTTCGGTGTGCCCCACAAAGCGTTTCATCGGGAGGTTGTGGATTTCGCCCTTTTCTCCGCTTGTTTTTATTTCGGCAAGTGCGTTGTTTTTAATCGCGGTTATGGCGGCATCAACGCTCATAGGCTCAGATAGGCCTACAAACGAGATGCTATCAATCGTCTCATGCTCAATGCACAATATTATTTCCCCGGATTGCAACTCATAGATGCGGCATGTCGTCGCGGCATCGCAATCGGGGTTAACGAGTTTTATCATCATTTCTCTTTTCTCCTTTAAATGTTTAATGTTTTTGATTGTTAATTGTTGATAACCAGCGTGATTAGTGTCATCAGCGTGATGCAGATCATGACTGTCAATGACACGGCAATGACTATCACACTGCCCAGCGGTGCGTGTCTGTACGTGTAGTCTAGCCACACGCTACGGATGATAGCGGCAAAGCCTACTAGGCTTACAACTCCAAGCGCGATGATAGCGGCGGTTTTCATAGCTCCTTCGTAAGTTAGAGGATTTCAATCCACCGTCCACCGTAAGGACGACGCCTTTGCGCCCTCACCTCTTGCCACGGACCAGATATGTCGCCGTCGTCAATCTTGCACTCAACTATAGCAATGTGATCCGCTCCCATGCCGTGCAACAGGTTGTCGTCGCACCAACGATGAGCCGCAACCAAAGCGCCTCGTTCCGTCTTTGCCAGTTCGTAGCACATTTTGTACGTTGACCAGTCGGCCGCTTTGGCCGTCCAGCGATAGATATATTTCTTGTTCATTTTCGTTTTTCTCCTTGTTTCGTTGATTGTTAATAATTAGTTGATAGAGGGTTGCATGTGGTTGTTGTAGGTCACCACTCCAACGGCTAAGGTAGGCAAGGCATCCTTCACAAGCGCCGCCAGTTTGTACAACGGCACGCTTCCCTCGACGCTCACGCGAGCCGGGAACAGGCTCCCTTCTCCAGTCGCCGCCCTCATGTCTATCTCCGTGATCTCTTCCGAGCGGTAGTAGATCACATGCACTGGCACGCCTAAGAGCTTTGACATGCGAGCCTCGGCTTGCTCCTCGGTCCTGCAAGCTCCGACTTTGGCAAATGCCTCTAAGAGGCGCTTTGATGCTAGTTTGTTAATGGTCACTTTCATGTTTGTTTTTGGTTGTCGGTTGTCGTCGTTCGAGGCGTCGTGCCCCTCACTTGATGCACTCTTTGTGTCAATTTTCTCTCACCATTGCAAGCTTTTTTTGTCAACTCGTCACATTTTTTTCAAATCGCCAACAACATGATAGACCACGCAACACCACGCACCACGCACCGCAACGCCTGACGCTCGACCTCTCCAGCTCACCCCTCTTAGCGTAGCCGAGACGATAACCCCACCCCTAGGGGGACCACTGGAGGGGGTCTCGAGGGGGCCGGCGGGAGAAAAGCGGCGGCGGTGTCAAGCACACGAAGAAGGGTACTTCCTGTAAGAAATAATGAGAAAAATATGATTGTAATGATGTGTCCCCTCGAGAAAGAAAAATCTGAGAAAAGAGATGGAGAATAGTATATGTATAGTATATGAGAGGATTTGTAGTTTTGTTGAGTGAGGGGAGTTATGGGAAAAAGGGATAGACAATGATGAGAGGATGATTTATATATGTTTTTGAGATGAGAGAAGAATTATCGGAAGAGGTAGAGAGGCATATTGTCTGGTTGTTGGAGAGTGAAGAGAGAGAAGAGAGTGAAGAGAGAGAAGAGAGGGAGAAGGAGTTAGAGAGGCTTGGTTATGGGTTGAAGGTAGGGATGGTGGAGTTGAGAGGAATGTTGTTGGTGTTGTTGGGAAGGAAGAGCTATGGAGAGATTAGTCGTGATTTGTTAGGGGAGAGGGATGAATATTTTGAGGATGGTATGAGGAGGAATGAGGAGAAGTTGTTAGAGAAGTTGAAGAGGGAGTTGAAGGATGGGCAGAATATGGATTTAGGGGATGATGGAGAAGTTGGGGTGTTGAGTAGGGGAGAGGTGGAGCGGTTGTTGAGTAAGATGGGAAGGGGGGAAGGAGTGAGTGGTAAGGACCAGTTGCAGGCGTTGAGCATGTTTATAAGGATGAAGGGGTGGCTTGGGAATGGAGGGGGTAGTGAAGAGGAGATGGGGAGTGAGCTTAGTGAATTGTTGAAAGGGGGGAATTATGGGGATAAGTAATGAGGCGCGGTTGGAGGTAGAGGGGAAGGGAGTTAGGAAATTTGAGCAGGAGTTGTATTACTTGCTGATGGGGTGGAAGAAGTACGGGAGATGTAGTTTGAATGTTAGGAGGGCGTATGACATATACGAGAGGGACGGGGAATTGGAAGAGAAGAAGAGGTATTTGAGTAAGAAATATAAATTGGTTTATGAGGGATCTAAGCTGAGGGGAGTTGAGAACCTGAATGGGATTAGGCCTGCTGGGGTTTCTGCTGGGGATGATGTGGTTGATGGAGTGGAGACGTGTAAGTTTTATGTATTGCGGAGCAGGACGAAGTACCGGATTAAGGGGAAGGCTAGGTGGTTGTATAAGAAGTATGGAGGTAGGGATAGTACAGATTTGGTGTTGTTTGCGTGGAAATTTATGAGCAAAGAGGCGATTGGTCCGCACGTTAATGTTGACTGGCAGGCGGTTGAGTTTGAGATGAGAGAGATAGTTAGATAGTAAAGGATTAGGGGTTGATATGTTAAGTTCGGAAGAGAAGAGATTGTTATTGGAAAGGTTGAAAGACCCTATGTGGAGGCTGAGCAACTTGTATGAGATCAAGTTGACGGATGGTCGAGTGATTAGATATGAGCCTAGGGAATTCCAGCGTAGGTTGCATGAGGAGTGTTATTTGAGGGGGAAGAAGAGATTTTTGGTGCCGAAGTCGCGTCGTCAGGGGTGCAGTACGTGCATTGGTGTGATGATGGCGGACATGGCGGCGTTTAATGAGGGGTGGTTATTGGCGTTGGTTGACAGGACGCAACCTGATGCTGAGGAGAAGTTGAGGGAGATAGTGAGGGTTGCGTTGGAGAGTTTGAGGAGGAAATTGCCTTGGTTGTTTAAGATGGAATTTAACAACAAGATGATTACGGTGGAGATGGTTGGTAGGAAGTCGAGCCGTATAGTTGGTGGTAAATACTTTAGGGGCAGTGGTTTGGGGTTTGCGCACATATCGGAGTTGGGAACGATAAGTGCGACGGAGCCGAAGAGGGCGGCGGAGATAGTGAATGCGACGTTTCCTGCGGCGAAGGATGGATTTATTTTTGTTGAGACGACAGTAAGAGGGGGGAAGAAGGGGATATTCTATGAGAACGTGATGAATGCGTTATCGATAGAAGAGGGGCATAGGGGGGAGAAGGACTTTAACGTTGTATTTTTGCCGTGGTGGGAAGATGAGAGCAATGTTAGTGATGATGATGAGCCGTTGACGGAGAGTACGAAGAGTTACTTTACGACGTTGAAGGCGAAATATGGGATCGATTTGGAAGACAGGCAGAAGGTTTGGTGGCAGAAGGCGAAGAGGCAACATGGCTTGTCGATGAACGAGGAATACCCTTCGACGCTGGATGAGGCGTTTGAGGTGCCGATGGAGGGTGCGATATTGGAGGAGGTGCTTGAGGCATCGATGAGGGATGGTCATTTTTTGCATGCGCCATATGATCCGACATTGCCGTGTTATGCGACATGGGACTTGGGGAATCCGTTGAATACGGTTTCGACGGTGTTCCAGTTGAAGGAGGGGTTGATATGGATAGTTGATAGCGATTGCGGCCAATATAGCAGTGAGGGTCCGGCGCAGAGGACGGCTCGGTTGTTGAGTAGATTTCCCACCTTGATGAGGAATATATTTCCGCATGATGCTGGGTACACGACAGACACGGGTTTAAGTCAGGCGTACATGTGGCAACAGGCTGGGTTGCCGGGGATAGTGTGCTTGCCTAGAATAAGAGATAAATGGATAAGTATCAATTACTTGCTAGGGATGTTCCCTTTATTGAGATTTGATATAGGGGGGACGGAGAAGGCTTATCCGTATTGGTTAAGCTACAGGATGAAGCCAGCGCTTGGAGAGAATGGGGCCTATAAGAACGAGATCGTGCATGATAGTTCGTCGCATTGGAGTGATTCGTTGAGATACATAGCTGAGGCTCGGATGGCTGGTTTGCTTGGGAATGTAAGTGGAGGAGGAGAGACGCATGTAAAGAAGAGCTTTGGCCGGAACTTTAGCAATTTAAATATTGATAGAAACAACTATGAAGGCCTCATGTCTAGGAGAGGAGGGGCGCGCGGTCCTGAAAGCTTTAGGCGCGGATTTTGATGCGTCTTGGGAGGAGCATCGTTATTTATATCGGCGATGGGATGATAGATGCCTTGTGATGGGGCATTTCTTTAGGATGGAAGATGGGTGGGCTGATGTGGAGGAATGCTGGTCTAGGGTGAAGCAGGCGTGCGTTCCTTCGTTATCATGTAGCCGTCATGATGCGAATGGGTTCTTCTTTTATTTAGGGGTTGGAGATTTTAGAGTGTTGTTAAGATGGATGATAAAAGAGGAGAGGATGAAATATTTTATTGGCTTTCGTGCGGGGAATGTGTATCTGTACGGGAGAAAAGAAGTTGAATTGCTAATTAAATTATTAGGAAAGGGAAAAAATCATGGGCGGCAATCCGTTTAAAGAGATAGGCAACGCTATTAGCGGCGTGTTCAAAGGTGTTACTAATATCGTTGGAGGCGTATTAGGCTTGAAGCAGAACAAGGAGGGGATGGATGCCCCTGCTCCTGAGAAGCCAGTGAATGAGGTAACAGTCGATACGTCTGGCACGGAGAACAAGATACGTGAGAACAGGCGCCGTAGTTCCTTTGGAGGAACCTTTGTTGCGAGCAAGAACGCCTTGGGGGCAGGTAGCGGGGTAAGTGGCAAAAGCGCATTAGGTCAATAAGATGGTTACCAACAAACAAGATGCCAAGCAGAAGCATGCGGATTTGTATGCTTTCCGCCAGCGGTACGTGAGCAACTGGCAGAGGATCGCGCAATACGTTGATCCTGAGAAGAAGTTCAACATTAACGGTGCGGTTTATCAATCTACTGGGACGGACCTTGGCTATTTGGACCAGACGCTTGAAAGGGCTTTGAGGGTAAATGCGGCTGGCCAGCATGAGCTTATAACGCCCAAGAGTCAGGGATGGTTTAGCTTTGAGCCATTGGCCAAGATCGACGATCAGAGCCAGATTGATAGCACGATTGAGAACATTTATTATGAGACAGGGAGGCAGGTTGCGTGGTTTATGCGCAACAGCAACTTCCACACGGCTTCCGAGCTTTTTTACTTTGATCGTGCGGCTTACGGTCAGGCGGCCTTCTGGTCCGAATGGGACAAGGTGCGAGGGATGCTGAAATTTGCGCATATTCCTGTAGGGGATTTCATGGTGGACAGGGACAAGTTTGGGAATGTCCATACGTTTTGCTGGGATGAGTGGTTGAGGATACAGGACATTGTCGCGACGTTCCCGGAGAATGTACTGCCTGACATGGTGAAGGAGAAATATCAGGCGAGCAGTGTAAATCCTGACAACTATCTTGTGTTCCATTTGCTGGAGAAGGTGGAGAGGACGGGAGACGAGAAGCTGATTAAAGAGGCTAATGGCAGGCCGTGGGTGATGCGTAGCGTGTTTGACCAGTCAGGAGATGTTCTGGCGACGCAGTATTTTTGGACAAGCCCTGTGAGCGTCTCAAACTATTTTGATATTGCCAACTCTCCTTATGGAGTTGGTGCTGGTTTGAGGGCATTAGGGGACCAGACCGAATTGACCAACTCCGTTAAGGCGTTGAGCGAATCGGCCATGCAGAAGATATTCCCGCCGATGCTGGTGCCGGAAGGATTTGATGGGAACATTGACTGGGGGTTTGGCGGGGTGACAACCTTCAACCCGATGAACGTTCAGGCCAAGCCGACGCCCTTGTTCCAGAACATGATGCAGGCTAATGAGATGCAATGGCAGGTGCAGAGGCTTGAGAACAACATTCAGAAGACATGCGACATGGATTTGTTTGCGCCGTTGTTGCAGGTCAAAGACCCTCAATACATGAAGGCGACGGTGGCGCAGATGATCGAAGCGTATTCTGCGAGGATTGCTTCCCCTGCCTACACTAGGTTGACGGAAGAGTTCCTACAGCCTGTAGTGATGCGTTGCTATGAGCTTCTTCGAGATGAGAAGCTTGTTCCTGCGCTGGATGATTTTAGCATCAAGTTTACGACTCCTTTCCAAATGCTTTTGGACCGTCACCAGCCGACGCTATTCTCCGAGTTCATGCAGACGATTGCGATTCCTTTGGCGCAGATTGATCCTGATGTGATGATTAGCTTTGATACTGATTTTATCATGAGGTCAGGGATTAAATCTATTGGGATGCCGACCAAGATACTCAAGGATAAAGCGAAGGTTGACCGTCTTATTAAAGAAAGAGAAGCGGCGCAACAGGGGGCCAATCAGATGGCTAATGCTCTTGAAGCTTCTGAAATCCAGAAGAACATTGGAAGCGCTATAGGGAACATGCGATGATTTATGGAAATAACTACTGATGATAAAAACAAGAAGAAGGCATTAAAGGTTTATGACTTCTTCGGAAATGTAAGCAAAGTGCCGGAGGAAGATTTTATCCGGTTCCGGGAAGAATTTAAGGGGTCCGAATTAACCAATCGCTTGCTCTTTTACCTTACTACAATGGTTGACCTTTCTTTGTGTGATAAAGAACATGTGAAGAAGGAAGCCCCCTTGCTTGCAGACTTTGATGCGAACAGAGCAATGTTCATATCAGGAGCGCGCCAAGTGCTTGAATTAATAAAATACCTAGCAGGAAAATGATTGATAGCAATCCAAATAATGTAGGGGGTCAGGCCCCTACCACCACTACAGGGAGCGCCGCCTCCTCCACGCAAACTACCCAGCCTGCACAGCAGATGCAGATGCCGGGGACGATGAAGCTTGATGCAAATCCAGCTCCAACGGATACGCAACAGCAGGCATTTAAGGTGGCTGATATTATCGGCGAGGATGGTTCTTTCAAGGAAGGGTGGACTTCCAAGTTTGAAGGCGCCGACTCTCTAGGGAAGTACAAGAACGTTGATGAACTGGTGAAAGGCTTTGTGAATGCCAACCAGTTAATCGGGAAGAAGTTTGACGGCGTGAAGAAACCCGGAGAAGGAGCCAGTGAGGAAGAGATTAAAGCATGGCGCTCCTACATTGGCGTTCCTGACAATGTTGATGGGTACCAGATTCCTGATGAGTATAAGGACGACTATGACGAGGCGAGCTTTAAAGAGTTTGCGGCGTTTGCCCATAAGCACAACATCCCGGCTGAGACGGCACAGGAGCTTCTGCGCTATCAAGATACGCTTTACCGCAAGAACAATGAAGAGTTTGTAAGGAGAGTGGAAGAAGCTTCCAAGCAGGCTCAGGAGCATTTCAGGAAGGAATGGGGGCCGCAGTATGAACGCAACGCAACAATCCTTCGGCAGAGCTTGATCGATGCGGGGATTGACGTTGATGATAGCTCTTTTGCGATGGCCCTCAATAACCCATATATCTTGGAAGCCTTGTACGAAAAGGCGGCAAGGTATCAGGAAGGGACAATGCCTACTCCGGGAGTGATGAGGTCCCAATCAGGGACGAGTGCCCAGCAACGCATGATTGACATGATTTCCAAATACGGAAGTTTGGACCGGATGCCAAAAGATGCGAGGGAGGAATATAATCGGCTTGCATCTACGCACGTTCAATGGTAATGTTTCTCAGTCGTCGTTAGTGGCTTAACTACGTGTATGTTCTCCTTCCTCCGTGTTTTAATTGATGCGGAGGAAGGTTTTTATTGAAATATTAAGCAATACGTAGTAACACATGTGGGTCTCCTTGTGAAAGGACGCGCCATTCTATAGTTCATTGTTATTCTTCTTTGTTTTACCCGCACTAATATTTTTATTAGTGCGGGGTTTTTTGTTGCAATGTTATGTGATGTGTGCTTGTTTTGGCTTGAACAACCCGGACGGACACTTGTTCAAACAGTTTCGTGAACCACCGCCGTTCACACAGACAGCCCTGATTAGGATACCTGCCTGATGCAAGACGCAAATCTTCTTCGAGGCGGTACGTTTAATCAAGAATTAAAATCATGGCTAATTACGGAAACTTTTATGATTTGGCGGTAAATGAATACACGCCTTCAATCTATGCGGGTGTCCAGCAGATGACTTCACGAACTGAACGTTATCTGCGTGTGTATCCGCTTGCTTCGCGCCAGCGCAGGTTCCAGATCATTGATCCGGTGAACTCTCAGGAGATTACCGACCTGTACGGCGATACCAACCCTCAGCAGGCTAACTTCAACGTTCGCTGGTTGAAGACCACGCCGTTCAAGACCACGCATGAAATCAGCCGCATTGAAATGATGCAGGCGGGAACGATTGAATCTCCGATTCCTCGCATCGTTCAGGCTGAACGCATGGAAATGGCACGTCGTCGTGACCACATCGCAGTTAACGGCTTGATCGGTACTGCATGGACTGGGGAGAATGGGGACGTTGCCGTTCCTTTCAACGAAACTTTGAATACGATTCCTGTTGGGTACAATCCTTCCGGGTCGTACACCGCTTCCGGCTTGACGCTTGAGAAGCTTCTTCAAGTTCGTAACATCTTCGGTTCCCGGAACGTGCTTGGTCAGGACGTGGACCGTCAGGACTTGGGCGGCCCGGAAATCATCATGCTCATCTCTCATGAAGAGCTTAAGGACTTGCTTTCTCAGGAAAAGGTTGCAAGCATCTTGTACAACGTGGACCGCCCGCTGGTGTCTGGTAACATCTTTGATTACCTCGGCATTAGGTTCGTTGCCATGTCTCCGGGAATGCTTCCGTTCGGCTCTCGTCCGCTGGGAACGCCTACTGATCCGACGAAAGGCGATTCCACGGCAAACGTTCGCACCTGTATTGCGTTTAACATGAACTCCGTGGCCTTTGGCGTACTGGAAGAACTGTTCGTACGCATTGATGAGCGCCGCGACAAGCAGTACGTGTGGCAGACCTACACGGAACTCGCTATGGGTTGCACCCGCATTGAAGACAAGGGCGTCCTCAAGGTTGATGTGACCGGAACTCAAATGGTTTACTAAAGAAAGGATAAAAAATCATGGCTACTTTTCCAAGCATGGCTAAGGCGGAGATTGACGGTGGAGTTCCTCCGTTCCTGAACGCTCAAATGTCTAGAGGAGCTACCCTTAAAAAGGTAATCTCCTATACGGCCGAGGGAGCCGCTACTGCGGCATTGTCAACCATTCAAGATATTGATCTCCCGGAAGGGTGCATCATTGATCTTAGCTCGATTGCCTTTTCCCACAATGGCGTAGGCGCTGGTAATTATACTGTCGCCGTTGCCCTGACTGACAAGAATGGGAACATCGTGAACAATATGATTAAGCCTATTGGTGTTCTCGCGGCTACGGGCACGGCTGATGAAATCGTGAGGTTGGACATTACTTCCAAAGGCAATAAGCCGGGGTTGTTGATGGTTGACCCCTACGAAAAAATTCTGACCGATATTATTAGCGCAGGAGAAATGCCCGATGTGCAAAACAAGAACAGCGTGCTGAAAGAAAGATATCATTTCTGCATTGTTGTTCAGAACTCGGCAGCAGTTGCGGCTAACAAGACCTTCACTATTGTGATGGATTGTATCATTCCATAACCTGAACAGAAGCGGCCAATGACTGATCTTGAAGTAGCAAACTTCGCGTTGGGATTGCTGGGACAATACAAAGTCTCCGCCTATCCTGATTTACAGAACAATCCTACTGTCTATGGTCAGGCATTGGCCGCTTATCTTCCTTTTGCCATTAATGATTTGATGATTGATGGTAATTGGAACTTTGCCCGTAAAAGGGTAGAACTTCTCCCTGTGGATGATGAGAAGCCACTCTTCGGCTTCTCCAATGCGTTTACGTTGCCTTCTGATTTGGTGACTATTATCTCCGTGAATGGCGAGCCTTGGGAGAACCAGCTCCAATTTGTGCAGATTGAAGGGAACTATCTGTACGCCAACACCGATGTGATGCGGCTTGTCTATCTTGGCGATATCCAGAACAAGAAAAGCACTCAGGAATTCCCGACCATTTTACAGCCCCTTCTAGGCATTCGCTGGGCACAACTATCTTGTGTACGGATTACGAACAACCTTGATCTGTACAGGCTCCTTTCCGATATGTACATGAGGGAGCTTTCTCGTCTCCGTGAGAATGATTACGTCAATAATACTGGAGGCAGATACAACTACTACAACAGGTTAATGCGGCAGTCTGGCTGGAACCGTGTTCCCTATGGAACGACTTTCCCCTTTGGCGGCCATAACAAGCTTTTATAACATGGCAGACAACAGGCAAACACAGCTTCAACTTAACTTCAATGGAGGGCAAGTCTCAGAATCTTTCACGCCTCGCGTGGACATGCAACGTTATCTTACGTCGTGTTCTCGCATGCGTAACTTTATTCCACGCCAACATGGGAAGCTTCAACGACGACCGGGATTCAAGCTGGTAGATCGGATGAATGGCCCTTTCCGTATGCTTTACTTTCCCTGTACTTCGGAGGACATTTACATCGTATGCCTGCATGCTGGTGTGAAGCCGGGCCTTTCTGGTTTCGCTACAATCTATCAATGCGGGCATCTTGATGAGAATCCGCGCCCTATTTGGAATATCCCTCTTGTTCTTAAACAGGAGTATGCCAAGAACGGATGGACTTCCGGCTTCACGGTAGATGAGTTAAAGGAAGTCAAATACGTCTCGCAGAACGACAAGCTTTGGATTGTCCACAAGAATCACTACCCTATTGTTCTAACAAGAACTCGTGATGATTCTGGGAATATCACTTTCAAGTTAACGGAATTTTCTTTCCTAATCTTTCCGTCTTCGGATGATTACCTTGACTCCATGAGCGACTCTATTGGCTCAGAGTTTGTGGATATTGGTATGATGTCAATGCCCCAGTCCGATTATCCTGATATAGAATACAACGCAAAATCAACTACTGCTTTTTCCAGTATGTTTTGCGACATTCCGTTCTTATATGATCCTTCTTGGGGTTTTGCTCAGTATGGAACAATTGTTAATAAATGGCTTAAGGGATGGCAGTCGGGAGATATTGTAAACTGCAACATTCGCACTAGAGCGACTGACGCCTATTATACTGGCCAATTATATAATTGGACTGAGATAAATAAATATCCTCAATTTTTTAATGCGGTAAATATCATATTTGCTTACGTTCAGGGGGAATGGAAGATTGATGTAGGAAAAGAGTTTGATAGTAGCTATGCCTTCTATGTTTCGGGGATGAGTATTAGAGAAACGTTCCAAGGCTTGAATAAAGGTATATCCATTGCTAATGTATCGAACGCTGACCAACCAGCTAATAGGCGAGTTACTATTACAGGAAGCGCCCCGCATGGATATTTTCTTGGATTCGCTTTTAAAAAATCATCTACAAATGACATTCATACGGCTGAAACTATTAGAAATTTTCCCGTTGAGCTGACATGTGCCGATACGGTTTCGATTAATTCCTATCCATTTGCTACTTACATTAACCAGAAAAATTATAATGGCAGCGCAAATAATGGGACAGTGTTAAGGAATATTAACATTTTGCCAATGGCATTTTGTCCTGATCGTACTAATTTTTTTAATGATATTGCCACTAATTATTTTAGGCTGAACTATTTTGTCGAAAGAAAACTTGTCGGCGTAAATAACTATAAAATTATTTACTATTTCAACACTCTAGTAAAAAGCGCCTTTAATGTTCAGAAGGGATATCCTTCTGCCGTTACTATCAGGCGAGGCCGTCTTATCTTCGCTGGAACTAAGGCCCAGCCCCAAACGATATGGGCGTCGCGCGTGGACAGATATGAAGACTTTTCCGTTGATGACCAATCGGATTCCGGATGGAACCTTACGATAGGCGCGAATCAGGCACAGGTCATTCAGTGGCTTTCTTCTTCCAAGGATTTGATTGTTGGGACGGACATTGGCGAATGGGTTATTAATGATGATGATCTTAATAGTCCGGTCCCTACTATTAAAGAACAGAGCCGCTGGGGTTCATCTACTTTTCAGGGAGAGTTGATGACGGAAAGCTTGTTCTTTGTCCCGAAGGACAGGAAAGGTCTTATCCATTCCCTTTATTCTTTCCAGATTGACGGCTACCAGTCCGAAGACGTTTCCATTGTTGCTTCTGATCTTCTTGAATCCGGCATCACGTCACAGAGCATTATGAAAGACCCTGACCCTATTTGGTGGGGGACGTCAGAAGATGGGAAGATGCTTGGATTCTTATTCAACCGCACGCAGGAAATCCAAGGCTGGCATTGGCATGATATTCAAGGAGGGAAGTTCAAGCAGGTTGTTTGCTATCACAATCCGGTGAAGCGTCAAGAAGGCATATTCGCCTGCATTCAATGCGTTCCTCCGGCTGGTTCAACTATTCCTTTGGACAATGCTGAGTATTATCTAGCGTACATGGACTTTGACCACCCGTGTATTGACTTCCCAACGACAGCGGAGTGTGGCCCTGCTTTGCTCAGTGGAGCAGGATTTTTGGGAGAATGGACTTCGTTTGCCTCAAAGGAAGTAGTTACAGGAAATATAGACCCCCTAGATTATTATTTAGCCTCTAGTTTATGCTGGCAGGGTGGAGACCCGGGGCAATTAGTCCCTTATTCAGGCATCTACCCAAAGATAGATATTATAACTCAAGGCAATTCTGGTTTTAATGATGGTAAGACTACGGGTTATTGCTGGACGTTTACAGGAGAGCTTAACCCTGAGGGATATTATTCTTTCAGCAATGGCGCTCTTACCGGAGGAAGAATTAGATTCTCTCCCACATTTGAAGCCGGGAATAATGCTTTAGTTGGCTATTCAATGACTGGTGTGTTTTCTTCCTTCTTATGGGGCTTGCACATTGAGTCCGAGTTCATATCGATGCCTATGGGGAATACTGCCAACTACATCATCCCCGCGATGACGACCAAAATCAACCAGCTAAGGTATCAGGTCTCGCGGGACACGTCTGATGACATAGCTCCTAATGTTGTCGTCATGGGGGATTATGTATCGACTTATGGATACCCTCGAATCCAAGCGCAGGTAGAAGCATTAGATTATTCCGCTCCTTTGGGGATGAAAAAGAATGACACGTTAGGGATAAGGTTGTATCTTAATAACGGACGAGGACATGAGGTATTAAGTGGCCCTTCATCCACCGATACCAGATTGTATTTCGCGTTTACGGACGCAAAGAACACGGACGTCTTATCAGCATATATCATTTATGATTCCAACCTCGTATGATAACCTTGGGTGGGCAGATGACTCTTTGATAAGCTGGCCTAGCTGGATTGAAAATTCAGTTGTGCCGAATCTTACATACGGGGATGGATTGTTGCCGGGTTATTATGACAGCGGAGAAACGGCAGTATCCGCTTCTTATGCTCCTCTTCCCGAATTAGGTTACCCGGAGATGCCCCAACCTGCGCCGACGTCTTCGACATATGGCGTTGAGATGCAACCTCGTGTGGCGTCCATTAATACTACTGCAAGCACGGTACCTATTAGCAACCAGCCGCTTACATACAACCAAGTTCAGCCGGAGTTCGGCAATAATTCTCAGACGTGGAGTGCGGCTAGCAATGTTCTTGGAGATGTACTAGATAATCTTAACAAAGAACACCAGTATCAAATTGCCGAACGTGGGTACAATATTCAGGCGCAGGCATTAGCTGAAAGGTCGGAGTCCGCTTACAAGATCGCCGGGACAAACATGATGCGTCTCCGTGGCAATCAGGAAAGGTATTTAACGCAACAGCGCGTGGCGGCAGTGCGTACGGGCTTTGCCCCTACCTCGGGTTCCATTGAGGCCGTGCAACGTGGCACGATGAGCAAGTTCGAGCAACAGATCGCAGACTCCGAAAGAGAGGCAGAACAGAGTAGGCAAGACACCATGTACCGATCGCGCGTCATGTCATGGCGTGCAGGACAGGCTAGGAAGGCCGCTAAGCAAGCTCGCACTTCAATGTGGGGTTCTCTTATAGGAAGCACCATAGGAGCCGTTGTAGGCGGCCCTGTAGGAATGCGAGCAGGTTCCAAGATAGGTTCATCAATCGGAGGGTTCTCTTAATATGGCAGAAGATACAAGAAACATTCGTCTTGGAGTTCCGAGTCAGGCGAGAAACGCAACGATGCCGGGGTCGCCGGACAATCGTTATGCTTCTACAGGGCAAAGCGATGTATCGCGCTTTGTTCCGATCGGCAGTGAATTTAATGCGGAGACAAGCAATCGTGCGGCGAGGAATTTAACAGAAGGTCTCTCCTTAATCGGGAAAGCCAAGGCAGAAGTTGAGACGGTTAACGACAGTATCATGTCTAGGCGCATGCAGGCTGAGCTTACAAATGCTTCTGCTAAGATCATTTCGTCTTTATCTACCGATCCTGAATACATGAACAAGCCGAGCATGTGGACTCAGGTTTATCAGGAGAGGATGGCCTTAGCTCAAGAAGATATTAATACTAGGTTTGACGGCGCTTTCTTGGTCGGCAAGAACAGATTGCTGACCGATGAAGCCTTGAATCAGATCAAAGCTAAAGAGGCGGTGCAGGTTGCTAGGACTGCGGCGCTACGTGTTTCACAGATGGCGGCTGACGAAACTAATGCCGCTATTGATATTGCGATTAAAAGCGGGCAGTTTGATGAAGCTTCACGCATCACGGAAGAGACTCCTTATCTTAGCGATGCTCAGAAGATGAAGCTTAACTTCACAATTGACCAAGCGAGAACTACTGATGAGGTCCAGCAAATGGCTTTGACCAACCCATATGGATTGCTCGAGGAAATCCAGACGAAGGGTTCTGTTCGAGGCAGGGAGCTTTCTTACGAGCAACAGCAGTACGGCATCAATCAGGCGCGGTCCTTTATCAATGAAGACCAGAAGAAGAACTACAACTCTCTTGTTGAACAGTTCATGCTGGCTCCAGAAGGATTTTCCATTGAACAGGCAAAGCAGTCATTGGAAGTTAATGGCATTAATACCCAGCAGTTTGCTACGCTTTGGAGGATGTACAAGCAGAATACCGCGAACATCCCTCCGACTTCTGCCGAGTTTGCTAGAGCTAGTAAATATGCGGCGAGCATGATCCCTTCTTACCAGAATGCCACGCCAGAACAAAGGGCCAACTTGGAGAACCAGTTGAGAACCACGTTAAAGCAAGCCAACTTTTCTTCCAACGATCAGACGTCTTTGATTAACCTGATGAAGACGCACACGCCGCCTTCCTATCTGGATGATGCGAAAACGTGGGTTGAGCGGGTATGGGACACAGGCAAATATCCACTTTATACTGGGAAAGATTATGTAGATGAGAACGGTACCCCAATCTACATGACAGAGGCGGAGTTTAATAATAGCTTCGTTGGGAAGAACAAGCAATATTATCTGGATAAGACAGAAAGCCGTGCCTATGAAGACCCGGAAACTTTGGCGAAGAGGTATGTAGTTAGAGAGAAAATTCCTAACCTTCAAAACGATGCAAGCTTTAAGAACTTCATCGGCCAAGTCAGGGCACAGGCGACCCAGCAAGTGTACGATTTCATGGGGCAGAACGGCGGCAAGACCCCGACCGAACAGGAGCGTTACAAGATTCTTGCTGATACCATTTCTCAAGTCTCAAAGGAATCAGGCATTCCCACTAGGGGGTTCACTTCTTACTTCTCGGCGTTTCAACAAGAAGAAGATGTCGTTGGTCCTATGCAAAGCGCTACCAGAGTAATCGCATTAGATCAGAACTTTACCCTTGGAGATAAAACGGAACTTCCTGAGATGCCTAATGGTGGTTTTGTCGTGACTCTTGGGACTCCCAACAGTTCAATTTATGAAGTTTCTTCTTCATCAGGAGAGCCTATTAAAACGCCTCTCTTGTCAAAGGATATGTATAAATCTTCTGGAGGTTCGAGAAAGTTATTGGAAATAGATCAATTCTATTTGCAGAAGCCTTCTGCTGACGCGATGGATAATGAAGCGGAAAGAAGGGCTAGGATTCTCCGGGTAAATAACGGCTTGAGCGACGAGGATGAACAAGCTATATATTCAGCTTTGATCTCTTATTGGAATAGATAAAATGGACGAGCCTATCGAACCCGTATTGCCTGATGACGAAGGAGTGACTCCTCCTCCTTTGGATGAATCAGTTATTCCTTCGCTTGGAATATCTGGCGACCAAGAAGCTATCGCCCGTGAACAGCGCAGGGCGCAGGGAGTGGGATACGCAGAACTTAGCGAAACTGAAAGAGCTAACTACTTAGGGATTCGGGCAAATGCTTTGCGTAGGGAAACTCTCGCAGATTTGGAATCCTATAAAAAGCTTCAACGGGAGTTTAGGCAAAGCAATGTTCTCGATAGCTCGATGATGGATGAAATCCTTCGGCTTAATGATTCCTTGAAGAAGAGAGGGATTGACCCTACATTTGAGCTAAGGAGAGAGAAGGTAGAGAGGACCAACGCTATCTTTTCCGCATTAACTCAAAACATACAACCGGAAAAAGGACTTTACGGTTATATTGATACAGATGAAGTTGTCGATAATAAGTTAGGGAAACTTTTGAATGCTGACCAGATAGCATCTTGGAATAGCGCTGACCAAGCTACAAAAGAGAGAGAGCTTTTTGGAGCTATCAAGGAAGTGAAGTTCCCTAACATGAGTATTTCTGATGAGATGGCCGCCGCTATTCTCATGAGGGAATATAAGACGGACAGCATCAATGGCGTCATTAATAAGTACTCTCAAGATTTAAAGAGGGCAAATGAAGTAAAGGAAGGATATTACAAGGCAGAGGCAGATTTCCTTCCGGCCTTCTTGGAAAATGGAGGAGACTTTGAGAAAGCCATTGACTCTCTCGGTCCTAACTCAGTTTATGGACGCTCCATTTTCAACAATTCCCCTTATTTGCGGACGCAATATCAAGCGGCATATGAAGCTACTTCATGGATTAAGGATGAGTATATAAAAGAAGGTTCCCTTGATTGGGATAAGATGGCTGACAGGTTGCTAGCTCTTGGGGAGAATACGGGTTCGTTCAAGATTGCTATTCAGATGCTTCCTGAATTCCTGCCCAAAGACGATAGAGCATGGCTGGTCCAAGCATTGAACGACACCTATGAAGATATAGGGTCATTCTTAAGAATGCTTCCTGAGAAAGACGAAGATGAAGAAAAATTTCAACGTCTTGCTCTAGCTATCCAGAAAGAATATCGCTCCATGCGAGACATGCCTGAGAGCAATTGGGGTATGGGGGTCAGGAACTTAGTTGATAATGTTCCTAAAATTGCCGCCGTCAGCTTGTCTTCTTTAGCTACAGGAATTGTAACAAGGAACCCAGTTGCAACTTACAGCGTAGCAACAGCTATGGGGTCATTGGTCTATGGCTCGAGTGCCGGACTCGATGCTTATAAATCAAACTCTAGTAGAGAAGGGGCAATCGCGTATGGATTAACGGTAGGCTCACTAGAAGGCGCTCTTGATTCTCTCACAATGTCTATTGGTGGTCTAGCAGTTAAAGGCGTACGAGCTACTGGACTTGGTTCTACTGCGATAAGAGGAGTTGAAGCTATAGCAGAAAGATCGACATTGGCACGTATAGGTCGTGCTGGGGCGGCAGGTGCTTTAACGGAAACCGTACAAGAAAGCATTGCTGACCCAGTATATGTTGGAGTTGAAAATCTTTACCGGAGCCTAGGTGCAGATTTAACTCAACAGAATACCCTTAGGGGCTGGTGGGAGAATTACAATCCTTTGGACCCTGCATTCTTTATTCCTACTGTTGTTCTTGGCGGCTCTATGGGCGCGCTCGGTGGTGTACAAGCCAATCATTTGGTTAACAAGGTAGGAAGAAGCCCTCAAGCTCTTATAGCCCTAGGCATTGAAAGTGATGTGGCCCACCAGATTGCTACTATGCCTGACGGCAAGGAGCGCTCCAACCTGATTCAGGAGGCGCTCTTTAATGCTACCGATGTAAACCAGTCGCCAGAAACAGTAGGTAGCAGTTCAGCCGCGATGCTGAACTTCGTCGCAAAGAATGCTGACCTTTTCAAGAATGTGGAATTGATGCCCACGTTCAAGGATAACGGGGATGGTACTTGGGACGTCACCACGACGTCTCCTGAAAGCGGCCAGCAATCTACCATGACGCTCACCGACGAAGTAGCTGGGACTTATCTTTCCGAGACGCTGGCGTCCAATCCTTCTTTTGTGCAAGCCCTGAATCTATTTGCTCAGAGACAGCTTGAACCTGCCATTGAGAGTCAAGGCATTGAGATAAGCAAAGACGAGCTTCTTTCCTCAATCCAGAATGCGGAAGGAATCAACCAGTCCACGGCAAGGGCTAGGGCGCTAGCCTACATTCAATCTAACCCTGAACTTCGAGAACAATACAATGCAGGTGAAATTACCGTTGAGGACGTTGCTAATAATTTGGAGGTTGTTTCGGCGTATCGTGCTGGGCAAATAGCGGTCATCGAAGGGAGAGCCAATCCACTAGACATTCTGGAAGAAGTCATCCATGCCAATGCGACGTATGATCTTGCCACGGGGGCAGTCACCCGGGAGTATATTGAGAACGCCATTCGCAAGTATGGAGAGTACACTGGCCGGGATTTTGGGAACTTGTCTGACGATGTTATCTTGCAAGAAGCCTTAGCCACGATGGGGAAAGCGCTTGCTACTAACCCGGAACTGTTCGGTACTCTTCCCGGAGATGTGCAGAGCATCCTTGAATGGCAGAAGGACAACATCGCGGAAGTAGGCAACATCTTTAAGGAAGGCCAGCGCATCAAGCAGGCCATTGAGGATGGAGTTCTTGATGCAGACTTTGTTAAATGGTCCCAGTCTCTAGCTAATGTGGCAGACCAGACGCAGGCCAGAGACATCGCGTCCATGATTAATGAGGCGGCAGGGGCGGCGATCCTTCCTTCCGTTCAGGAGAGAACAAGCGCTTTGCGTGTAGGTCCGGGAATCCAGACCGTTGAAAAGGCAATCGCAGATATCTTTGAGAGCAATTCTTCTCAGGCCATTAACAGTCTCAAGGCAATACGCAAGTCTTTCATGGGCCTTGCCGAGCAAGCAGTAGCTGGGAAGTTCTCTCAGGCGCGCCAGCAGAAGGCATTGTTTAACAGCGTCCTTACTCTTGAGAATGCTATTAGCCGTTATGGTAAATCATTTATACCAAGGTCATTAGCTGAAACACTAGCTAACCCGAAGAGCCAACTACAATTTGAGAATGCCCTTCAAACGGCGCTAGACCGTGGAGTTAAAGCTATCAACAACCAGATACAAACTGCCGAATTCAACCGTACGCAACGTGAGGTTAGGAAGATTGTTGATAGGGTCTTGAAAGAATCTTCCAAGGAAGAAGCGGCGGCGCTCCGTGCTGAGGCGGCCCAACAAGTCAAGACTACCGAGGGGCTGGAGCGGTTGGCAAAGAGAGCCTATAAAGATAGGAAGGGCGTAAGCTCCACGCTGGACGCACAGAGCCGTTATAACACGCTTGCCGTTGAGGAGCTGATGAAGATGTCTCCAGAGAAGGTAGAGGCCCAGCAAGACGCATTGCAGGCCCTCCTTGAGAGGACTATTAACAAGACTCAAAACCCGAATGATCCTCAAGTAATAGAAATTCAGCAATCTATTTCCTTGCTTGATACATTCGGTTCTGTTCTCTACAAAGATGGGAACAGCTTCGTCCGTAGCTTGGCAGAGCAGGAGAATGCTTTTGACGCATTGAAGCAACTTCAAGATGAGGGGCGGCTCCGCTGGAGGAAGGAGCTGGAGAGACGCGAACAGAAGCTTAACCTGTTTAAGGATGAAGTAGCTAAGGCCGTAGGTACAGAGAAGAAACTGGATGATCTGAGAAATCTTCTCAAGGAAGCTGGAGAATACAATTCGTTAAAGAGTTTCTTTACAGGAATGCTTTCCACTGTTCAGTTGTCCGAAATCCTCGGAACACTGCCCGGCTTTAAAAGGAACGGTGACTTCATGCTGAATGAGGTAGTGAGGGCAACCATGCAGAGAGACAATGCCCGGGTGAAGCGGCATGCGATGATCTCTTCATGGCTTAAGGGTGCGGCAAAACTGGCAGGGATCAAGAACACTGATTCGACAACTCAAATCGCGCGCCATTTCTACCAGATGAATAACGCCCCTGTTAAGTTCAAGGGCGAAGAATACGTTAAGACTCAGCTTATTAAGATTTATCAGACCATGCAAGAGTCTGATGGCGTGAAAGTCTTGCGTAACAACTACAAGCTTGATCTTGGGAACTATGCTCTTCTGGAGCGCCGCATATCCCAATTAGACGAACAGCTCTCCAATAAGGAGATAACTCAAGATGAGTATGAGGCAGAAGTGGATAATGCAGAAGAAGCGTTTCAGGATAGGCTCGCTAAAGATCAGGAGGCGCTTATTAATGCGCTTGGTCCGGACGGGTTGTTCTTGGCACGCTCCATTCAGACGGCGTATCGTGAACTAGGCCAGAGGGTGGCCAGCATCGAAGAGTCTTTCTTCGGTCAGGTCTCTACGATGGAAGACTTCTATACTCCACGCACCACGGCCCATGAGGGGCAATTAGGGGACGGGTTCTATGATTCTCAAGGGTACACTCCCGGGCAGATAACTTATTCCGGCAAGCCCGCCTTCATGAAGAAGAGAAGCACCCCGGCTTCTGCGGAAATAACTATGCTGGTAAATCCGGTTCAGGAGTTTGAAAGGTACGCTCAGATAGCGGAAGGCTGGATGTCTTCCCTTGAATTGAATGAGTACTTCAACAAAGTTTGGCTGAATACGAAGACGGCCGCACAAATACAGCTTGTCATCGGCAAGGAGAACTACCAGCAGGCAAGCAAGGGCCTTTATAATTTCCTGAATGAAGGACGCATCCGCGCACAGCAGGGATTATTCGGAGAGCTTTTCGTCAAAGCGATTGGAACTCTTGCCCGCACGAAGATTTTTAACTCTATGGCTTCCATTTGCCGGAGCGGTGCGGCGTTCTTCAATCCGTTGGTAGGATCGGACTTTAGCAGTCTTGAGATTATAAAGAGCATGGGTAGCTGGCTATTCAACCCTCAGCCTATTTCTCTCCAAGAGATGTCCCAGCTGGACGGCGTGAAGGCTCGCGACACATTGTCGTATCAGGATAGGGCGGTAATCAAAGCCGCTATGGACGCCCCAAAGGAGAAGCAGGCTCAGGTCATGTACTGGCAGGAGTGCGGCAACTCGGCATTGATTGACTTTGACCTGTGGTGCGTAAAGCGTGGCAACATGATGGCCGCGCAAATCCTGCATGATAGGGGCTTGAAGAAAGAGCAGATTATAGACCAGTTGAATCTTAACATTCTAAAGTCGGCCCAGCCTGAGAATCAATCTACTCGCGCTATTGGCACACTTGGAGGATCAGCTTACGAATCTTACCAAGTCTTGTTCATGAGCGACATGCTGAACAAGTCAGCTCTTCTTTTCAGCCAGTTCAAGCGTGGCGACATTAGCTCCATGAGGAAGCTTGCCAACTTCATCCGCATGTGGACTATCGTTGGCTTTGCTAATACCATTTCGGGCATGGCGGCTTCCTTCTTCACGAGCTATAACGATGATGAATTCTCGGCAGAAACGATTCTCTTCAACATGTCTCTTGGCCCGCTTGTCGCCACCCCTGTATTCGCAGGTTTGTTCCAAGCGCTGGATTACTATGCGTTTGGAGGCGGGCACGTCTTCTCCCGTCCTAACACGCTAACGGACTTTAGCAGAACCGCACGAGGCCTTTCCCAAGCTTACGAAGTTATATTGAAGAGTACGGAAGACATGGACGCCGTGACTCTAAACGAATGGATTGAAGTTGGGGCAGGTCTTAGCCGGACGCTGGGAGATACGATTGGCCTTGGAGCTAATATCGCCAATGCGAAAACTGTGGGACGTGTGTTTGAAGTCATCAGCTCCTTGTCCAATGCCACTCTCCAAGCGCACAATGCGGCCAAGACTACGAGGTCTGACCTCAACCCCTTCTACGACACCAGAGAAAAACTATTGCAAAGCGCACGCAGATTGCGTAAAGAGAAGCGTGAGGCCAAGAGTGCCTATGGCGAACGTAGCGTAGAATACAGAAGGCTTTCCCGGGAACTTAGGCGAGTTAACAAGAAGCTCAAAGATAACGGCTGGCAGACCAAATAACGTTTAACATTAAACAAAATATGGCAACAAAGAAAACATTAACAACTACGTCGGGGCTTGACCCTAATATTGAATTGGTGGGGGGCAATGGTGGTGTTAAACCACCTGCTACATATGCTGGAGATGAGACTACTCAAACGTTCCGCACAATGGCTGGCAAATCGTACTGCCTGACTTTAACGACTGGGAGTCTAACTGTTGCAGGACATGACGCCCCGGAATATACGCCAGATGGAATTACATTGCTTAATGCTAGTAAAGCAGGGCAATATATTTTCATAGCGATCTCCTCATATACAACTGTAAATGTAGATTTAAATACACAGTATGTATTAACTCCGTTGGATTTTAAGGTTGCCTCGCTCGGTGCGTCGTCCGGGGGAGGCGGTGATTCTTTTGACCCGTCTGCCTCGCAGACAATTACGGGTGCATGGGTTTTCCAGAGTACGCTCCAGCGGAAGACAGTAGCTAGTCCTGCGCTTACTGATGTAATGAACTCCGAGATGGTCAACACTGCGCTAAACAGCACAGTAAAACTTATCGGCAATCAGAGCATAGCTGGGACTAAGACCTTTACTGGTGGGATTACGATGGGCAATGAAGCGCCCCTAGTGATTGGTTCAGGTGATAACGCATTAAAGCTTCATGGAGAAGGAGCTAATGGCGCTTACGTAATTGAGGGAGGCAACTCCACACATTTAGACGTTGCCGTCACTAGCCAATTCCAAGAAGACGTGACTTGTGCGTCCTCTCTTATAATTTCTCCCGGACATATATTACAGTTTGGGACAGGCTTGCATCCAGTAGGCGTCATGGCTAACGATGATGCGACTGCAACTGTAGGAGGGGGACCAGGTTCTGTTCTCCGATTCTCAGTCTCCGTAGAAATTAACGCGCCTTCTACTTTCAACGGCACCGCTAATTTCCTTGCTGGAGCTACCCGCACGACAAAAGCGACCCCAGCAGATACGGACTTGATGAATAAGGCGATGTGCGATGCGGCGTACGCTAAGTTAAACATTTCCTTAACCCAAGCGCAATACGACGGGCTTGCAACTAAAGACTCACGTACGATCTACGTTACAACTGACACGGCAAAAGTGTTCATAGGAAGCGTGGCTGTAAACCCTTAGTTACCGAAGCCGAAGCGGCAAGTTATTCCACCCCCCCCCCCCCACTAAAAAGAAAAAAGATATGTATTATAAGCAATTAGCTGTCACTGGGTATGATTACACCAGCGACAATATGAAGTTCCCAGAAGAAGCACCTTCTGGAATTTATGAAGTAGGCGTTGTTGTCACTGGAAATTCTATGACAGCTATTGTTACTGCATTTGGAGTTAGCGATAGTTTCGGCAAATTTAATTTGCCTGTTGCCGCGATCAATATGGCGAATTTTCCCTTGACCTACGTTTCAACTCTTAATGGATATTATCCTATGGCCCCTGAATTGTACGCAGGCCAAACCTATGGGCTTTATCACTTAACTAAGAAAGTAGCATCTCAAGTCATTTCCTGTAAGTTCTATGTTAAACATACAAAGAATTTTGCAGAAGATGTATTTAATGTTGAACTTAACGAAGGGGCAGGAGCCGTTACTATAGCGGCCGATGTATCTTGGTACGTAAAACAAATCTCGGAATGATGAAAAAGCTAGACCTTTCAAGACTGAATGTATTCCTAGACTTCATCCAGAACACGCACCAATACACGGAGCTTGGCTGGGTGCATGAGGCCACGGACGCCATGTACAAGAAGGTATCGAAGTTATTCGATACGTTCCGCGAATCGTTTGCTGGGCTGACGGAGATGGAAGACGTTATCAAGACGGACATTCCTACACCTGATCCTGTGGCCGATTCCGTGGTGCGAAAGGTCTTGCGTGAAAAGATTGATGATATTTGTGACTATCTCTACGACGTTGCAGATGAAGAATCTTTCCTGATTTCTCAGGTGGATGAGATAAAAACTGTGCTTCTCCAGCAATATTATGTTGCGTTGAAGAAGTAAAAATGGTAAAAGGTTCTCGCCTTCGACGAGGAAGCATAGCGACATATGGGTAATTGTGGAACAGCGCTGGATATTCCAGCGCTGTTCTTCTTTTATCCTTTACAAAGAATATGAGCAGGTATATTAGGTTTTGTATGGAAAGTCTCACATACGAATTTGAGAATCTAGTTGAAGAGGTTGCTACGCAGACTGGTCTTGATTTGTCTGTTGAGTCTGACAAAGCGAAGGCCGAAGAGCTGGCGAACTGGATGATTGGCGACGGCTTCATGTCTATTACCCTGACGCATGCGGCTGTTAAGGCTTCTGATCGTGGAGTATCAAAGAAGCTGATCTATCTTATAGGTGGAATTATCGTTGCCGTAGCTGGCTATTTCATGGCTAGCGGGTGCGCCAATACTTCCCTTACTCTCTCCGGCGATCAGGGCGGCCAAATAAGCTACAGTGTCGATAAAGACGGCAATCTTATCATTAGTGGGAAGCCTCCCGTGGTGCAAGCCATGAAGAAATAGTTCTCGCCATGTGCAAGATATCAGAAGTTCCTGCCAGATTCCTTGAGCTTGCTAAAGCTTCCCCCATGTATGCTTGCCTGATTTTGTCTATGGCGATTTGTGGGGGCGCCTGCTGGTACATAGGCTACGTCATGAACAACTACAACGACCGCTTATGTAGCCTTATGTCCATGCAGACGCAGGCCCAAGTGGACACGGCCAAGGCTATCCAGCTTCTGTCTGTGCGCGTGGAACTTATTGAGAGGAAGATTACCCGATGAAAAAATTACTCTATCCGTCCATAATAATCCCAGCATTAGGAACTATCATAGTGCTATGCTGTGATACTGGTGCGGCGGCGACGGCTTTCATATGTACCCTTTTTTTAAGTTTCGCTATATATTTACAGGAAAGCTAACACCAACTGTTTCCATTTTGGAAACAGTTCAACGGCCGAGTAATCTTAGGAAGTTTTAATGAGTTCTCAGAATATATGAAAGACGACGGCATCCCTTGCTTGCTTATAATAACTACAAACGGGAAAAAGGAGTGCCATTATATTCCTTCTAAGAGACAAAGGTCTGCATTTAAGGCGCAACATTCTGAATGGCATCTTAACTCTACCTATCAAGAAGAAGATATCCTCCCTAAAGATATTATAAAAGACATCATAAAAAGGAATAGTTTATGAAAATAGCGCTTGATATTGGACACGCTCGCGGAACTGGAGCGCGTGGGAATGGATTTGAGGAGCATGCCATAGCCACTTCAATCGTGGACCACCTGTTTACTGAGTTGAAGGACAAAGGCCATGACGTCCATGTTATTGACTTCCCCGACATGAGCAATACGGGAGACCTTAATGCTACTATCCGTGCGGCTAATTCTGGCGGCTATGACTTCGGCATCAGTATCCATTGCGATTCCGCGCAGAAGAGAAGGAGAAAAGTAGATGAAGACAAGCTGATAGAGATTATCACTACTCCTGATCCCGCCCCACACGGCGCCCATGTGTGCTTTTTCCCAAGCTCTTCCCGTGGGCGCAAGCTCGCTCAATGTATTGCGGAGTATCTGACTGGCATTTTACCGGGGAGAGCTGATGCTATTCAGGAGCGCTCTAATCTTGCAATCCTGAAAAAGACAAAACCAGTGTGGGTGCTTTGCGAGTGCGGGTTCATTACTAATCCCGGAGATGCAGACGTGATGAAACACCACCCGGAGAGTATCGCTAATTCTATCGCTCTAGGAGTGGAAGATTACTGTAAAGGATGAGAGTCATCGCTGGTTGGTGTTATCCAGAGGAAGACGTTAGACTAATCACAATGGTTCATTCTAACGTTCTGATTAAAAACACTTGCGAAACATTCTTAAAGACTCTCAACCCTAGATATTTCAGGGCGAAATATTCCCGGCTGGGCTATGATGAGGATGAGAATCGGAAGAAGTTCAAGACCTTTGCCGATAGCAATGTTGGAATGGTGGTTAGATTTCGCCTTACTGAAAAGGCTGATAGCGACTACAAGAAGACTATCGCTACCAACGGGAGAAGCCCTTTTGCCGTCAATGTCATGGACAAGATGAAGTATCAGTTCTTCTCGGAAGGCATTACAGATTACTATGTTTACTGTTGCGAGGACTGGCAGGGCCTTGTGAATGTTTATCCTCCCAAGCGATTAGACTTCATAGATTTTGATCTAGGCCACATGAAGGACGAAGGGCACATGATGAGCATAGGAAATGGGATAGCATTCGGTAGGCTCATCGGAGAGATATTTAATGACTGTGCGCGTTTCTTAGATAAGGGTCACCTCGTCGATTCAAAAACATTTCCGTTGCCCTCTTCTCCCGAATACTAATCTTTCTGTTATTATAGAAGAACATTCTCCTAGGTTTCCCTTCTATCTGGTACGCCTTGTTCATCAGGTAAACAGCACGGCAATACATTCGATAGTTTTTGCGCGAGGATTTCGCATACCTTATAAATTCTTTTTTGGATGATTTAACTCTTAAGGCAGAGACGGAAACAGGATTCCCGTCTGCCATGAGCCTGCAAATCACGAAGAATTTATCCTTATCTATCATAGGTTTTTGAACGTCAATGCAGATTTCATTTGCTCCTTTGTGTAGCGGTCAGGGTTGATAATAGAATCTCCTACACGGGCCAGAGCATAGGCATCAGCTTCATCATTGTTTGATGCTTCAAAGCCCCACCTTTTGAGTATCTGTTGCATCATCATATCTTTTTGGGCGTTCCCTTTTCCCGTCACGAACTTCTTAAGCGCGGTAGGCGAGATAGTGATTGCTTGGACGCCCATCTTGTGCAGAGCAAGCCTAGCGACTCCTCCCCACTCGATCAGCCCGAAAAGGTTCCTCCCATTCCTGCTAAATGCGTAATCCTCTATGACCACAAGACAATTTGAACTGAACGGATAGATGATATTTTTCAGGTTGTTTTCCAATTCAGCTAGCCTGAGAAGTCCTTTCTGAGCTGATTTGATATGGGATGCTGAGACCCCCTGATCTTCCGGGCAGAACAGACAAACGCCTGTTCTGGTGAGGGAGAGATCAAGGCCTATAATAGTTTTGATCTGGTGGTTAAACATGATTTGTGATATACATTCTACTAACGATCTCTCTAGCTAGTTGGTGTGGTTCAAGCGAAGAACATTTTCGAATTAATTCTTCAAGCTCTCCCACTGTTTTTTCTTTATTAATTTTTACAGAAAGTGCCTGCTCTATATCTCTATTTTCACCAGTTTCTTTTAACACCTCATATAATAATATAAATGAACCCAATACAACATCACATGCCGTTTCTATCATCTCTTCATTTTCCGTAGCGTAAGTGAATATGTCAATTCTTGCATTAATTTCATTTACACATTTGGACAAACATAACTTTTCGCCTTCATATAATTCTTTTTCTCTATTAATATATGATAATATTTTTTCTTTCATTGTCATTTATTATTTATTTCTTAGTATTTTTAATTTCCCATACGGCTTCTTTATGTTCTGCGAAGGAGAACGTTTTTCCGATGAAGATATTATTATGGTCATACACACTCACGTATGAAGTGATCTCGTTTATCTTGATAGTGTACCCTTTATGATTAACAAACGATTCTACTTCTCCTGACTGTAGGAGGCAAATGGCTTCTGCCGTAGAATATTTCTTTGTAGTATCAATGCTTTCCTTTGGTGGAGTTACCTTTCTCATTGGAGGTCTTCCCGGCTTACGTTTTGGAGTATTCATAATTTTATCCATCTTCCTTTCAGATCGTTTAAGATTTTATCCCTAAGCCTGATTGCTTTTTCTTTGTCATCCGTTTTAAGATTGATTCGTCTGCGTTCTGATAAATCATCAATGGATTCAAACGTTAGAGATATCCAATATATACCTCTATTGTTGTATAAGTGGTGCATCTCATTGGTTGTTTTCCTGAATGTCCTTTTACTCAGTTTCCAAACTCTATCTTTGGTTATACTCATATTCTTTTCTTTATGCTTCTCCTGAGATTTGACCGCCGATAACAAGACAGAGCATTCCTGTTACAAGCAGAGCTATCCTAAATCTTTTTTTGTCTTTGAGAGATTCGTAAAATAACGTTCCAAATATCAGCATTAAATATCCTGCGGCTTTGGCCAATAACAGTATCTCCTCTTCATTCATTGCTTACTATGTTTATTGTTTGATCTTGTTTTGTTGTGGTGATGTATGGTCCGAAAATGTTGTTGAATATCTCCTTGCATTCTTTATGCGATACCTTCGCGGTCATGTTCTTCATTCTGTAAAACTCTTCATACAGTTTTGTAACGCTTATTTTTGTACAGTTATCTATAGTTGCTTCTGGCATGAAGCGTGAAGCTATCATTTTAGCTACAAACGGAGAGATTTGACGCATAGTTTTCCCATCCTTTAGGGCTAACCCCGGTATTTCTTCTCCTGATTGCAACATTTCTTTACACGCTTTGATGATAGATGATGCGGTCTTTATAGCCAAGCATGCGGTGTTGTATAATTCTCTTCTTTGTCGTGGGTCTTTGCTTTTAACAAGATCATAGACGTTTTGCCGCATAATGGAAACCTCTCCCGTTGCTTTTTGGCAAGCGTCGCAGACTACAAAGCCTTGGCAGAAGTTGCAATATCTGTTAGCAACTGGCCCTTGATCCTTGGCAGTGCAGATACTAACAATCTCTTCTTCGGCTTGATCTAGGTGTGCCCGTGAGTAAGTGATGATGCTCGGCTCCCACGTCACCAATGGCTGAATAACGGCGCAGGATATGGTTTCTACGTCCTCGTCATACTCTCGCCTGATAAAGTCCCGGATAGCCACGGCAAGCCCTCTTAACTGCAAATTCTGGTTAGCTGTCTCATATTCATTCGGCCCTGTTTTGTAGTCTAGGATGAGGATATGTCCCTTAAGTTCTTCATCGCGCTTAGCAATTGCCAAGTCTGGTTTCCCCGAATAGATTTTCTTCCCGGCGCTCTCATAGAAAACTCTTTCTTCTTTGAGAAGCTCTTGCGTTCCTTCTTCTCCTGCCCATTCTTCAATCACACGTTGCGCTACGACTTGGCAGGAATTCGCTAGGTCTAGTTCCTGCTTGTTCAAGAGAATAGGTTCTCCAGCTAGATATGCGTGAATCCTAGTTCCTTTTTCAGCTATTTCTGTAACGACCTTCTTTTCTTCTTCCCTATCATATCTCAAGGAATGAGGGCATTTCTGGAGACGTGCGAGAGAAGAACAAGACGGCAACCCTAATCTTTCATCTTTCATGATTATCTTCTTATTGTTTGTAGTTCATCTCATATCCTCGTCGCCGTTTTCCATGTAGTAGCCTACACTCAATTCTTTAGCTATGGCGATTGCTTTTTCTCTAACTTCGGCTATCTGGGATAAATCAGAACAATCTTCGCAAGTAATGACAAATGGTGTTTCGTCATCATGCGTCATGATAAAAAAGTCTATGGACTTTGATCCATCGGGGTTTTCCGTTTCATCTTCAACAACTTCATATGGGTGGATAGCACCTGTAATTCCCATTAAGTTTTGCTCTCTTTTATTATAAATAGCCAATGCTTTTCTTCTGGTTAATTTCATAGTACATTCTCCTTTCCGTCCGCCACATTTTTGGATTTACTCATAATTGCTAATTAAAAATTCATCAACTTGCCCTCTTTTAGAAGAATCTGAATTTATAGCACGACTTGCCTGTACTACATGAATATTGTATTCCGCATAAATTTCTTTTATGAAATTAGATGCAGAATTTGATAGGAGAAATTTTATGCCATTGCTATTTAATCTATTACAAACATCTCTTAGCCTAAGCTGATCCCTCTCACTCCATCCACCCCGCACGTATCCTGTAAAATTAGAACTCTCTGAAATAGGATGATACGGAGGATCTAAATACACAAATGAGTTTGTTGGTATATCTCTCAAAATTACCTCATAATCACCATTTGATATTTGAATCCGACCAGAATTTAAATATTTACTTACCTCCTTAATCACAGGCTCATTGACAATATTTGGATTTTTATATTTTCCAAATGGAGAATTAAATTCCCCGGCATTATTAACCCGATATAATCCATTATAGCAAGTTTTATTGAGATATATAATTCGTGATGCTCGCTCGATAGTGGTAAGATTTTTAAAAAGAGGTTGCCTATCCATAGAGCGAATTTCATAAAAATACTCTGACGTATTTTTATGTTTCTTTAAATCCTCAATAAGTTCATTGTGGTTGTCCCTTATAACCGTATAAACATTGATCAACTCTTCGTTATAATCATTTATAACTGCTTGTTTTGGCTGGAGTTCAAAAAATAAAGCTCCGCCTCCGATGAATGGCTCATAGTAGGGACGATTCGCTACCCCTTTGGGTAACATCTTTCTAATTTCTGGAATAAGTTGTCTTTTTCCTCCAACCCATTTCAAAAAAGGAACTACAAGTTTATTCTTAGCCATTTTATATAAAGTCTATCGGAACTATTTACTTTAGTCTTGTATCAGTCGTTTTGGCTGCCTCTCCCGCCAAT
>ERZ1673738.1358-NODE-1358-length-37536-cov-10.680451_pt1 | contig 37536 bp, 28 predicted proteins | sample MGYA00580198_ERZ1673738 | MGnify/ENA primary metagenome ERZ1673738 (study PRJEB41218, sample SAMN15661784) | gut metagenome | host: Homo sapiens | place: Canada: London | collected 2015-08-20/2019-03-30 | study: EMG produced TPA metagenomics assembly of...
CCTTTGATTACGGAAGGTCCAAATTCTCGGTAATACAGAAACGCACTATGATTGTTCGTGCGCTCTTCTTTGGGGGAGCGTTTTTTTGCCATGCCATAGAGCGGAAGCAGGAATAACCCTATAACCGCATAAATCATACATCGCCTCATAAGCCAAACAATTTTATTAAAGGATTGACATTTTTGTGCCAGATATCTTTTTTACCAATTCGCTGTTGGTCGATTTTACCGGCTTGGCCCCGATGTAATATATTTCTATAATCTTCTTTATCGACTTTGCCACTCGATCCATCAATCGCACTTCCTCTTTTATGAGCTTCTACTTCATCTTCAAAATCATAATATTGTCCACCACCTAAACCGTGAGAAGCAAAAGAATATGTTTGATCTTCAAATTGAAATCCATGTTTTAATTCGTGCAACATGGTTTTGGCATCATAATCTCCGGCCAGATTAATTGTTACAGCTTTATTTTCATGATTATAAGTTGTCCAGCCATAGTATTCCATCTCTTCATCGCCTCCTTCGGGGGTTCCGGCATTGAGCTTAACATCATACAGCTGATCAGAAAATTCCATAGCTGTAATTTCTAAGATAGCAGCTTCAAGTTCTGCATTATTTTCCCGTAACCTCTCGGCGCGCCTACTATCACCTTTACCCCGTTTTTCGAAATCTGCGATCGCAGCTTCATTATTCGCAATTGTCGTATATATATCAAACATTAATTGTTGAATCAATGCTCGAAGAGCTATAGTAAAATCACATCCATTAGAATCTATTCTACTCACAGGGTTTCCTGCACAATAAACATGTTGGCCGATATGATAATAATCCTCTGCCGACGGATCCTGCTGTAAAAAGATACCGGTATCTGCATCGTAAAACCGCGCACCGAAATCGGCATAATCGATCTCTTGGAATCGCAGATGTTGCTTTTCCTTACCGGAGAAGGTGTAGCGATTATCCGATGTCGGCATATCGGACTGTGCCCACGCCTTGCCAAAGGGATAGTAGTCCTTGCGGTCGAGGTCTTCGCGGCCAGTCGGCGTCACCTTCGCCACGACACGTGTACTGCCCAGATGATCCGTCAGGAAATAGTGCACCTCCGAGTTCGTGCCGTTGTTCGTACCGACGATCCGACCGCCGCCGAACGAGGCGCTTTCGAATGTCCCGTTATTATATACCAAAGAACCTGCGTAACGTGTGGGTTCGTTGTCGTCGTATCCGCACACCTCGATCTTCGTACCGTCAGAAAGATAGGTGTAGTACAATCCCATATCCCCTTCGGTATAAATCACCGTAGGCAAGTTAAGTAAATTATAGTAAATATAAAAGCCCGTCAAGGCATCCCTATGAATATTACCGTTGGCGTCGTATTCGTAGTCCGAGTTGCTTGCTTCGTCCTTAATTCGCTGATTACCAGAATATAAAAACCGATAGCCCTTTATATCATCCTGCGACAGACCCGATCTGTTCAGCGTAATAATATTGCTGTTTTTGTCATAGGTGATGCCATTTTCCACAAATTCGTTCGATGCACTGTACGAATCATCGAGATAGAGCTCCGTGTCGACAAGGCGTGCCAAGTCGTCGTAAGTAAAGGCATAGAGGCGATTTTCACTGTCGTTATCGTTGTTGATAAGCCGATGTTTCCACCACCATGAAGAGATATTTCCAGTGTAGGAGGCGCGATCGCTCAGATGTGATTCGGGATCGTGATAACGCAGCCGCATCTCAAACAGTTCGCTGGACTTCTCAGTGAGCCACCCCTGCATATTGTAATCCATCGTCTCGTGGATGGCGTGTGCTCCCGTACCATAAGTCTTGCCGGTAAGCTGTCCGAGATCGTCGTAGGTATAGGCGACCACGGCCTGCTCTCCGTCATTGAACTGCGCGGTCTCTTTCGTCATACGGTTGCGCGAATCGTATTCGAAGGTGCGGTCGAGCACGTCGGTCGTTCCGCCGTGGGTATAGCTTTCGCGTTGCGCCAGCAGATTTCCGATCAGATCGTATCGGCTGGTCGTGCGGAGAATATTGCCCTCGAAGTCGCATTCCACACGCTGGATCTCACGCCCTTTATAGTCGTAGTAGTAAGCACGGTGATATTCTCCGCCGATTGAGGAATCCGTAATCGCAGTCAACTTTTCATAGGTCGGAAGCCCCGTCGTCGAAGTATCGAGCAGTGTTTCGGGCTCGATACCCGTCAGATCGCAGGTCATGTCGGGAATCTCTTCAAAAGCCAAAGCCGCGGGCATCGTCGTCGGATACCGGTCATAGACATGCTGTGTCAAGATCTGCGATGCGGACGAAGAATAAAGTTGCGGATAAGAATTCGTATCGAATGACATTTGCAATGTTTCGCGTGTCTGCGGCGTCTGTGCGGAATCGGTGACGAGTTTCTGTGCTGTCACACGCCCCATGCCATCGTAATGGAAGGTGAGCCATTGATTCTTCTCACGCATCAATCCGTCTTGTATCATCATCGGCCGATCGCCCCGGTTGTAGACGATACACATCGGCTCGCGTCCCGGGAAACGTTTTTCATAGACCCGTCCCCACTCGTCGTAGAAATAGACGTAACAGTTCTGTTTGGCGAAATCGCTCTCCGGAGAAAAATTCGATCCGGCGGAAAGTAGGTCACTGCCTTTGGGTGTCACAACCCACGTAAGACGTCCGCAGTCGTCATAGACATAATAGGTGATTATATTCTCGGTGGCACTTCCGTTGCGCAGCTGCCGGTTTTCATAGACCATGCGGTCGTCTTTGTCCGTATACGTTACGACGACGGCGCCGTCTTCGTTCGTAGAGTGTGTGCCGGAGAGTTCATTAGCGGCATAATAACTGTCGGCTGTCAGCGAACGATCATCGGGATCGACACGCAGGCGAAGAACCGTCGATGCGGCATTACCCATATAAGAAGTCTGCATGGAACGGGTATCAGATTGGTATTCCGCACCGGGTTTATGTGCGCGTAATACCCGATTCAGTGCAGAAGGTTCGTATTCGGTACGAATACAAGCGTGAGGATCGGTCGCCAAGCCGTATCTGGTTTTATAAAACTCCTCTTGATTGGCCAATGCTGCATCGTCACTTTGTCCATTGTTGGCATCCAGCGTATAAGGGAGGTATTGTAACTCCTCGCGGTACAATCCGTCGTAGACGAATGGTTGTATAATATCTCCCTGTCCGTCGCCGTTAGCGCAAATTTGTACGTTTTGCAATGCATATCCCAATCCGTCGTAATAGCTTACATCATAAGAGATTTGTTCCTCTTCGGTGTCCCCGTGGTTGTCGCAGTTGAAGGTTCGTGTCAGAATCCAGTTACGATCGTCATTGAGCGAGAGCATATCGGAGTTGTAGCGGATGCCTTCCAATTCGGCAGAGTCGCTCAGACCGCCCTCGGAGTAGGTAGCAACAATGCGATAGTAACCCGATGTAGCAGGAGTCGAGAGACGTAACGAACCGCCGTTTCCTGTAAGACTTTGCAGGTAGCTGTTTTCCCTATAAAGCGTATACGTTACGAATGGTTGTGTATATTCAACTATCGCAATAATTTGAGAAGTCTCTTTGTCGTATTCGTATGATACGGGAACCGTCCGAACCGATCCTCCGAAATCTTGCGAAACAGTCGCGTTCCATCCCGAAGCGTTCATTATCCCCAACGTACTTTGGATAAATTCGTCTGTCAGATTCGGAGGACAAGCGATTTCGAAGTAGGCTTGTCGAAGTTGCGTATCGTACCCGTAAGACAATCGCATACGGGGATTCCAAGATGCGATCTTGCCCGTATTGTGATCCTGCACCACTCGATCGAGAAACGACAGATCGGCAAGACTGTTGATTGCCACTTTCATACCGTTCCATTTGGAATAGGAGTCGAAATAGACCCGTATGACATCGCCCTCCGCAGGAAATGCCAACGCTCGGGTATCGAAGGAGTAATGATTTCTATAAGCTTCGGGGTAACTGACACTGAATTGACTGTTGGAGAAACTGAACCCGAAATCACCCTCCGGAAATGCTGACGTGTAAAGATAATCTCCGCCCGTGTTGCTGAAGAACGTATCGAATATGTCTATATCGTTCTCTGAATAATATTGGTATACGTCGTATGACGTTCCGGCTGATAGACCATGCAGTTGGATTGAAATTTCTTCACCCGGCAGGACTTCGAATTTTCTATTCGCAGGCAGATCGGCATACAGTCCTTCGAAGTGTTCTTGATCCTGCTTTAATTGCGTAATGATAAAATAAGCACTGTAACTGTAACCCATGTGGATGGAACGAGACATGTTATCTTTGTTTTCATCCAAATCGAACCACACTTCGAAAGTTCCGTCTGCCGGATTTTCGACAGAATTTACACGGATCCACGTAATACCGGCTGCCCGGAGCTGCGCATCGAGTGCATCCCAGATATCACCTGGGCTGCCGAACTCTTCGCCGTTGTCGACTTGAAACATATAGCTGCGTGTATCCCACGGTAGGGAGATTGCCCCTGCATAAGGTGTACCCAGATCGGGATGCCAAATAAATTGTGCAAATACAGATTGCAGGCCGGTGAACAACAGCACCAGCAACAGATATATCTTTTTCATACTATACGTCTGTTTATTGATTGTCGGTTACAATATGATAATCATAGGATTTCAATACCTTGCCTTTGTCATCGCGGATAACTTTCAATTTTCCGCTATCGTTGTATTCATAGTAGACCGAATGTCCCGAAGGATCGGTGATGCGTGTAATGCCGACCAGCGGATCGTAAGCGTAGGTTGTAACCGCTATCCCTTCGATTCCGCGTAGCATGTTTTCCTCCGTTTCAGGTAAAGTGTCGGGATACGCGTTGTTTGTAATTCCGTATTGATCGGATAGGACGTCGTACGTCATGTTTTCGATCTTGGCGACGAGATATTGTCCTTCATAGCCCCAGATATAACAGGTACTCTTACCATTGCGATCCGTCATCTCCCACGGACGGCCCATCGAATCGTAGAAATCGTATTTACAATCCATACGATATTCGATATTCGGAGGAGTTACTCCCAATGTTCCTTTCCAAACTTTCGAAGGAGTGTAATGATCCTCTGCATTACTTTGCTGTTCGTAATCAATTTTCATCGCAGAAATCACATTTCCCTTATTGGTTTTAATGATCTCCGTAGGATAAGCCGGCACACGATCTAAATAAGAATACATTTCACGAATTTCATCTCCCTTGCTGTCTGTTCGTGTTACAGAATTTACTCTGCCCAAATCATTTACAGCGTAATTATCTTCATTGCGGTAGATTAGTTCAGCATCCTTATTATAGTTTTCTTCGGTTTTTTGTTGTAGAACAATGGAATTCGGATTGTAAATGTGATTTGCTGCCATACACATGAATACGGTATTCACACCTATTTCATCGTTATCGGATTCAGAGTAGACGTATTCTTCCCGTTTTACCGGATGATCCATATCTCCCGCATATTCGGTTTTCATACGCAACTTTCCTCCCCGTAATGTCGAAGTATGCAGCATACTCGTATTGAATTCTGCACTGGGATATAACGTAACTTCAACGGTCCATCCATCCGAAGCTCGCAAATTTTCAGTTTGTTCATAAATCTCTTTCGGGGTTCCGCCGTTGTTGTCGGCGTTGGCTGAATAGAATTCGTATTCGGTGATCGACAATGGAGAACTGTCCGTTGATTTCTTACGCACCTCTTCAATGACACGCAAATATTCGAAATAGGAATCTTTCGCAAATCCCACATTGTTAAGCGAAGAGACAATCTCTCGATTAAACGACGCCCCAGCGGCAATGATTGAATATTGCCAATAATAGCATGGAATATGAATCATTGCTCCGGAACTGCGATTCGCATTCTCTTTTTGGGTGTATTTGAAGATTCGATTCTGTGTCTGATTCCCGTCTTGCGAGAAGACATCGATCTGTTTAACACGCAACCCTCCGACTTTAATATTTTGTCCTAAGTAGAAGGCTTCGTTCTGTTCATAGCTGAAATTTGAATATCCTCCCGTAGGATAGTGAATCGTCTTCAGCATACCCATGCGAGTACATGTTTCGTTTGGATCACGCCACGTACGAAGTTTTTCAGCCAACTTCTTTAAATCTGCTGGAAAGGGAGGTTTGGAGTATGCATCCTGTCCATTGTAATATCCGTGTTGATCGACCTTAAAAGTATGATTGTATGCGAATTCCGATGTTTCATCATAATAGTCCATCGTATATTGTCCTTCTCCGGATAAAGCGACCTTTTTCAGAAAAGTAACATAACCACTTCCCTTGTCATTTAAAAAATATTCAAGAGCACAACTCTTTACCGGATTCCTGTCGCGATCATTAAAAACATTTATCGATGTCAGGTTTCCCGAAGAATAAGCGAATTCTATACGAGCTTTATTTTCGACGACAATGCTGTCGAGAAGGTATTCATTAACAAAATTACTGACTGTATATACAGGTGTCGGATCATTATCCGGATTGCGGTCGGAAAGGTAATCGATCGTGACTACCGGCGTAATTGTTTCGTAAGTATTGTATTTGACCTTGTTATAAAAGAACCTGACATTGTTGCCGTTCGGTGCCTCGATACGGGTTAATTTCCATGTGTAATTCCTGTGCGGATTATCTCCGCCACCCAGAAGATCACTTACGGTTCGGCAAGATTCTATGTGCTCGAAATAGTATTTTGTCTTATCGCCAGTTGTGATGATGAATTTACTCGTTGACGAAGGTGCATAATTTTCCATTAAGAACTCTACATGAAATTCTCCTGCAGGTTGATTCGTATTAAAGACCTTAATCTGATGATTAGGTTGGAGAATAAACGAGCCGGAGTAATTCAGAACCTTGAAATTAAAAACATCCGGTTCTGTTTCGAATCCGAGGCGACTATTGGTTTCATCTTTCCAATAAGGCATGTATTCCTGTCCCGCAGCACCAGTATAAACGATATTAAGTGAATCTGTCGGCGTTGTTTTAAAATAGCTTTGTGCGTATCCGTCTATTCTAACCGAATGACCGTAGATATATGACCCTTGGTCGGGGAATGTATATTCATCCCACCAAGGAATCTCATTCATCTCTTGATCGGCTTTTTCCCGCCAATCATACATTTCCTGTATTGCATCATCAGGAATACCTCTGACCTCACGCGTAATTGCTCCTCCGAAGTTCAGATACCAACCTTGACCGACTAAACCACTGGGAGAACCAGGTTGAAAACCTGACGATGCATAATCAATCGAAATAGGGATTTCAAAATTATTGTCTTTATAAGTATAAATTGGAATACTTATTCCCAAAGTGCCAGTGTAATAATCAATATTCGCATTGCCATATTTAATCATGCTCCATACATCAGGAGATTGCGGCTTGAAATAACCGTCACTGAGTACGGCATGCATGGCAATCGAGTTTGTACTGTTAGAATCTTGTGCATAGCTGGATTGTAAAAATAAAACTCCGAACCAAAGCCACCCAATACAAGTTCGAAATAAAAGAGAAGATCTTTTCATAATAAGGTTAGTGTTTGATAGTTTATGAAAATATGATCGTGGCGGTCAGAACCGCTCGGAATGCCGAGCATATGCCGATGTAACAAAGTTAAAGCACGTATTTCGACTCCGTTTGTCCAAACGGCATAATGTATATATTACACGTCACTTATTAAATTTCTGATTATCAATAGAAATCAAAAATATAATCTTATCAACGGCATTTCATTCCGGAAGTAAAATCGCAATCTATTGATAATAAGTACAATAGGAGCTAAACAATAAGTAAAGCGTATAAGTGCTTAATGTATAATACAATAAATAAAAATCGATCGAAATAGCTCTTCGATCGATTTTTATAAGAATAATGAGATGTCACAATAGCGACTTATGCAAATGATTGTATAAGGCAGGAAAAAATAAAAATTCCAGCTAATAATTTGCCGGATTGTATAATAATTTCTATCTTTGAAATAGACGATAATTATTATCGGGTTTTCTCTGTCTGCTCACAACTCAAAGACCAATTTCATTAATAGCGGTAGACAGCGAGGGAATCGTGCTATGCACGGCTCTTCGCTTGCTGCTATATGGTTTGGTCACCGGAGTTGGGGCAAACAAAGAGTCCGTGCATATTTTTTTGTGACGACAAATTGTATGCACTATGATTTTCATATTGTGTGCCATAATTATGTTGCAGGCAGGTATTCTTTACCGTTTATGGCAGCAACGACGGCAAGCCGAACTCTTGGCACGAAACAGATTGCGTTATATCGAGGAGTGGCTGGATTTGTTGTACTTATATAACAATGATCCTGTTTCATTCCATACACGTTGCAAGGAGCTTGCATCTGTTAAGCGGCTTTCGAATTACCATATCGTAAATGATTCGTTACGTTTGTCCGACTGTCGAGGACATCGCCGGAGCAACTTGACACCGGCAGAAAAGGAATTTCTATGTCTGATGGAAGCGGGATTCTCGAATCGGGCATTATGTGTTATTTTCCGGGTCGGAAAGGTCGGGTCGATCTATGTGAAACATCACCGGATAAAAGCAAAGATCGTAAATGTGAATAAATCTGTCGGCGGAGACTGAGGTATATGTCAGATTTTATCATTTTCGAATAAGACATATCGGGGTTATCCGGTGTCAACAACCGATAAATCTTCATGCATCATATTCTATTTTACTTTACTGATCCTTCGTCGCGTTTTTTCGGTTTGTTATAGGAATCGATCCTCGGAATTATAACGTGTATGGCACCGTATGCCGGCAATCGGTTTTAAGAATTTCTTTGCCGTAACGCATCAATAATCCCATACCTTCATTATGTCTTGGACCTCTATGTCGAGGTCCTTTTTCATGGTAGCTATTCCTCGAACAGTCATCATTTCCCGAGGTGTTTTTTCCGAATTATGCACAGGGTGGAACAAGGTAAAAACAAGTGAAAGGCGTATGTATAGATTATTTTTAATCAATATATTGATATGCAGGTATTTGCAGCTTGAAATGTAAGGTTTGTTTTTCGAAAAATCAATCAAAAGCCACCTTATCTTTGTTTGCAAACGAACACCGTCTATGCAAACATTGTCTTTTTATCCGAGTCGTCGTCTCCGCGGCTTTTCGCTGCCCGAGCTGTTGGTCGTGCTGGTCATCATCGGTATTCTGGTGCTGATCGCGCTGCCGAATCTGATGCCGTTGATTTCGCGAGCCAAGGCCACCGAAGCACAGCAGCAGCTTACCTACCTGCATACGTTGCAGCGGTCGAATTTCTACACGTATTCGCGCTATTCGTCATCGTTGGAGGAGCTGGGCTTCGAGCAGTCGCGACTGGTGACCGACGGCGGTCAGGCCAACTACCTCGTCGAGATCGTCGAGGCTTCGGAGCACGGATTCCGCGCCACGGCGACTGCCGTCGTGGATTTCGACGGCGACGGAGTTTATAATGTCTGGGAGATCGACCAAGACAAGAACCTGCGCGAGACGGTCAAGGATTGACCGGCCGCCGCGGGGCAAGGTATCTGCCTGCACCCGCCTTCATACGCAGCTATCCGTATTGCCGATCTCGAAAAACCGAATTCCGAATACCCTCTAACGACCCTCCGATGTTCCCTGCTCCCTATCCCTACCTTTTGCTGTTTCTGCCTGCCGCTGTACTGGCCCGCGACGATTTCCGCACGCGACGGGTGGACGCGTCGTGGCTGGCGGTGCTGGGGACGGTCTCTGTCGGGGTAAGCTGGCACACGCTCGGTTGGCGGACGATGTTGCTGCAAACGGCAGGCAATGCCGCGCTGCTCCTTTTATCGGGAACGGCTCTCTTCGGCTACCTCCGCCTGCGGCGGCTCGCGGTCAGACACTCCGTCGGCTCCGGCGACGTCCTCTTCCTGCTTGCCGTCGCACCTCTGTTCGCACCGACGGAGTTTCTGCGGTTTCTGATCGCCGCCTGCGTCGTCGCCCTCCTCTGGTGGGTCTGCTGCGGCCGTCGTCGTCGCACGATCCCCTTCGTCGGTGCAGCCGGCATTGTGCTCATCGGCTGGGCCGCTCTTCAATTCCTCCGCTTATGGCCGTAACCCCGACACATATCCCCACGGAGATCCTCCGCCTGCTCACGGCGCAGGAGGCCGCCGAGTACCGCCTCGTGCCGTTCGCACGCGAGGCGGGCAGGATACGCTGCTACGGCGAGACGGGACATGACTACACGGCCGCTGCCGAGGAGTTGGAGGTGCTCTACGGCTGGCAGGTCGAAGTCGTGCCGATCGCCGCCGATGACCTGCAACGGCTTTTGCTGCAACATTACCGCCCCGGATCGCAGACGGCAAGCGCCGCCGCGGGCCGCACGGCCGAGATCGGACAGGGGCGGCAGTTCCTCTTCGCCCTCGTCGGCGAGGCGCTGCGCGACAACGCCAGTGACATCCACCTCGAACCCTACGAACAGCGCTGCCGCATCCGTATGCGCATCGACGGCAAGCTCGCCGAGCGTTACGTCGTCGAGCGGGCACAGTACATGCCGCTTGTAAACCAGATCAAGATCCTCGCCTCGCTCGACATCTCCGAGAAACGGCTGCCGCAGGACGGGCGCATCGGCTACGACCGCGACGGCGCGAAGTTCGACGTGCGCGTCTCGACGCTGCCGACGATCTACGGAGAGAAGGTCGTGCTGCGACTGCTGACCCGCCGCGTCGAGCTGCTGGAACTGCGCAACCTCGGCTTCTCCGCAAGGCAGTACGAGGACTACTGCCGCGCCATCGCGCGGCCCTTCGGCATGGTGCTGATCTGCGGCCCTACGGGCTCGGGTAAGAGCACAACGCTCTACGCCACGCTGCGGCGGCTGAACGCCCTGACGGACAACATCCTCACGATCGAGGATCCGATCGAGTACACGCTCGAAGGGGTCAACCAGGTGCAGCTCAAGGAGGAGATCGGCCTTACGTTCACCGCCGCACTGCGTACCTTCCTGCGGCAGGACCCCGACATCATCATGCTGGGTGAGATCCGCGACGGGGCGACGGCCGAGATGGCCGTGCGGTCGTCGCTGACGGGACACCTGCTCTTCTCGACGATCCACACCAACACGGCCTGGGGCGCCGTAGCCCGTCTGTCGGATATGGGCGTACACCCGTACCTGGTGGCCGATACGTTGGTAATGACCGTCGCGCAGCGTCTCGCGCGCCTGCTCTGTCCCCACTGCAAACGCCACGCGGAGGCGACCGATGAAGTGCGGCACCTGCTGCCCGGCATAGCGATCGACCGCTATTGCGAACCCGTGGGTTGCGAACGCTGTTTCTACACGGGCTATGCAGGCCGGCGGGCCGTCTACGAGGTGATCCCGATGGACGACGAGCTGGCGGCTGCCGTACGCTCCGGCCGTACCGACGTCGCACCGCTGCTCTTCGAACGCGGCATACCGTCGCTGCGCGATGCCGTCGTCGACCTCTTCCGACGCGGCGAGACCTCTCTCGACGAAGTGATACCCCTGTTGAACTACTGATATGAGGAGATTGCCGATATATCGTCTGTTGCTGTTCGGAGTATCTTGCCTCGCACCGGCTCATGCCGCGAGCGATGGGGTGCAACCTGCCGATACGACGGCTCTGTTCCGCTACGAACGCGCCTACGACGAGATGGCGGCCATGTTAGACTCTTCGGATTCGGTATGCCTCAAACGCGCCGTATTCCTTCCCGAATGGGCCTACGTGGGAGACGAGTTGAATTACGACATCTATTGTGCCCGTCTTAACACGATGGCAGCTGCTCTTCGGGCCTTTATTGCGGCGAACCGGCTCGACGACGCTCCGATCGGTGCCCACATCGCCTTGTTCGAATTCTTCGTCCGGCCTTACGCGATGAATGGATACAAACCTTTCGACTACGAGTTCGAAGATTGCGACGGAGAAGTCGATTTTACGAATACGTTCGTTACCAAACTCATGCGCACACACTCGGGACAATGCCGGTCGCTGCCGCTTCTTTACAAACTGCTCGCCAACGAGATCGGCGCCGAAGCGTATATCGCCTATGCACCGTGCCATACATTCGTGCGGCATCGTGATGAGACTGGCGAAGGATGGATCAACGTCGAACTGACGAGTCGCAATCTGCCGCGCGACGAGTTCATCATCGAGACGATGGGTATCACGCAGGAAGCGATCGACAAAGGCATCTATATGAAACCGTGTGGCGATCGCGAGATCCTGTTATCGCTGCTTGTTGAAATGGCATCGGGCTATCTGAAGAAGATCGGATATATCGATCCGCCCGTCTGGCGGTGCATCGAAACGGTACTTGCCCGCGATTCGACCCATTTGACGGCGCTGATGGTCAAAAGCAATTGCCTGAATGCAATCGCACAACAGCAGCTCCGAAGGCTCGTCGAACGGGGATTGCCCGTCGAGCCCTTTGTGGAGCAGTTGCGCGCCATATTCAGCGAACTCAACGGGCGCATCGATCGGACGGGCTACGTCGAAATGCCGGAACATCTGCGCGAGGCCAGCAGGCGGGCGATCGATGTCGAGATCGAACGACGTAAAACTGAGAAACAGAATACCAACCCCTAAATCAAATGCTTATGAAACCTAAAATTTTAATCGCGGCTTGTTTTTTCAGCCTTTTTGCTGTAAATTTAGCCCATGCCCGATGGTTGCAGGTCGACCCTAAGGCGGAAACCTATTACCCGACTTCGCCCTATGCATATTGTGCCAACAACCCGATCAAATTTGTCGATCCGAACGGAATGGATATTTGGGAAATCAATCAGCAAGGAGAAGTTGTCAATTGGATAGTCGATCGAACACAGGATGCATTTCATATTGTACAAAATGTAGAAGGAAACTGGCAAAGAATAGAAGGGCAATCCATTGTATTTGAATATGGAACGATCGGAGCATATCGGAATGTAGAAATTATGGCCGATTACGGAAACGGAAATGTTAAGTCGCAAATTTTGACACTTTTTGAAGTGAAAGGCGATGATAATGCAACCAAACTATTTGAATTTATGGCTAATCCGGAAGCTACAACTAATGTCGAATGGGGACATGTAAAAGTCGGCACAGATAATTCAGGTCGAAATCTGGTTGGTACGCTCAATGAGCCGGATGGGTCAGGTGTGAACGAATATGCACTGCAAACCGGTTACACCATTCGGGAGTCCAATCATAACCACCCGAGTCGATTCAAAGATGCATCTCAATCTGATGTCGAACATGCAAAACGTGTCCAAAATAGGTTTCCTGACGCGACACTAAATATTTATACGACCAACCCTTCTTATTACTCTCCTTATAATAAAAATACGATTGGGATACCCCGAATAACAGTTATTCGATAGCCTTATGAAAACTATTTTTCTGATCGCATGTTTTATCCTCGGATTTCATCATGATTCGATAGCCCAAGAGAATAATACCCTCTATCGAAATCTGGAATGTGTTGAAATCGTCAACCGACAGCTCGAATCAGTGTTGGATAGCGTGTTGGTGCAGGAGCCTGACTACCCCTACAGGGGAAAAGTGGCCTATGAAATCGGGATCATGGAAGACGACGTATTACTGATTCGAGCCATCGGTAAAACTTATTTTGCTGAATATTTCAAAGGGGTATTTCAATATAAGGGGCACGACTTTCTTATTGTACTCGACGACTGGAAGTTTCTGGACTCCAGATTATTCGCCAGAACCAACCGAAAAGTCGAATATCCTTTCTGGGATCAGGCTTGCTATGAAAACGAGCAGGGAAAAATCGTCATTGTAATGGCATTGGACGATACCCCGATATACTTATATGCCTATAAAGACAACAAATTCGAGAAAATACCATTCGGCAATCATCTTCTCGTAAATCCATGAAACGAGATCTACTAATTATAAGTTAGAAAGACCGATTACCGAAACATCTGTTTCGATTTGATTCATCGGTTATAAACCTGTTCTACATAGCTTGTTCTTCCGAACGCCTTTTCCGGCAGTTCTTGGGATAATATGTTTCTGTATGAAAGGTTGTGTTTGTAGATAAAAAAACTATTATTTAATAGATTATATGCATAAGGCTCATCTTGGACTGCTTGTTTTGCTGCTGCTCCCGCTACAAACCTTCAGCCAGAATGCGGACTCCCTTCGTCTGTCCCGTATCGACTCGGAATTGGCGGCACTCGTCGGGCGCGACTCGACGTTCCGGCGGGAGGTTGATGTCACGTCGGGTCGGTTGTCGCTGTCGGAGCTGCTACGCAATATCGCGCGCGCAAGCGGCGTGAACGTGTCGGTGCGCAGCGTGGAGAAGATCCCCGTGTCGTGTAACTTCCGCCGGGCCCGTGTGGACGATCTGGTACGCTTTCTCTGCCGCGAGTATCGGTTGGACGTGGCCGCGTCGGGCAACATCCTCTCGATCTTTCCGGCGGCAGCGCCGACGGTTCCGGCACCCGATCCCGACGTCGCCTACGCGGCCGCCGACACGACGCTCACGTACGACCTGCGCGGCGAACGTCTGATCGACGTGGCGAAGAAGATCGCACGGCTCTCTGCGCGCAACGTCATCGTCCCCGAACCTTTGTACGACTGCAAGGTCTCGGGCTACGTGCGTCGTATGCCTTTCGACGACGCGCTGCGGACGCTCGCCGCGGTCAACGGCCTGCTTGCCGAACGGGATGCACAGGACGTGTGGACGCTGTGGCGCGAGGAGCCGGCCGCGCAGGGCGGCAAGGCGTCCGCAGGCCCCGCCTATATGCGCCGGCGGCAGTTCACGCCCAACGAACTGCGTGTGGACTCGCTGGGGCGCATCACGGCCCGCATCGCGCGGGGCAACGTGCAGGACGTGATTCTCGACCTGTGCGACGAGTTGGAGCTGAACTACTACTTCCAGTCGCCGGTGAACCTCACGGCGGGCGTCTGGGTGGACGGGACGGATTTCGAGACGCTGCTCTCGGTGCTGCTCAAAGGCTCGCCGTACAGCTATTACACCGAACGGGGCATCTGGATCTTCGGAGCGGCCGCGTCGGACGGTCTCTCGTCGGCGACGGTCCTTCCGCTCGTCTACCGCTCCGTGTCGAAGGTCGAGGAGATCATCCCCGAAGCGCTGAAACAGAACGTCGCGGTGAAGACCTTCCCCGATCTGAACGCCCTGATCCTGTCAGGCGACCGGCGCGACGTGGCGCGTGTGGAGACCTTCCTGCGCTCGGTGGACAAACCCGTTCCGATGGTGACGATGGAGATCCTGATCGCCGACGTCACGAAGAGCAGGATCCACGAGATCGGTCTGGGGGCCGGCGTGGGCGACAAAGCGGTGAAGACCTCCGGAACGCTTTCGCCGGGCGTGGACATGACTTTCAGTTCGGGGGCGGTGAACGATCTGCTCGGACGCATCCGAGGCACGGTGAATCTGGGGCGCGTGACGCCGAACTTCTACCTGAGCCTGCAAGCCTTGGAGGAGGACGGGGTGGTGCGTCTGCTCTCCACGCCGAAGCTCTCGACCCTGAACGGCCACGAGGCGACGCTCACCAGCGGCGAGACGCAGTACTACAAGGAGGTGCAGAACAACTACTACGGCACGCAGAACCCCATCTCGTCGGAGTCCTACCAGTGGAAGTCGGTCGATGCGAACCTCTCGATCAAGGTCACGCCCTACGTGTCGGAAGATCGGCAGATCACCCTCGAAATCGAGTTCGAGCAGACGGAGTTCACCGACCGAAACGTCGAGGACGCTCCGCCGGGGACGGCCACGCGGAGCTTCAAGTCGATCGTCAAGGTGCAGAACGAGGAGATGGTACTCCTGGGCGGCCTGGACCGCAACACGATGGAGAACTCCTCGCGCGGTGTGCCGTTCCTGGCGCGCGTGCCCGTCATCAAGTGGTTCTTCGGCAAGGAGAAGCGCAACAAGGTCGAACGTACGCTCAATATCTTCATCAAACCCACGGTCGTAGAATGAGATTAAAATCAATACGATCCCATGATCCGCATTGCACCGGAGACGGACGCAAATCGAACGACGGTTCGAACGCCCGGAGCGGGTGTGCGAAACAGCGCAGTCTTTCGTGCCCGCTCAGTAAGAACCGTCGTTCGATTCCGGCGGAGGTGCCTTGCGGACACTTTTGGCTCCACCTTTTCGTGTGAAAAGGTGGAAAGGATGTCGCCGTACTCGATCTTTTCGTCCTTTTTACCGGAACAAAAGGGACATAAAAGAATAAATAAAAAATGAATCTTTTCCCTTATATCCTCGGCCCCGTCTGGGTGTTGGACGTCACGCTGACATCCGACGGCCATACGATCGCGGCATGGCGCTGCAAGATGGGCGGCGAACCGCAGCAGACGGTGTACGACGCGGCGGCGGTGGCCAAAGGGGTCGCCGTGGTCACGGTCTCGGGCCACGGCACGATCGTAAAGCCCGCCGACTCGCAGCTCGCCGCGCGGGTGCGCGACGACAGGGCGACCTTCCTGTGGAGTGAACACGACGGCCGGATCGCCTTCGTGCGGCGCGAGCGGCTGCAAGGAATGCTGACCGAGTTGTCGGAGGCCGGCATCCATCCGCAGCGGATCGAGGTCTCCGCGCCGCCCGATACTGCGGCCGGGGAGCTTCTCGCAGGACTCGGCTGGCGGCAGCTGCTCCGCCCGACGGCCGAGGGTTCGTCGCTGGCGCAGGCCGTCGTGCGGCGGGCGGCACTGCCGGTGCTGGGACTTTTTCTTTGCCTGCTGGCAGCCAATGCCGCCGTCGCCCCGTCGCTGAACACCCGCCGCCAGACTTTGCAAAAGGAGCTCTCGGCGCGCGAACGCACGGCTTCGACCGCAGCCGATGCTACCGACCGGCAGCGGGCCTTGCTGGCAGAGTTCTCCGCACGTCCCGCAGTATCCCGCGCCGTCGTGTGCGACCGCATTGCGGAGGCCGTGCCGGCGCAGGTCGTACTGACGCGGCTTGCTGTCGAACCGCTCACGAAGCGTTTCGAGGCGGGGAAGCCCTTGCAGCGGCAGGAGCGGACGGCTGTCGTCGCGGGCACGGCTCCGGCGGCGGGCGACGTCTCGACCTTCGTCGAGCGCCTCGCGGGGGCGGCGTGCTGCCGCACGGTACGACTGACGAACGTCGAACGGGAACGCGATGCCGAACGGCTCGTGTTCCGCATCGAGATCGGACTATGAACCTACCGTACAGATACCGGGGTCTCAGCCTCGTGGGGCTGCTGGCCCTCCTCCTGCCGTGGGCGGCGTGGCATTTCGCCCTGAGCGATACCTTCGGCGCGTGGCGGGAGTGCGGCCGGCTGGAACGGCGGGTGGATGCGCTCGCCCCGACGACACCGGCGACCGGAGCGGCCGTGCCGGCTGCCGTCGAAGCCCCCGAACTGATCCTCTCGGGCGGGCTGCTCGACTCGGTGCGGCGCTTCGCTCCCGCCGGCGTACGCGCGACGGGCTATGTGCCGGTGACGACGCTGCGGCAGGACGGGATCGAAATTCATACGGCGCAGCTGACGCTCACTGGGCCATTCGCCGAGTTGCTGCGCACGGTCGAGACGCTCGAACGGCGTCTGCCCGCCTGCCGTCTGCGGTCGGCCGAGTGGCAGACCGCGACACGGCCCCGCACCCGCCGCACGCAGCTCACACTGACGCTCTACATACAACAACTGACCTTAATAACCGAATCGAAATGAGAAGATACCTGATCTATTTCCCGCTTCTATTCCTGACCGTCTCCTGCGAAATCATCGAGGAGGATATCTCCGGCCGTGCGGTGACGACGATCGCCCCGGCGGACGACGCGGAGGTTCCTGCGGGCGAGACGCTCTTCCGCTGGCGGGCCGTCGACCGTGCGACGGGTTACGAATTGTGCGTCGCTACCGAGGGGCGGATCGTCGCCGACACGCTCCTTGCGGCCGATACGCTGGGCCTTGCACGCAGCTACGGCTGCCGGTTACGGCTCGAAGCGGGCCGTTACGAATGGACGGTCGCAGCCTTCAACTCCGGTTACGAGACCTCCTCTCCGGCGTTGCGGCTCACGGTCGCCGAGGAACCCGTGTCCGAGGAGCCGGAGAAGTCGGACAATCCCGAATCCGCCGAACCGTGAAATCGCGCTGGACGACCTGTCTGCTGCTCGCAGCCGTCGTGGCTGTCTGGGGCGTCGTGGCGTGGCGGATCCTCGCGCCGGCACGACCCGCTGCGCCGGATGTCCGACCCGCGACCGACACTCCGGCGGTACCGCAGATCGTCGCCGAGACCTTGCGGCTGGACTATCCCGACCCCTTCCTGAAAGGCGTGGCCGCTCCGACGCCTGCCGCACGGTCCGTCGTGCGCCGCCTGCCGCCTGCCGGAAAAGCCGAACCGAAACGCCGCGAGCGGGTGCAGCTCTCGCACCTGGCGACGGTGACAGCCGGCGGGCAGGCGCTCCACATCCTGACGATCGGCGGCAGACAGTACGAACTGAGCCTGCGCGACACGGCCGCGGGATTCCGCCTGACGGGCGCCGACCGCGACTCGCTCTATCTCGAACGCGAAGGAACGGTCTACGGCGTAAAACGCTGCGACGAATAGATGAAACTGCATACGACATATCTCGCAGGGGCCGTGCTGCCGACAGTCGTAGTCGCAGCGCTGGTGATGCTCACGGCGACGCTGGGGCTGCTGGCGCTGTGGGAGCAGGAGACGCTGCTCTTCACGCGCACGCAGCGGCTGCGGCAGGCGCGCGCCGACGTCGAATCGGCCGCCTTGCTCTACCGCCTGCATCCCGACGAACGGGCACTGACCGCTGCCGGAGGTTATCTGCTCTACGACTCCCTGCCGCAGTCGCGCATCTTCGTGCGCCGCGAGCCGTGGGGCCTCTACAAACTGCTGCACATCACGACGGCCGACTCGCTCGTCGCGAGCAGCCGCATCGTCGGTGCCGAACCCGATCCCGCACGGACGCTCTTCTACGCCGACGACCGCACGGCCGTCACCCTCGCAGGCGACACGCGTCTGCACGGGACGCTCCGCCTGCCGCAGAACGGCCTGACCTACGGCCGTGTGGGAGCGGAGTTTTACCGGGGAGAGGAGGTTCCCCGCACGGCGATCCGCAGCTCGGCAGCGATGCTTCCCGCACCTTCGGCTGCCGTCGCGGCACGGATCGGCGCACTCTTCGCTTTCGCGCAGCAGCTGCCGGCCGCCGGCGATCTGCCCGACAGCCTCGGCATATCGTTCCGCGATCCGACCGTCGCCCTGCGCCTCGGCACGGCCGAGATCGGCGGCTGCACGCTGCGCGGGCGGATCGTGCTCGCAGCCGACGAGCTGCGCATCGACTCCGCCTGCCGGCTGGAAAACGTATTGGTCTGCGCACGCAAGATCACGGTCGGCAGCGGAGCCCGCATCGCGGCGCAGCTCTTCGCACGCGATACGGTCGTCGTAGAGCCGTGCGCCGTGCTGGAATATCCGTCGGGCATCTGCGCCGGCCGGTACGCCGAACTGGGCGACCGGACGACGGCGGACGGCTATGTCATCGTCCGCGACACCGTGCGGCACAAGAAGATGGCCGCCTCCTACCGCCAGTCGCGCACGGCACGTGTGCGGGGGCTTCTTCATGCGGATGGCGCGGCGCAGGTGCAGGGGATCGTCGCGGGGTGTGCGGAGCTCAGACAGGCCGTCTACTTCTCGCCGCAGGGATACTACAAGGATATGCTCTACGACCTTACGCTGCTCGAAAATTCCGCCACGGCGCAACCGCTGTGGCACGGCGGCGCCGAGGCCGTGCGCAGAAAGGAGGCCGTATGCGTCGAGTAAAACGGGCCTCGGGCGGAAGGCTGCGCGCGGCCTCGCTCGTCGAAGCCGTCGTAGCGGCGGTGGTGCTGCTGATCGCTTTCACGGCGGCAATGGAGCTGCTGCCCCGTCTGACGCTGCGCGGGGACGATGCGCTCGCAGTTGCCGAAGCCGAATACCGGGCCATGTGCGCCTTCGACAAATACGGATCAGGCGTATGGCCCGCAGGCACGTACGTCGAGCGGTACGGCGGAGGCGAAGCGACGGTGCGCGTGGAGCCGTATCGGCAATACCGTGACGTGCAACTCATAACGATCGAAGTCCGCATCGACGGCAGCCGCAAACGGATCGTACACAGACAGCTGGTGGAATGCGCCGAGTGAAACATACGCTGCGCGGCTCGACGCTGGCCGAAACGCTGGTCGTGATGCTCGTGGCGGGAATCGTCTTCCTGGCCGCCATGGAGGCCCTGACGCTCGTCTCGCGGCTCGTGACCCGACGCGCGGCCGTGCTCGTCGAGGCGGGACGGCAGCGCGCCGGAATCTTCCGCCTCGGGCAGCTGCTCACAACGGCCGACAGCGTCCGCAGCGCAGAGGGCGGAGGCACAGGCGAGCTGCTGTACCTCTATCGTGCAGGAGGCGAGACGACACTGACGACGCGCGACTCCGCGGCAGTATTCGTTGCGGGGGAGTTCCGCGATACGCTCCTGCGTCGTGTCGGGCACATGCGGCTCCTACGCTGCGACGCGGCGGCCGATACCCTCGAAGTCGACGTCGGGGGCCATATGCTGAAACTCCCCGTGCTGCGGCCCGCACGGGAAAGCTACGGACGAAGAATCGCTGAAATCGAAAAGGATCATGGATACGAAGAGCCATAAACTGACGGACGCCCGACGCGAGATGTTCTACGCCGAGCTGCATGCGCTGTTGACGGCCGGTCTCGATTTCTCGGCGGCATTCCGACTGCTCATCGAGGGCGAGGGCGACCGCCGGACGAAGGCGCTGCTCGAAGAGCTCTACGCCGCCGTCGTGCGCGGAGAAACGCTCGCCGAGGCCATGCGCCGAAGCGGGGCATTCCGCCCCTTGGAGTGCGGCGTGGTGCGCATCGGCGACGAGACGGGACGTCTGGCACGGACACTCGACTTCCTGCGCGACTACTACCGCAAGCGGGCCGCGCAGCGGCGCATGGTCGCCTCGGCCGTGAGCTATCCCGTCGTCATCCTCGCCGTGGCGGCGGCTGTCGTGGCATTCATGCTCTCGGTCGTCGTACCCATGTTCGAGGAGGTATATGCGCGTATGGGAGGAGAGCTGCCCGCGCTCACGAGGGGGATCATCGCACTCTCGAAAGCGTTTCCCGTCTATGCCGCCGTCGCGGTCATCGCGGGAGGGGGACTTTATCTGCTCTACCGCGCCAACCGACAGCGCGAGGAGGTGCAGCGCTGGCGCGCGGCGATCCTGCTCCGCCTGCCCGTCGCGGGTGAGATCATCCGCAAGAACATGCAGGCGCAGTGCTGCAAACTTCTCGACCTGCTATGCGCCGCGGGCGTGCCCCTGCTCGTCGGCGTCGGAATGCTCCGCGAGGTCATCGGATTCCACCCCTACCGCAAGTCGTTCGACGAGATCGAACGACAGCTCGAACGGGGCGATGCCTTCGCCGAAACACTGGCCCGATTCCCCGATCTCTACGACCGAAAACTCACGGCGCTCGTCCGCGTCGGAGAGCAGACGAACCGTCTGCCCGAAATGCTCCGCAGGCAGGGTGAAACCCTCACCGAAGAACTCGAATACGCAATCCGCCGCTTGGGCGCGATGCTCGAACCCGCACTTATCCTGCTCGTCGGAATTCTCGTCGCCGTGATCCTGATCGCCATGTATATGCCCATGTTCTCCCTCGGAGGAATCATGGGGTAGTAAATACGAATACCAATCCTCTTTATTAACCTGAATCCAATTGCTTATGAAATGAACATTGTAGCGATGATACTCGGCCCCGAGTACATACCGCGATGACAAACCGGAAATCCTCCGCATGCCTAAAACTACCAAACCCAAACATTACGAACCATGAAACGAATTCTCAACTTCTTCATCCTGCTCCATGTTTTCTGGACATCTGCGAGCTATGGACAATCATCCGAAGATGATAATGATCAGTATGTCGTGCGAAACGCCAGCCCTATCGTACCGGCATCCCCCAATGCCTCGTCATTGGGAATTTATGGAAACATTCCGGTCGGTCATTACACCGGAATTCCGGAAATAAAGATTCCCCTCTATGAAATCGAGACACGCGATTTTACCCTGCCGATCACGCTTTCGTATCATGCGTCGGGGATTAAGGTCGCCCAGGAAGCGAGTACCGCAGGCTTGGGATGGGCCTTGATTGCCGGAGGATGTATTGCCCGGGAGATAAGGCATATGGATGATTTCGGATCCGGCGGCTATTATTCCGGTCCCTCTCTCCCGGAATGCACCGAATCCAACGATGCCTCAAACCCGGAAGATATAAGGTATCCCAATTACTTAAACAAGACGTTCGATTCGGAACCGGACATTTTCACCTACAACTTCAACAATATGTCCGGCCGATTTTTCTTCGAGCAGAATAAGGACCGCGAGACGGGTCCGGAATATCGCGCCGAGGCGATTATCGCCAATAAAAGCACGTGGTTGAAAATCGTTTGTCATAGATATTATGAGGGCGGATATTTTATCCGATTCGAGGTTTTCGACGCATACGGCAATACCTATCTGTTCAAATCCCGGGAGCATACGAGACCTTATATTCGTAATTTAACAGAATTTCCGGGAGAAGAACACATGAATCGATACGATCAACAGGACTTTGATCCGGTAGAAGGCAATGACGGAAATGCAACAACCGCATGGTATCTGGATGAAATCATTACGACGAAGAAAGATACGATCAGATTCGAGTATGAAACGGAGAAACTATTCAGTTCGGTCGGAGTGAACGAGACGGTCGGCCAAATAATGGCAGTACACAGCGGTCCGAGGCCATTCTTTTCGACACCCCCGCCTTCGTTCAAGCATTATAATTTAACCTATTTGGAGCGCGATCAACTGCTGCTGAAAAAAATCACTTTCAACCGTGGAGAGATAGATATATCGTATACGGATCGAGTGGATATTGCCGCTGCGGACTGGGAACCCAAAGCAAAAAAAATAGATCGGCTGACAGTGAAGAATATCTCCGGCGACAGAGTTCTCGATGTGAGGTTCGGGCATTCGTATTTGGGGACCGTCGTCGGCAATCCGGAACATGCGGACCATCGGGAACGAGAGCAAACGGCCCTGAATTGCCGGCTGCTGCTTGACAAGATATCCATATTCCGGAACAATGGAGAGTTGGATCGGAATTATGTGTTTTCATACAACAGGAACCCCCTGCCGCCAAAGAATTCAAGCAGTACCGATCATTGGGGATATTACAACGTAAATTCCAAGTCGACTTCCGACCAGACCTTTCATTATGCACCGTCATACTACAGAACTTATAGAAATTCCGAAGGACAAATCCAAACCGGACTATGGAAAGGCATCAACAAGAACTCGTGCTCGGACCGAAGTCAATACGGCGTCCTGACTTCGATAAAATTTCCGACCGGTGCGGAAACGCATTTTGAGTATGAGTTGAATGATTTTAGTAACGGCTTCAAGGATTCGGCCGATTCATTGATCCGATCCGGAGGCGGACTGCGCATTAAAACGATATGCGATCTGTCGGATAAAGGCGATACGATATCGGTAAGAACGTTTGCATATACGGATGAAACCGGGAAATCTTCCGGTACTTTGATGTCGGTACCGGAATATCACTACAAGGTTACGGCAGGCGATGCGTCGGATGCGAGTGCGGTCTGGGGGTCATATATATACGGAACTTCGCATTCCTATCGGCCGATCACCGGATCGGCTGCCGGAATGCATGTCGGATACTCCGTTGTCACCGAAAGAAATATCACGAACGGAGTAGATAATGGATATGTAACCTATCGGTTTGAAAACCATGCAGACGGCAACAACGGTTTGGAGGATCTGATCATACCTGATTTTCCGACGATTCCGGCATTGGACAACGGTTTGCCGAAAGAGATCAAATATTATGACAATCAGAATAATCTGGTCAAAGCAATCGTATTCTCTCACCATCAAGTAGAGCAAACCAGTATCAAAGGTGTGATGTGTCACTCGCTTTGCAGGTCGAATAGCCCTCTGAACATCAAATTCTACGACCTGTATTCCGAGAGATGGGAAATGTATGAAAAGACTGAATACCAATATTTTCCGGATAAGGTAGCCATCAAGACGGGATATGATTACAATGACGGGAATTGGCTGCCTAAGGAGGTGTCGCGGAGTGTGATAAGCGGAAACAGCGAGGGTCATTATCTCACCCGCTTCACCTATCCGACGGATCTCGGCGGACAGTTGAAGTATTTGGTCGATGCGAACATGATCGGAGTTCCAGTCGAAGTTACCGAATATAAAAACGGCAATATCGTATCTGGCTCTAAAACAGAATTTACTCAAGTAAATTACTCCTATCAGCCTCGAGTTTATTACAAACTCAATACGAGTTCCGGAGATTATTACACGCAAATCACCATGAATTACAATCATCCGTATGGGAACGTATACCAATCGATGAGAAGCGATGGCGTGCAGACAACGTATCTGTGGTCTTATAACAGGCAATATCCGGTTTTGGAGATTAAGAATGCGAGCTATCAACAGGTTTATGACGCATTGGGTAGATCGGCAGTTAATGCTATCGAGAATTACGACGGGAAAAGTTCCGACGTGCCGGATTTTCAAGCCTATGGCGCCCTTCTTCGCAGTCGCTTACCGGATTCCCGAGTTTCGGTATACACCTATAAGCCGTTGGTCGGATGCACCAGTATAACAGACCCTTCAGGTCGAACGACGTATTATAAGTATGATTCGGCCAACAGGCTATCCGAAATCCGGGATGATCAAGATACAGGGAATCTTTTGCAAAAATTTGAATATCATCTGAAAAATAATTAGGGGGGGGGTCGGTTATGAAGAGAATAATAGTTTTGTTCACGATCTGTTCGTGCATCTGTGGAATGTCGTTCGCACAAACGGCGGCGCTCAATGGCGGTAGGATCGAGCCGCGTCAGCTCACCGTCCAAGATACGACCTCGGTTATTCTGTATAGCACCGAGGCTGCATCGGGAGGCTCTGCACCAATCGTATACTCATGGGAATCGAGTGCAGATGCTCTTGCGTGGTTTTCTGTTCCCGACGCAACCTCGGAATCCTGTGAGTCGCGGCCTGTGTCCGGAGGCATTTATTATCGTCGAAAAGCCACTTCCGGGGATCGGATCGCATACTCGAATACGGTGGCACTCTCCGCAAACAACGCAATCGGAGTAACGAATGACACCAATTACATCGTAACCTATACCTACACGGCAAAAAACAATGCGTCCCATGTCGCGGATGTCGATTACTATAACGATACGGGGCATCCGGATCAGAACATACAGGTTGGCGCTGCGCCGGACGGGCGAAGTATCGTCACCCCCTTTTACTACGATGCCAAGATGCGTGAAAGCCGTAAATACCTGCCGTATGCTGCGAGCAGCTCTTCGGGGCTTTATCGTTCGGACGCCTTTTCGGAACAGGCCCAATATTACAACAGTCTCTATGGAGAGGGTGCTCATTCCTATATGGAGCATCTGTATGATAACTCACCGCTGAATCGGAAGGTGGGTTCTTACAATGCCGGAACGGTTTTCCGTACAGAAGACAGGAAACAAACGGTCACTTATGATACAAACGCAGAAAACGAGGTGGCGTATTTCACCGTCACGGCGCAAGGGCTGTCGTTTTCGGGCTTTCATCCTCCTCATACGCTGTTCAAGACCACGGAAACGAACGAGGACGGTATCGCAGTAGCGATATACAAAGATTATATGGAGCAGACCATCCTCGAACGTACTGTCGGTATGTCCGACAGTACTACGACGTACGATACCTATTACGTCTATGACGATCGGGGCAACCTCTGCTATGTGTTACCGCCCGAACTGAGCAAGACGATCGAAGGGCGAAGTCCCGGAACGTTGCCGGATACGGCAATCGCTGAACTGGCCTATGTCTATAAATACGACGGTCGCAAGCGGTGTATCGAAAAACGTATGCCCGGCACAGATCCGGTCTATATGATCTACGATAACAATGACAGACTGGTGATGAGCCAGAACGGGAATATGCGCAAACAAAATCAATGGGTTTACACCGAATACGACCGGTTGGATCGTCCCACCCGCCAGAGTATACTCGCGAGTGCAGAGGCCGTCGCACCGTCGACGCTTCAACAAGATTATGACAAGTCTTGGGAAAATTCGTACACTCCGCTGAACTCCGGTTTTACGGAAACCGCCATGCTGTCGGTGACAGTATACGATGCCTATGTCTACGAGGACGAAATGGAAATAATTCCGATGAACCGCGTCCCCGTCGGAACGAATATCCGGGGCTGGACATTCAGAATAACACGTATGGACATGCAGCCGGAATCGCCCGTCGACGTAATTTACAGTATGGACATTAATGGAAAAGAGTGGATGGTCATAACTCATTATGACGGTGATAACGTGGGGGTAAGCTGTAATTCGAGGATCGATGCGACAGCAGAATCTTTGGGCTTATTATGCGACGGCGGTTGGTCGTTACCCGATGACGAATATACATTCACCATCAAGGACGATCAGGACTATATCGTGACGAAGAACGATCTTCCCGAGGGGAATGATCAAGAATGGGGCTTCGAACGAGTCGTAAGAATCCGCCCGCGTTGAAAACATCCCGATCGTACCCCATATTAACCTAACAACGATTACAATCATGAAAAATAAAATATTGACCTGGTTGGCTCTGTCTGTAATTTTCTGTCTGTCGAGTTTCGAAACGAAGGCTCAGAGTGTATATATTCAGGATATCATTGAATATATCGATAAAAACGGACAAGAATTCGATGCCCTGATTGGCGTTCGAGGGATTCGCTATACAGAGAGCCTGAATCTCCCGAAAGTGACGGTACTCGAAGGCGATTACATCGTGATGAAGGCAACGAGTTGCACGTATGTAGAATCCGTAGAAGGGGGACATCTCTACAAGCTGCATCTTGAAATCGCTCCGGCCATGGACTTCGGGGAGAGACTGAGGAGTCATATTGAGTTTACCTTTGATTTGGAATATGACAGATGGTGTTCTGTGGACTTTTGGACGGTACAGCCCGGATTGAGCATAGGTGAGATCACTCCTTCCGAACAAGATATCGCCTACCGACAGTCTCCTCAAATCCTGACCTATTCATCGGATGACCGCCCATCTATTCAATCCGTCCAATGGCAGCAAAAGGACGTCTATACCAGTGACTGGATAAATATTTCCGGAGCAAACAGCTACACCTATTCTCCCAGACCGCTGTCCCAAACGACGGAATTTCGCGTTGTCGCGAGAAGCAAAGGCGCCGATATCGAGCATACGGAGCCTGCAATCGTTCGCGTGAACCCCCAGTTGGTCGGCGGGACCGTATCGGGAGACCAGACGATCTTTCCCGACGGCATCCCGTTGCCCTTCACCAATTCAACAGCGGCTTTCGGGGGCAGTTCGGACATCACCTATCAGTGGCAAGCTAAAACCGAGCAGGGGAATTGGACGGATGTTCCGAATGCGAAGGGGTTGAGTTATGATCCGCCGGCATTGACGACTACGACCAAATTCCGTCGCAAGGCCGTCTCCGGCGAGGAAGCCGCATACTCGAACGTGGTTACCGTATCGGTCAGAGAGCCGATCGCGGAGTACCTTTCGTTCCGACCGATCGCAGGCGTCGTCTCCGAGGAGGATCGGGATATGCGTACCGCGGGGTTAAAAACATACGAAAAGATCGGAATATTGGGGGCCGATACAGACGTCGGGAAATTCATCGAGCGGGCTTTCTATTACGATTATCGGGGGCGAATCATCCAAATCGTAGAGACGAATCATCTGGGAGGTCTCAGCTATTACAGTACCGAATATGATTTTGTCGGAAATATTTTGAAAAGCCATGAACTGCATACATCGGACATGCAATCGGCTTCGCCGGCCAACACTGCCGATCGCAGCGGCAGCCATCGGAAACTCACGGAGTTCACCTACGACCACCGGGGGCGGTTATTGACCGAAAAAACAACCCTCGACGACAACGAGCCGGTAACTGTATCCTATGCATACGACCCGTTGGGAGAACTCCGCAGCAAGAGGATGGGAGCCGATCTGCTCGTCGAGACCTACGAATACAATTTGCAAGGATGGCGCACGAACCATACCGTCAGCGCCGGAGCCGACACACTGTTCGAAACGAAGTTGCACTATTACGAACCGCGATTCGAAGGTACGACGCCGACCTATACCGGCAATATCTCCGAATGGGAGTGGCAGCACGGCACCGATGCCGAAACAAACGCATACGCTTTTGCCTATGATCGGGCGGCCCGGCTGGTCGAGACGAAGCAATATATCGACGGAGTGGCCTCCGACGGCTTCGTCGAAAAGGGAATAACCTACGATTCCAACGGCAATATCCAGACGCTGAGCCGTACTGCCGCCGGTTCCGAGACGGAAAATTACCGGTATACCTATGCGGGCAATCGCATGACGCAACTGCATGACAGTACGACGGGCGCAAGCCATTCGTTTGCCTACGATGCCAACGGAAACATGATTCGTGACGGTGCGAACAATCTCGACATGACCTACAACAGTTCGAACCTGCTAAAAAATGTCGAACAGGGCGGTGCGATTCTGGCAAAATATTCGTATCTTGCAGATGGACGGAAACTCACGGCGACGGAGTCCGCCGGCAACGGGTTGTGTTATCTGGGTTCTTTGGTATATCGCACGCAAAACGGAACGTTCGACCTGGAAAGCACGAATTTCGGCGGGGGACGGCTCGCAGTCTCGTCGGAGGGTCTGGAAACGCGCTATTTTCTGACGGATCATCTGGGCAGCGTGCGGCAGGTCGTCGCCGACGACGGTTCAGTGATCGAACAGAACGATTATTATCCCTTCGGCAAACGATGGGCTGCGGTTGCGGCTCCGATTTCCGACAACCGTCATCGGTTCAGCGGCAAGGAGGAGCAGGCATTTCTGAGTCTTCCCTATGTCGATTTCGGGGCGCGCATGTACAATCCCGATTGGGGACGGTGGTTCACGCAGGATCCGTTGGCGGAGAAGTACTATCCGTGGGCGCCATATTGTTATTGCATAAATAATCCTGTAAAATATGTTGATCCGAATGGGTTGGACATATGGGAAATTAGCCCAACCGGAAATATTACAATGATAAAGGATGATAAAATAACTAAAATTAGTTTTGTTAACCAAAAAGGAGAAGAGACGAAAGGCTATGAATTCAGCAAAAATGATATTTCGTATCGAGAAGACAAAGATCAGGAGGGGAACTCAATATATCTTTTTGAAATCAAAGGAGATGATAAAGCAGAACAAATTTATAATCGAAGTTTAGTCCATACACAAAATAAGCAAGAGTTTGAATTAGTAAGAATTGGAGATGATACCTCTGAACGAAATATTGTAGGTACATCGCAAAGTCAAGCACAATCAGGAGTTGGAACTACTCTACTTAATAGAAATTATACTATTAGAGAGCATTATCATAACCATCCAAGTGGGAACAATAGACCATCAAATGCAGATAAAACGTTTGCTAAAGATGTAAGAAAATATAATCCCAAAGCATCTTTTTACATAAATGTCTTCCAGAGAGTTAATGGTAGAACACGTCTAACTAAGAATGCATATTAATATGAAGTATGTCTATTTGATAGGATTACTAATTCCATCTCTTCTATGGGCAACCCCAGAAAAAGAACGAAATAAGAACGTTACGTTATACGAAATAAAAGACAAGCGTTTTGAAAAAGTTCTTGATGAGGTTATGTCAGATGTTCATGTACATTTGAGTGAAATGCAATATAGGGATAAATTTTCTATTATATTTATACCGCCTCATATTGATACAACTACATATTTTGACGTTAATCCTGATAATTTTGAAGTTGCTTCTGAGGAACAAATGCAAATTGAGAAGATTGATTATACCGAAATATTAATCTATTGCACACATAAAAGATATAATTCAGGTGACAATAACAACCTTTTGATTTATAATGAAACAGAATTCGTCGTATCAACTCCGGTTAATTCAGAAATATTACAAACTACCGACCGAAAAAAAACGATTCGAATTTTGCCTTATGTTACAAGTTTAGATGACTATTATGTTTGGAGTTACCGTTATGATTCCATATCAGGCTTTCAAATGCTACATTCACCATTTAAATAAATTAATAATTTTTTGTGGCCGACTATGTAACATAGTCGGCTGTCTTTTATATGTTATAATTTTTTCTTAACTTGCCTACGGTGATTTATACCGAAGGAGATATGGGCTTGTACTGCACCTATCTTTCGACGGGACGAAGATTGAGGTGCGTGGACACGACGACAACGAATCCATTCGTTATGCAGGTTCTTTGGTAGATAATGACCGAATATTCTAAAGTACGGGTTTCGGTAGCAGGCGCATAGTGGCCACGTCGGGCGGAATGGAAACGCGCTATTTCCTGACGGATCATCTGGGCAGCGTGCGGCAGGTCGTCGCCGACGACGGTTCGGTGATCGAACAGAACGATTACTATCCGTTCGGCAAACGATGGGTTGCGGTTGCGGCTCCGATTTCCGACAACCGTCATCGGTTCAGCGGCAAGGAGGAGCAGGCATTTCTGAGTCTTCCCTATGTCGATTTCGGGGCGCGCATGTACAATCCCGATTGGGGACGGTGGTTCACGCAGGATCCGTTGGCGGAGAAATACTATCCGATCGGACAATACTGTTACTGTGCGGGGAATCCTATCCGGTTCAGCGACAAAAAAGGGCAATCGATCAAAGATGCTGTCGTAGGATATGCCGTTGGTTTTGTTACCAATATCATTCCGGGCACAACTGGACTGCGAGACAGCTACACTCCGACCGACGCTGTAGACTACAACAATGCTTTGCAAACAACAGATCTCTTTGCTGGCGTTGCAGGTGTTACGTTGTCAGAGTCAGGAGAGGGAATGATGACTACCGGAACGGCCGTAGGATCGTTAGCTGCCAGTACAACCATGGCGACGGCCGGTGCATCCGCAGAAGTTACAGTCCCACTCGCAGCAGTAGGAAAAACCACGGCATTAGTAGGATTAGGGGCAAAAACGCTCGGTGTCACCCTGATGGGAAATTCTGCTAAGAATGTATCGCAAGGATATAATAGGGGTAAAGAAAAGGTAGAATCGTCAAAATCTTCTACAAAAAGTATCAATCAACTAAATAGATCACTAAAGAATAAGAATAAAGGAAATAAAAACATCAAGCGGTTTGACAAAGGAAAAATAAAGGGCGAACAGGATCATGTCCATTTTGATGATGGAGCAGCCTTAAATAAAGACGGATCGTGGAAACATGGTCAACGAGAACTTACACAAGAAGAACGAAATTATTTACAGGAAAATGGATGGACGATTGAATGACATTATTGCAGAACTCAATAATTGGGCCTCAAACAAGATAAGTAAAGAAACACAAGTCGACGATATTCATATCGACGAGATAAATTCCATGCCTACAGATAAAAGTGTATGGTTACCGATGTGTTTAGCGATATTTCAAATTATGAAAACGACGTCGGATAACTATGAAATATTGTTATCAATACCTTTATGTGACTCTCCCGCATATAACGATATACCAGATTATCTTTCTCCCAATCTGTTGGGGTTGACACCTATCTCTTTCTATTTCGCATTGAAAGGAAATTCAGCTTTCAAAGAAACTATTAAAGATTTGTTGCAAATAAGAATAAAAAAAGTGCCTTTTGACACGTATTTTTTGCAGGAAGAATATATAGACATTAATGAAAAATTATACGAAAGGACGATAATGATATATTAACATCTGCTTAGGGAATTTTATACCCTTTGAGGCTTGAAATAAATCGAGTTGAAGAGATAAACTAATAGAATCATGGAGCCGGATGGCTCCATGATTCTATTATTCTATTTTGATATTACATATAATCTTCCTAACTTGCCTACACGGGTATTCTGTTGAGCCCGTTATTCCCATTTCTTAAATATCTTACGGATGGAACTGCAAGCGGGCACGAGGATTATGATAGTCAACAGACACTCTATATTAGTTCTTTGATATATTCGACGAATGATGGAGCCATAAACGCATTCAAGAGCGCCTCGTTCAACGACGGCTGGATCGTCGGCACGAACAACGGCAGGAGGTCGGAAGTACACAATTTCCTGACGGATCATCTGGGCAGCGTGCGGCAGGTTGTCGCCGCCGACGGTTCAGTGATCGAACAGAACGATTATTATCCCTTCGGCAAACGATGGGCTGCGGTTGCGGCTCCGATTTCCGACAACCGTCATCGGTTCAGCGGCAAGGAGGAGCAGGCATTTCTGAGTCTTCCCTATGTCGATTTCGGGGCGCGCATGTACAATCCCGATTGGGGTCGATGGTTCACGCAGGATCCGCTACTGGAGAAATACTATCCGATCGGACAATATGTCTATTGCGCGGGGAATCCGATTAACCAAATTGATTTTGATGGTAATTTAATCATTTTTATTAATGGATTTACAGCCAATAAAGCGCAGCAAGGAACTGCTGCTTATTGGAGAAAAACATATAAAACATATAGTGTTGATTTTGCGAGTTCAGTTCAAGCGCAATTGGATGATAACAATGTAATGTATCGCCATGGAGGTACGGGACTAAAAGTGGAAACCAGAATGCTTCAGGGAGAGCTTCAAGCCGTAGAAGATTATGATATTATTTTACAAGCCGTTTTAGGTATTGACGGTATTCCGAAAGAAACTATAAAAATCATTACCCATAGCATGGGTGCTGCATTTGGAAAAGGGTATGTAAAAAAATTAAAGGAATTATTAGCAAAATATGGGCATTCAGACATATTAATATCGCTTGTTGCTGATTTTGATCCATATCAAGCATCTCAATTGTCAGCAGATCCTAATATTCATACTTTACAGTTTACACATAAAGGAATCATTGCAGACCAACGACAAAAAACCTCCCTGATGACAATTATAGGGAAGACTCCAAACAAGACAGACATAGTATATATAGTTTTTTCAATGATATTTCACAGTTACAAGAAGGCACCTATGTCTATGATGGACACAATTGGATTTTACAAAATTAATTTATAATTCCATAAATTATGAAACAGAAAACCCATGCAATAATAGCATTGATGTCGGTAATATTATATTTTATATTTATCATAATATATTATTTAATATGCAATATATTTAGCTTGCAAGGTGGAGATGATTTTGTTCTTTTCATCTGGCTGTCTATTATAGATATTCCAATCGCATTATTTAGCATAACATATTCTTTATTATTCTATTATAAATTTAAACATTTCCCAATAAATAACTATGTTTATACATTGTATTTAATATTAATCGTGGGATCTTTGATTTATATTTGGCATGGTTGGATTATATAGACCAATAAAATAAACAGTCTATTAAATTTATAACTCTATTCGAAAAAGTGGCGCTATGAAAAATTTCATAGCGCCACTTTTTTATTATCATCTATGACCTTTTGAAAAAGACAAAAAAGACATATTTTTTAATACATTATAGATCAGTTTAATTAAATCTTAGGCCGAATACGACGCAAACGGAAATATCCGGCAGGACGCCATGACGGGCTTTTTTATTTATTATAATTTTCTTAACTTGCCAAATGTAATTTAACTTGTATTAGCCCCATCTCACCGACAGAACAAAGGTCGGAGTAAGTGCTTTCGACGAAGGCTATCCGGTCAAATATGCAAGTTCTTTGGTATACGACAACGGGAGTTTCGAAGGCGCCTCTTTCGGCGGGAGACGGCTCGTAGTCTCGTCGGAGGGTCTGGAAACGCGCTATTTCCTGACGGATCATCTGGGCAGCGTGCGGCAGGTTGTCGCCGCCGACGGTTCAGTGATCGAACAGAACGATTATTATCCCTTCGGCAAACGATGGGCTGCGGTTGAGGCTCCGATTTCCGACAACCGTCATCGGTTCTCCGGAAAGGAGGAGCAGGCATTTCTGAGTCTTCCCTATGTCGATTTCGGGGCGCGCATGTACAATCCCGATTGGGGTCGATGGTTCACGCAGGATCCGCTACTGGAGAAATACTATCCGATCGGACAATACTGTTACTGTGCGGGGAATCCGATAAGTAGAATTGATCTGGACGGAAAAGATTGGGTGAGAGGTATTGATGGTAATAATTATTTATGGATGGATAATGTAACCAAGAATACCGAGACCCCAGATGGCTATGTCTATGTAGGGAGTAATAATAATGATATATTAACTGATTTAGGCATTTCAAATTCATATAGGGGTGAAGAAAAATTAACAGCTATTGGTTTCGCGGATGAGTCCAGCGCCTTAAATACGCCCAATATATCGACAAGAGCGGAAGGAGTAGCAACTGTAATCACAGCCGTTGATAGGTCAAAAGTAGAAGGTAATGTAACGATTACTCCGAATATTTCATATGGAGAATCAAGTCCCAACAATAATATGGGAGCAACATTTGATGGAATTACAATATCAGGCAATTATGCCCAATCCTCACAAGCTGGAAATCTTCAGGGCGGGAAAATAGTCGTTACCAACAATGGCAATGAGCAAGAAACAATGATGTATAATAACTCTACTAACAGTATAAGAGCCTCTAATAGTAAGGTATTATCCGGAAGTACGACTATTCCGGCAAAAGAGTTATCTCCTGGATCGATTTCAAAAATACAAATTAAAGCAGGAAATCCCGATCCAACAAAGATGTATATTACAGCAGTTGTGATAAACCTTAAGTAAATATATATGAATAAGAAAAAAATATCAAAGATTTTGCAATGTTCCTTAATCTTAACTTTGTTTTGTTTCCTCTTCTTTCAACTGCGTTGTTCCTCCGAACGGTCACAACGGCTGCGAATCAAGGAATACGAAAGACTCATATCGCAGGGTGCCAAATGGGTCGATAGTTTTTTCATGTCCCTGAATCCCGATTCTATTTATCTCGATTCGGCGTTGGTGTATCTCAATGCCGCGGCGAAGTGCGAATGTGCGGAACGCGATATTATTCTGTATAATAAGGGATTTATATATTTCCATAAGCGAGACTATGAAAAGGCGATCGAAACGATCGATTCGATAGATACCGAGCAGTTTGCGTTAATGGAATCGATCATTATCGAAAAGATAAAGGCGAAGCGCGCTGAGTCTTGCGGAAATATGATTGAACGAGACATTCATTACAATAATATCGTAGAGGAAATCGATCGATATCTTTCATTAAATCAGCCTGTTTTCGACTCTATAATGCGTTTGCCCGATAAGGCGGCGATATGGAAAGATTCTCGGTTTGCGGGATTGCATTATTTGCAGATTTATCATCGGGCAGAAATAATCGGGGCAGATCGGATGAATCGGGAACTTGATTCATTGCAGACGAAAAAATCATATAATAAAGATTATATCGATGAAGTAAAAGAGGATGTAGAAAAATGGGAATCAGGAGAATCAAATTTTAACTTCCCGTTTAATTAGCCTCTATCAATGCGATAATAGGAATCGGATTAGAAAAATTTCTAATCCGATTTTTAACTTTGAAGTAGAATGAATTTTTTAATAGGTTTTGAAATATCGTATAATAATCTTAACTTGCCTACGGTGATTTATACCGAAGGGGATATGGGATTGTACTATACCTATCTTTCCGACGGTACGAAGATCAAGGTGTGCGGATACGACGACAACGAACCCACACGTTACGCAGGTTCTTTGGTATATAATGACGGGACATTCGAAAGCGCCTCGTTCGGTGGCGGTCGGATCGTCGGTACGAACAACGGCGCGAACTCGGAGGTGCACTATTTCCTGACGGATCATCTGGGCAGCACGCGGCAGGTTGTCGCCGCCGACGGTTCGGTGATCGAACAGAACGATTATTATCCCTTCGGCAAACGATGGGCTGCGGTTGAGGCTCCGATTTCCGACAACCGTCATCGGTTCTCCGGAAAGGAGGAGCAGGCATTTCTGAGTCTTCCCTATGTCGATTTCGGGGCGCGCATGTACAATCCCGATTGGGGTCGATGGTTCACGCAGGATCCGCTGCTGGAGAAATACTATCCGATCGGACAATACTGTTACTGTGCGGGGAATCCGGTTAGTTTTTTAGACTTGGATGGTCGAAAATTATATTTCGCTCCTGGAGTGTCAGAATCTTTCAAGCAAAAGTTTGCGGAAACAATTCAATATATGAACTTATGCGGCACGGCAGGAGATATTGCCAAGCTACAAAGTTCAAATAATATATATTATATTGATGAAGCAACAAGTATCGAAGGAACACAGTTTGACCCCAACACCGGTACGATTAGTTGGGATCCCAATCATTTAGTAGAAACAACAGATGGGAAACTATTATCTCCTGCAACAGTATTAGCTCATGAAGCGGACCATGCCCAGAAATATGACAGTACGATACAAAGCAATGACAATGAAGTAAAGCAACAATATAATGAATCTGTCAAGAGCCACTCGGATGAACAATATTCAAAAGGAGAAGAACGACGGGTAATTACAGGTACGGAGCAAGAAGCTGCTCGTAAACATGGCGATATCAATAAGCAGCAAACAACGAGAACTAATTCAAATGGGAAACAGGCTAATGTGAATATCACTAATATGAAACCGAAAGAGATATCAAGATACATCTACGAAACAAACAATCAATATTATGATTAAATTCATTGAATTATGAAAAAATATATTATCACCTTGATACCCTTCTTGACCTGCATATATGTCTGGTGCCAATCGAGTCCCCATAAGTCTTGCCATCCAATAATCGACAGTGCGATTATATATTACTCAGATGAGGCTCCATGGGGTATATTGAGAATTGCGACAGTAGAAATGCATGATTTTCTGAGTGATACTACGAATAGAGGGGAAATAATAATAAAGAATAGAGATACATTACAGTTTATTCGCAATAGGATTACGCATGCTAATGCTATTGCTTCCAGGCTTAATATCGACACTTGGATCGTAGCACTACTCTATTCTCATTCTTCTGATACGATTGATACTCTTGCATTAAATGGATATGACTATTTGCAATATAATAGGACAATATTCCGGGATAGCATTTTAGCTTATTATTTAATCGATCTTATTCGATCGAGAAGTCCTGTTTGGGATGAACGAGCGAAAAATTTTTATTATGATGGGAAATACAACCCTCTTCCAAAATCATTTTGGAACACTGTTCCAGACGGACGATAACGGATTATATATTTTGTAAATGAGATTCTCTTAAATAATCCCTGATAATGGGTTACTAACCAATTATAAAATATATCTACCTGTAATACAGTTAATAAAATCGGATTATATCATTATGGATAACGCAAAAGTAACAAATATAAAAACTATTTGAAGAATAACACATATAACATAACTAATCCTTGAAAATACATTCCTCGAAACCGAAAAATTCCACGTTAATGATATATGTGTTTTGTACGACATCATACACACTTCAATCTCATGTCCGAATCATTAGTTGCTATGTTGCAAAGTTCGTATTCATTATGAAAAAATCCGCTTACGAGAACAAG